>Ga0163109_10004996_pt1 | contig 10029 bp, 7 predicted proteins | sample CRUFie1St13metaG_FD_108704 | JGI IMG/M metagenome (GOLD analysis project Ga0163109, IMG submission 108704) | Marine microbial communities from the Costa Rica Dome - CRUD Field 142mm St13 metaG | ecosystem: Environmental > Aquatic > Marine > Oceanic > Photic zone | place: Costa Rica: the Eastern... | reverse complement strand
GTTGTTGTTGAAATTGCTGTTGAGGTGGTTCAGAAAATTGTGATTGATATTGAGGTGGTTCTTGAGTTTGAGAGAATGATCTATTATTTCTTTCTTGTTCTTGATATTCTATTTGCTGTTTTTGCCATGCTTTTTTTTGTTGTCTAAGTTTACTATTATTATCTTGAGAATTAGAAATAGTTAGTTTATTACTCATACTCATATTTCTATTGTATGACTGATTATTAGTTTGTTGAGGCATATTTAAACTACCTCTTTCTTGTTCCATTTGTTTTAATCTATCTTCAACACTAATACTTTCATCAATAGAAACGTTTTTTGGAGCAAGACTTTCTCCATAATTATCCAAAGATCCTAGATTATCATCATTACCAACTCCGTCCAAACCAAAATTATTTTCCTGTGTTCTATTATTTTGATTCATATCATTATGACTAGAAACAGAAGCAGTTTTTTGTTTTTCCCGATTATTTCTTATAAATTCAGGTGTTGGCGGTCTCTGTACACGATTTGTTAATTCATTTTCTCTCATCTGTTGCAGTTGATTAAATCGATCGTTCGCTGACATATTTGCTGTTTGTTGATCAAGGCCATGAGTAGAACTAACTGCCATTTGTCTGTCAACATATTGAGGACCATCCCTAGTCTTTAATAATCTATCTTGATCATATGTATTTTGATTTTGAAAGCTTTGTTCAAAATTATCATTAGATCTTGTGTTAAATGACATTTCAGGGTGCTCTAAGTATTTAACAGATGCATTAGGTGCTGTAACCATATCTCTAGACATTCGTACTTGATCCATATCCTGAAATTGATTAGTGTAATTGTCATTCATATCAGTAGGATGTTCTAAATATTGAATTTGACGATTCGGATTATTCATCCTGTCTCTATCCATTTTCATCTGTTCAATATTTTGATCATAATATTGTGATTGCTGCTGTTGTTGTTGTTGTTGTTGCTGTTGCTGATATTGTTGATTATCATCAGTATCTTCAATTAAATCTTTTTGTAATTCTGATACAGTTCTTTTATAAACTAATTGATTAAATTTATCAGTAGCTTCTTTTAAGTTTCTTCTGTTAATTTTTGAATGATTCAGTTTTCCATAAACATAATTCATGTTATTAACTAAAACTTTTATAATGTATCTCTTATCATCTTTAGATAAATCAGAAAGACCTAGTTCATTACTTACTAAAAAATTAACATAACCAATATTTTTTTTGTTAATAAATTTGTTTTGTTGACTCATAATTATTAATTAATAATTAATATTTTTTTAAACAGATTTAAACATAATTAATAAAATATAAATATAATTATATAATATAATGGCAGATAAGAAAAAAATAGCAAAAAGTAATACTATGTATAACACAAAAACATATCAAACAAAAGCAAATAATACATTTCATAGTAATTTATCAAATAGAAATTATAAAGAGTTTGATATGCATCCATTAACGTATCATAGTAATGCAGTACATAACTTAAAGCCTTTCTTAGAAAATTCAAAGAGAAAAAAAGAGGCAGGGTATTTAAAAGTAAATCAACCTGATAATTCTATACATATTCCAAATGCTGCAACAGTAAGTCAATTATTACCAAATTGTCAACCAGATTTATCAAAAATAAGGTATAATAATATAACAAAATCTGTAACTAATGAAACAATTGTAGAGCATGCACTAACAATAAACAGTCATGATAGAGATTTTAAATTTTATGAAAATCCATATTCATATACAATTAGATTTAATCCAATGGATAAGTCTATTATTAAACAATCAAATGGAACTTATAAAACAATACCAGGAGATCCAAAACCACATATAAAATCAACATTTGATCATATTAGATATTTTAAATTAGAATTAACAATATTACCAACTAATTTATACAATATAGTAAAAACAGTTGATGGAACAGCGTTAGCAAATTTCCAGACAGGATTAACAACAAATACATTAAATTTAGTTGATAATCAGGAATTAACATCAGACGGTCAGAATATAAAGATCATTCATATTGAAAGAAATGGAAATGATTTTGATGTTGAATTTAGATTAGGTAATGATAATGAATGTCATAATTGGTCTAGAACAAATGGAGGAAATATAGTAAAATCAAAATATACAAAAACATTAATAAAGGATATAACTAAAAAACTTCCATTTGTAACAATAAATATAGGAGAGATAAATGATGCTAATGAGTTTTCAACATCAGATACAATAAATAAATGTTTTAATACATTATATCCATATCAGACTAGAGACGAATATTCAAACTTCCACACAGCGAACGTAGATAAGATTTTTAGATTTTCTGAATTAGGAAATATAAAAAAATTAACATTAAATTTTACAGATCATTTGGGAAATGCATTTAAGATAGATAATTTAAATACAGCAGATTGGGTAAAAAATAATCCAAACGATGAAATAGTAAATGGAGTTCCTTCATTAAAATCGCCTTCAGTATATATTAGACATCCATTACATGAAAATTATCAAAATCATATTTTATTTAAAATAGGAACAATAGAAAATGAAATAGATAAAAATGTATACTGTTAATTAACAATAGATAATTTAGGAATATCAACAAGTCTACCAATAATATAATATGATTTATACATTTCTGGAATATTGTAATCATCTAATTTAACAGTAGCAACTGGAAAATTAAAATCAATATCAAATAAAATTTTACTATCTGGATTATACCAATAATAAATAGGTGATGAATATTTTTCCTTACCTATTTTTTTTACAACTTTTACTTTATAAACTTTTGATTTTTTCATAACAGCTGTAGATGAATTTAAACCACTATTAATTTTAAAATCTTGTTCTGTATCTTCGATATAAGCAGGACCAACAAATGGTGCAATAATATCATCTTTGTTAAATTGGAAACATTTTACATCCTCCATAAGTTTATTATGTTCACTAAATAATTCGCAATCAACTGCAGCCTGTCTAATTGTTTTTAAAAAAGATTCAATTAAATTAAATTTATCAAGTGCATGTTCTTCCATTAGTTGATCAGTTGTAGGTTTTCCTTTTTTACGGACAGCTTTGTATCTAAATATTTCAACTTTACGATCTTTAATTGGTAAATCTTTGTGAGAACATGCTCTAACAGCTCTACCAATTAATTGAGTAATTCTAACTTCATTCCAGTAAGGTTCTAGAATATGTACTTGTCTAACATTAAGTAATGAGATACCCTCAGAACCAGCAGGAGATATCATTATAATTTTAACTAACTTGCCAAATAAATTTTTTTTATCATTATAAACTTTTCTACCTTTTTCTCTTTTATCTTTATCAATTGAACCAGTATATTCAATGAATCTTTTGAAATCAGTACCTTTACTAGAACCAAATTCAGTAAAATTAAATACCTCTAAATAAATTCTGAATATTTCTAAACCTTCCATTTTAACATAATTAGAATAGACAACAACAGGTCCTTTACTTTTAAAGATATTAAAAATGATACCGACCATTTTACACGATGATGCATAAAGAGCTCTTAGAGTAAATGATTTTTTATCATAATTATTCCAAAATTCTTTAAAATTACCTTTATAATCATTTAGGAAAACTTTAACATCATTTGATAAAGATAATTTTTTTTGTTTATCTTTTTTTAATAAATCATTAAAGTAATTTTTCAATGAAGTAAGATATTTTTTAATCAATAAAGTATATTCTTTTAATGCTGAGATAGTAGCAGCTTTTTTAGCAGCTTTTTTTTCTTTTTCTAATTTAACACCTTCTTCTAATTTTTCAATTTCTTGTTCTGTTAATCTAAATTGACCAGGTCTAGGTCTATTTTCTCCATCAACTTTATTGCCTAATGATGGGAATACAAAATTAGATGCTTGACGAGTGTAAGATCGATAAACATTTGATTGTGTTCTACTAATAGCAGCTTTTCTTTCCAATTTTCTTTCAATATCTTCATAATAATTATAAATTTGTTGATGATATTGATCCATCTCTAAATTAACATGTATAAATTGTTTTTTTGCATATAAATCAGGAGTGGAACCAAGATAATAAGAAACAAGTCCAAGTATACGTCTTTGAAACATATTTTTTTTTTCAGAAACTAACTTATTTCCTGATATATACATTTCACTAAATTTAGTATATGACAATGGGAAAATACCAGGTCTTAATAAATTAAAAATAATAGATAATTCAAATGGATCATTAACAGCAGGAGTACCAGATAATAAGACAACTCTAGATGTTAAATTTTCTTTAACATCATTCATAATATATTCAAAAATAGTAATAGCTCTTCTTCCTGTTTTAGAAATCATGTTATTATAAACATTTTGAATAAAATTATGTGCTTCATCAAAAATATAAATATTTTTTTTTGAAGAATCAGATTTTTTAACTGCATCCAAAAAATCTCTATCAGCAAAAGGAGAATCATAATGAATAAATATAATATTATTCATTCTTTCTTTTTTATTTTTAGATTGTACAAATAAGTCTAAATCAGTAAGCCAAGGATTTTTTTTCAATCTAGCAGGTATTAATATAAAAACATTCCATCTTGGATTATAATTAAACAACATATTATAAATATTAATAGCAGAAGCTGTTTTTCCAGATCCTAGACCATGATATATTAATATATTTCTATAAGGACTCTTATAATCCAGATATGAAGATATAAATAATTGGTATTTTCTTAATTCTAATTTAGTATTTTTAACATTACATGGATCTTTATTATTTTTTTGTAATATAGTAGGGAGTTTATATTTTTTAAAGTTCATCATAACCCATGATGGGAATAATCTACCATTTTTTTGTAAATCAATAAATTTACTTTTATATGTAGACTCTTTTTCAGCCATATAATAATATTAAGATTATAATTTATTAATTTAATCTTAATACATTAAATCATCTTCTTCAAAAATTTGATCTTGGTTAAGTTGGTGAAAGTGTATTAATGCTTTTTTTGCTGCAGCTTGTTCAGCAGCTTTTTTAGTACCACCTGTTCCACGTGAAATAATATTACCATCATTATCCTTAACTCCTGATCTAAATACTCTCATATTAGTAGGACCAACATGATCCAATTCAATATATTTTGGATGCGACCACTTACATGAATGATAAAATCTCATTAATGCGTCTTTATAATTTTTATCATTGTATAATAAACCAGCAAAATCAAATTCATTTTCTAATAAATTTGTAAGAACCTTTTTCACTAACTCAAATCCTTGATCTAATTCTAATGCACCAATAAAGGATTCAAAACAATCTTCTAATAATTTATCTGAAGTTCTGCCAGAAGATTCTTCAATCTGAATACTTATTACTAAGAATTTATCTAATCCAAATCTACGTGCTAACATTGCTAATGAATCTCTACATTCCATAGTCATCTTTAATCTTGTCATATAACCTTCTGAATCGTTTGGATACCTTCTTACTAAATAATCACTAAAAACACATTTAATAAAAGTGTCTCCTAAAAATTCAAGTCTTTCATTACTTTCAGGTTGCAGAGAAATCGAATTCTCAATAACATCAGAATATTCAGATTTGATATCAGGTGTATTATACTCAGGTTTATCAACATATGATTTATGTGTTAATGCTTCTCTGTAATATTTTATATCTTTTACTTTAATAGTTTCACCAAACTGTTTAATTATACATTCTACATCATAAGGCATAATTAATCTATTTGCTGGATTAAAAGGTATTAATAATTGCTCATGACTTTTATTAATAACTGAATCAGACCTATTTTTATAAATTCTTTTATACATATTTTAATAATATAATATCAAACTTTTAAATATAAAATTCAATTTTTATTATTTATAAAAATAGTAAAAAATAGAATAATTATAGATATATATGGAATTATTAACTAATCAAAAAGAAAGATCAGATTTAATTCTAGAACCATTTCAAGTAATGGTTCAATTATCATTAGTGGGATATTGTCCAATAGGTACAAAAATAAGTTTATCGAATAATATTTTAAAATTACAAAAACCGACATTATTTCAAGGAGCATGGAGATATTGGAATAGAGATAACAAAGATGATTTATATTATTTATTTCATGCAATAAGAAGATTTATGAAATGGTATAAAGATCCAAATAATAAAATTAATGTTTTTATACTTGAGCTAGCAAAAAAAGGAATCGAAAGGTTAATAGAAACTTATGCTCAATCTGATAAAAAATCAATAACACAAACTTTATCATTGTATAAAAATGTATTAGATTTAGAAAAAGAAGATATTTTTAAGGAAAGTAATAAAAATACAATTAATATGGATAATGTATTTGAAAATATAAAAATATTGTATACAGATAATATTTATAGAATGGTTTACAATTCATTAGTGATAATATCAGAAGAAGAAAATGATGAATATAGACAAGAATATATTTATGGATTGGAAACAATATTAAATCCTATAAATTATAAAATAAAAAAGTGGATACATGAAAATCTAACTTGTTAAAAAAAATATATAAACAATAAAATATTTATATAAATATATGTACATTTTCCTAGCTGTAGCAGCAATATATTCATTTTATTTATTTCATTCTAAATATTTACAAACAGTATATTTACAGAAAAACAATGAAGAAAATTTAAATATATCTGAAAATGATGATGAGACTGATAAAATCGATTTAGAACCAGAAGAAGTTCAATCAGAAATTAATAAATTAGACCAAACCGTTAAAGAAAATGAAAAATTTATTGAAGAAAGAGCAAAAGGATGGTTTTGGTAAAAATTAAGTAATTAACTATGTTTATTATTTAATTTAATTTAGTTTTTGGTTAAGAGATAAATATTTATCATTTTTTATTTGCATTCCAGTAATATTTTGTTGTTTAAAACGTGAACTATTATAATCAGGGTCACCATCATTTGCAGGATCATATCTAAATAAAAATGAACCTTTCCTACCTCTTTTATTATATGCATTAGTTCTTTCAATAATAGATTTTCTAGCAAAATCGACTGCTTTACCTTTACATTCAAACACAAATTCTTTAAAAGGTGTTTCATCAATAACAGTTTTTTTATTTTTTTTTAGAAATTCATTTCTATTAATAATCATTTGATAAATCATATTAGAATAAAAGTCAGCAAGTAATTGATTTTTCATAAAATGCTGATATTTTAAATAAGAAGAAAATGAATATAATAAATTAAGCTGATATGTTCCAATATCTAATTTTTTTTGAGGTAAATTAATGTACGGTACACAAGTATCTTTTAATTTATAAATAATTAAAATTAGTTGTTCATTACCTTTTTTATCTTTAAGATAGAATTCAATTCGTCTATCAGTGTATTGAAAAAAAGGGTAATATTCTTTTGAACTAATAAAATTATTTTTAGACCTTACTTTTTCTAATTCATCTCTAATACTATGTACATCTTGTATATAATTAGTACTAATAATTTCATAAAAAGGAATATTTAATTTGCTTGAATTTGTATTTTTATATTTGAAATATTCAGAAGCATATGCACCTATAATAATAGTATTTTGTCCATTTTTAACAATAATATCTCTTATTTTTTTACTAATATCAGAATCCAAATAATTCATTTTAGGAGGAGTTTTTTTAACATCAATTATATCTTCTAAAGTAAACGATTTTATATTTTCTTTGAATCTTTTATATTCAGACTTATCTTCAAGTCTAAAATATGAAAGAAGAGGATCAGTAAACACTCTATAAAAATCTATCATTTTTGTTAAAGGATGTACAAATCGCATACCATTATGTTTGATAAATGGAAATGCTTTATAAATATTTTCTGGCATAAATGTACAATCAACATATCCGAAGTTATTAACTCTTAATGTTAATGTACCTCCATGCATAGCTTCTTGAATAGAAATCCCTAAATAACCTCCCCATTTCTTTTTATGAAATTCTTTCGCTAAATCAACAAGATCTTTCATATAATTTGGTGAAAAAAATTCGATATCTTTTCCAGAATGAGAATTATAAATACCTTTACTACCTCTACTTTTTAATAATTGATCTTGAGCATATCCACCATATACTAGTAAATTTCTATTTCTAATAAATTTTTTTATAATTGACATATTTCTATTATATTCATTTATATCTACAGTTACTTGCTCAAATTTTTTCCTTTTATGTGTAGAAATTATATCAGGTATTTTTTCATCTAATACTAATAAGTCTGAATTATTATAAAATTGAGTCATAATTATAATAAATATTAGATAATTTATTTCCTTGATGAGTTTTAACTTAAAATAAACCAACATAATTTTCTGGTAATTCATCTATTTGCGTATGAAAAGTATTTCTTATATCAATTAAATACTTAATCTCATTACTATTTATTATATTAATCGCTATCCCACGTCGACCCATTCTACCACTTCTACCAATACGATGAATATAATTAGTTTTCACTTTTGGTAAGTCATAATTAATAACTAACTTAACATGTTGAATATCAATCCCACGACTTATTAATTCAGATGAAATCAAAATTCTTGTCTTTGTATCCCTAAAATCATCTAATGCCTTCTTTCTATCTGCTTTTTCCATATCTCCGTGAATATATCCAATAAAATTATTTTTTACTACCGTATTATGTTCTCCTAATAATTCTTTTGCTATTTCCTCTTTCAACCAGTCTACTTTAACTTTAGAATTACAAAATATAATAGCTTGTGGTATACTAGTGGTCTTAAATAAATCACAAACAAATAAAAATTTATTTTTTTCATCTCCAACATTTATAAAATATTGGTTAATTCCATCTAAAGTCATTTGTTCAGCTTTTAATAAAAGTGTAATTGGTTCTCTCATAAATTTTTGAGACATTTTTAATATTTCTTCAGGCATCGTTGCAGAAAATAATCCAACTTGTACTTGCTCAGGTAAAAAATCAAATATATCGTATAATTGTGTCTTAAAACCAAAATTTAACATTTCATCTGCTTCGTCTAATACTAAACACTTTAAATTTTTAATCGAAAAAGAATTATTACGTATCATATCAAAACAACGCCCTGGTGTACCAATTACAACATGAGGTTTTTCTCTCTTTAATTTTTTGATTTCTTCATATCTATTTGTTCCTCCAATACTCATATGAACATTAATTTTTAAATATTTTGATAAAGCCTTATATACTATGTAAGTTTGTTCTGCTAATTCCCTTGTAGGTGATAAAACTAATATCTGTGTTTCACGTAATTTATTATCTAATGTCTGTAAGGTTGCTATCGAAAAAGCACCTGTTTTTCCTGTCCCAGAATGTGCCTGGGCAATTATATCTTTCTTTGTTGTGTACATCGGTTCTATTATAATACTCTGAATTTTACTAGGTTTCTGAAAACCATGAGCGTAAATTCCCTTTAATATATCTGATTTTAAGTCTTTCATCGTATCAAAATATTCATGTACTTCTAATTTCTTATTGCATTTTAAATATGTATCTTCCATTACTAAGATATATTAAAATATATTTAAGTAATTATTAAATTTCAACTCTGCGAATTTCTGGAAATAAATGATTTGTTAAAATAGCAATCATTTTCAAATCTAATTTATTTAATTTTAAAGAAATATTTTTAAATGTATTATTAATTTCTGATGAAACGTTTTTTTTCTCTAAAAAATACTTCATTTTACGTCTTGTAAATAATAATTTTAGTAATAAATCTAATTCTACTTTTTTTAAGTAATTTGAAATAATATTCCTATCCAAATATTCATTATTATCACAATAATTACTATCTTGTCTATTCTGGAAATAAATGCCTTTTAATCTATAAAGTAATACTTTATACTCATTTGGTAAAAAATTATACAAAGCAGTGTCCTTATGAGATGTATCTTTGATATCCCATACGCATTTAAATAGCTCAAATAATTCATATGATAATAATTTTATTGACTTGTCTATTAATACAACTGTTTTAAAACGCTCTTTT
>Ga0163109_10004995_pt1 | contig 10031 bp, 15 predicted proteins | sample CRUFie1St13metaG_FD_108704 | JGI IMG/M metagenome (GOLD analysis project Ga0163109, IMG submission 108704) | Marine microbial communities from the Costa Rica Dome - CRUD Field 142mm St13 metaG | ecosystem: Environmental > Aquatic > Marine > Oceanic > Photic zone | place: Costa Rica: the Eastern... | reverse complement strand
TGCCATACGCCTTCGCGCATTGACAAGCCCACCTGCAGTCAGTCCTGCTATTAGACCTCCTACAGGTGCCATCCCATAAGTCATCCCTGCTCTGAATAAATCGCCATATGCATCTTCTTTATCAACGTCTTCCGGCAAATACTCCATAGCTCTACCTGATGCACCACCTAGTTCATAAGCAAAGTTTCCTGATCCACCTAGAGCTCCTAAAGCAGCACCAAGACCTGCACCTAAACGTGGACGGTTGTAATTACCACCGATATAAGCACCTGCTGCACCTGAGGCTGCACCAATAGGTAAGGCCAGTCCACCAGAGATTCTTCCTAGACCTGATGTCTGTAATTGTGAGAGCACATCATCACTGTGATTCATCTGCACATGACCTAGCTCATGGGCCATCACAGCAGCATGAGGAGCACTGGGGTCATACCAAACCACATCATTACCATCAGGATCCTGCCAGGCTGCCCAGGTATCCTTTTGAGGAATGAATAACTCAACGGGGTTATTACCTTGATCTAAATACTGTTGATATGTCCGCTCCATCTGATCCATCTGACGCGCTTTGCGTTCTGGATCATTTCGAATGTTTTCAAATTCGCCGTACAGATCGTTAAGGAGAGTGCTATGGACAACATCTTTACCGACAAGAGCGCCAGCACCAGCAACAGAAGGCACAACGTTTGGGTTGTTTTTAATACTGCGCCGTGCAATCTCATCGGCAACAATATTTTCTAGATCCTCTTCTGATAAATCAGATGTAATATCAAACGGAGATGCACTCATGATTGATCACCACTTAACTTTGTGTGACCAATAGCGAGCACTCATCTTTGATGGCTTTGCATCTTGTGCATTATGCCTCGCGTAGTAAGACTTCTTCCGTGCTTTGTCTTTGGCACTGGTTGGATTCTTACCAGCGCCTTTAACGCCTTGTTGGCCGAATCGAATGAGCTTCTCTTTGCCACCTTCTTTGGCTAAAACAACATGTGATTTAGTCGGATGATTGGGTGTACGGCGAGGCTTGTTAGGCGTCAAACTATCCTTAAGTTTTTGACCAGCCATACGACGTTTAGCCATAACATATATTACTTAGTCAATACTATTTTAACGGGTCATCTTCTCCTTTTAAAATAGCAACGGCACGTTTATAAAAGAAACTGTCAGTCTTGTCAGCTTCTTCTAAGGCTACTAAGATCTTACGCCAGTTCTCAATTTCAGTTTCATCCATTTTCAGTTGCAGCAAGGTGTTCCATCTCGGCATGCATCTGATCACTGAGTGCACAGACTTGGGCACATGCACCAAGAATTAATCCACGCTGATTAGGCGTGAGCTCTGCATCTACTGCATCTTCTGACAAGACACGACCGATATCTCCAAGGCTCATGATGATTGCTGGTAATCCCCACTTTTCCACCAATCCGTGCATGACAGACAGTAGAGGGTTTGAACCACTTTCTACAGCTTGCCAGAATTCTTCTCTTTCAGCTGAAGTCATAGATAAACCTCGTAGTATTACTATTTTACGTCACTAAATATCTCTTTCATATCTCCAGTAGCATGATTGATCATGCACTCTGTGGCAGCGGTATATAATTCAAAAAATTCATCTAAGATTTCATCTGGAACATTGCTTTCCAAATGATTCCAAGCTGCTAGTTGATGCGGTTCCTCAACGTACAGTTTAGCGGCTTTACTTAACTGTCCCTGCATCAGCGTCCTCAATAACTTTTGGATCTTCATCAGCAAAAGAGTTAATAGCAGAAATAAGCTTAGACTTTTTACAAGTCATCTAATATAACTGATCAAGCTTTAATCTAACAAAAAATCCCCACTAGAGTGAGGATTAAATGCTGATATGTCAATACTTTTTAGCCTCCCTTTAAAGCAGCAACTTCTGTTTCTAGTGTCTCAATTCGATCGATAGCTTCCTGTAACGCAGCAGTAAGTAAGGGGACAATCCGACTTTGATCAATGCCTTGATAAACAGGATTACCGTCACCATCTAATTCATTATGAGTTCCTATCACAGCTTCAGGAACTACGACCTGAGCTTCATGAGCAATGAAGCCATCTACTGTTACGTCAGAAGCAGCCTTAAAGTTAAAACGCTTTGGAGCTAGCTGTTTCAATCGAGGAATTGCACCACTTAAGTCAACAACATTTTCTTTTAGGCGATAATCTGATGAGGTAGCGTAAGTAACAGAATTGACTCCATTCTGAATAATTGCACCAGCAGGTCCACCGAGACTGTTTAAGAATGATGTAAATGGCTGGTTTAACAGACTGCTACTTTGTTGAATAACCAGCTCATCTGTAACTTTATTTTTATTGGTTTCTAAACTATCAATCCTTGTAATAGATTCTTGAAGTGCTCCAGTAATTAACGGCACAAATTTCGAATGATCAATGCTCTGGAAACTCTCGCCGTCTTTTTGACCAGTAACTGCTTCAGGGACTACAGCTTGAGCTTCATGGGCGACAAACCCATCGATCGTCAAATCTGGATCAGTTGCAAAATTAAACTGCTTTGGAGCAAGTCCCTTAAAACGTTCAGTGGCTTCAACAAGTTCAGTAGTATTTTCTTGTAAGCGATAATCCGAAACAGTTGTGTATGCAACCGAATTAATACTGTTTTGGACAATGCATCCAGTACTGTTGCCTGCACTATTTAAGAACGAGACAAAGGGCAGATTAAGTACTGAACTAGGATGCTGTACAACAACTGAGTTATCAAAGCTATTCTTGTCATCAAGTTCAAGAGCCTCAATCTTCGCAATCGATTCCTGAAGACCTGCAGCCAAAACTGGAACAAGCTTAGATTGATCAATGGATTGCATCCTCTCACCGTCTTTTTCACCAGTCACAGCTTCTGGCACGACAGCCTGAGCTTCATGAGCTAGGAATCCATCAACCGTAATATCCGAATCAATGAAGTTAAAACGCTTGGGCAGTAGCTGCTTAACGCGGGCTATGCCGTTAGTAATGTCCGTTACGTTTTCTTTTAAACGATAATCAGAAGAGGTACTGTAATTGACTGTATTTGTACCGTTCTGAGTTATTTGTCCAGCAATAGTTCCAGCAGAGTTGTTGAAATCAATATAGGATTGATTAAGTGTAGCTGTTGCAGGTTCAACGACAAGACCACTAGTGGTAGCAGGAAACTTGACACCTAGGGTTCCACCCGCAGGTGCATTGCCTAACTTAAGTTGACCATTTACACCATCAATAACAACAGTATCTGAAGTACCGTTATTGAACTTTAGACCTTGTGTCAGAATTGTCTGGACAGTATTGCCATCATTTTTAGCGATATATCTATTATCTAAAGTCGTCAAGCCAGTTGTAGCAAACGTGCCTGACCAAAAACCGTTAGGTGGGGTTCCGATATATGTATAAATTACACCAGTATCTGCTTCGAATGTCTGACCATTAGATGTTGCAGTTGGAAAATTAATAGCAGCCATTACTATACACACTAATATAGTTATATTTTAACGACTGCAAACCACTGATTACATTAATACTTTTTCAAGTATTGTAATTAATTGGAGGTATAGCAGGCCATTCAACTTCTGTAATCTCATCGAGATCTACATAAGCTGCTGGAAGATCACGAAGTTGTTGACGGTATAATTCCATAGTGGCACGCTCTCCTTCATTAATAAGTGGAGAGAGGTCAGCAAGGAAATAATGATCGCAAGCAGATAAGCGATTGTTTCTTTCGGCGCGAAGCTCATCAATAGTCATAGGGTCCTCTCAGTGAAAATTGAAAAAAGGTAATTAAGGGTTATAGGTAGTAAGATCAGCAGTAATTTCGTATGTTGTAACTACAGACTTGTGACCATTACCAGTCTGGCCTCTAACAATATATTTTGGATAAGTATCAGTATTATTTTCAAAAACAACAAAGTAATTACTATATGGCATTGAAGGATCTAGAACAGAAACGCCTGATCCTCCACCAAACGTAAATCGTTGAATGTGACGAGGATTGTTGCTGGAGTCAACATCAATCATATCAACTGTCGAACCTTCTTCAAAATTAGTGTTGAAGAAAAGGAATCGGTTATTTCCTATCCCTACAATATCTTGAACGTAAGAGCTCGTATCTGTATGAGTTCCAAGATCACGGTCACCGTCTACGAGGCTTGTTATTGAATTACTATTTACACCCAAAGTGCCGAACCTATTTTGTTGCTGGAAAAAATTTGCCCCGTTGTATCCTGAAAACAAACAGCCCTTACCGGAGCCATTTTGAAGGACGCTGTTTGTTTTTGAAGACCCGCTTAAAGTGATATAACCATAATTACCAGTACCTGTTAGTGACGTTCCATTACAGGATGTTACTTGACCACTAGAAGCAGTAGGGAAATCAGGCTGATAGATATGACTCCATGCGGCAGTTGATGATGTCCAGTTACTATCATCACTCCATGCTCCAATTGATATACCAGTGGATGCACCATAATTTGTGCGACCCCCTGCCATACTGGACCCACCTCCGAAATACCCAACACTACGGAAATAGTTAAATCCCCCACCTTGGGGTAAGCAGCCACAAAAAGTACCGTTTGTCACATGGTCTGCGCCACTTACTAGATTTGAGGCACCGCTTACAGCCCCGCTTTCTAATAACTGCCCTGCTGTATAACCAAACGAATGACCACCTGCACCTGGATAAGCATTATTTCCTCCACTAAAGAAACAACCATGCATAGGGTCATAGATCAAGTAAGTGGTACTCATGGCAGCAGCGGTAGTGTTTGTCCAGAGATCTTGATGACCACTCTGCAGTTGACTAATAGCACCTGTTGATCTGTTAATGCTATATGAGCTAATTGTGAATCCAGTATGAGTATTAGTTGAGTCCATCCATTGAGCCCAATACCCAAAAGTGTTGCGAGCCTTCAGCATTTGTGCTGTGGGCACATTTGGGCATTTACCAGGAAAATGACCAGAAGTATATCCATAGGCCATCCTTGTATCGGCTCCACAAGTCAACGTTTTAGTATCAACCTGTGTTGCGATTACTGGAGTACTACTGCCACCACCTCCACCGCCGCCGCCGCCGCCTCCGCCACCTGAGCTAGCAGCGCCAAAACCTGGAAGAGTTGAAAGATTAGTCATGATTAATAAATCCTATTTTTTTATTTGACGAGCCAGCCAGTCGCAGCATGACCACTAAAAATCAGTTTAACAACGGCGTTGTTAACATTGAGAACTAGATCAGCAGCTGCACCAACGATACTTGAACCATTTCGATTTATCGTGACAGGGTAAGTTGCGAAACAACCTTCTTGATCTCCTAATTCAACAAATTGCCCTGCTGAAGGAGAGGCAGGAAGCGTTAATGTAAAAGAAGCAGCGCTACTATCTACCAGATAGCGTTTGTTTGCGTCAAGTACAAGGTTGTTGTTTGTGTGGTCAACAGTTATCCAAGTTGCTAGTGATACAGGGATGTCTGCTGCTTGGGTTAAATCGTCAATCGTTAAGGTTTTTGTACTCGTAATAAGAGTATCTACCTTTACTGTTCCAAAAGCCATGATTAAAAATTAAAGATTAAAGGCTCTATTAACATTGCAGTAATAATACAATGTATTCCTAAATATAATTATACCGGCAATTCAGGCCAAACAATATTCCAAGGGAAACCAGATTGTTCAGGCACATTTCTCAGATCTGATCGGTATTTAGCCCAAGCATTCTTATCATCGTCAGACAAAGGGCTGTCATTAAATTGTGTCCAATCGGATTGTATTAATCTGGCATTTCTTTGAAGCCGCGAAACATCCGCTTGATACGCATCAGTAGAGGCAACCTCTGAATCGGTCATTGAACGTGTTGACCATCCTTTTTGCCACAGATCACTATTGACTTGAACTGGTGAAGATTCTTCGACAATCTCATAGCGACCAGGCTCAGGTGAGGGTGAATCCTGGAAGAACGCATACCCACGACTAACTACATCATCTGAAGCTATGGGTTTCTGAAAGGAAACATTTGGAAATAGCGCACGAAACTGATGTTCGTTAATAGGAAGACCAACTGGATTACCAGCCTCAATTTGAATAAACATAATAATCAATACGTTGCAAGAACAGTCCTAGGAAAAGGAATAGATGGAGAGTAGGCTGGGCTGTAACCAGATCCAAGTGTATGGATAATTACTAGGCCAGTTCCATACTGATAATTATTTGAATTATTACCAATTCCACCGTAACCATGAGCCAAGCCGTTTGGTGATGTACTTGGGGCCTGTTGATAATCAGTGTTGCCTGAAGCGAGACTAGGAATTATTCGACCACTACCTGCTGCTGTTTGAGCATGGATATTACCAGCAGCATTTATGTAACCAGAACCACCACCAGAAGCGTGATACCACTGATTTCCGCCACCTCCATAGTATCCACCACCACCACCAGTTCCAGAAGATAAGTAACCACTATTATTACTACCGGGAGATTGACCGCCACCGGCATAACCATCTGAACTCATTTGACCATTAATTCCACCACCAGCGCCTCCAGATGCGGTCCCATTAACCTGACCTCCGCCACCGCCACCAGCAATTATTAATGGAGTACTCCCACGAAATATGCCAGAAAATCCACCACCAGCACCGCCGAATGACTTACTGGAGGAACCGTTATTGTTTACCTGACCAACACCTATTTTAAGCGTTTCACCAGCTGTTACTGGAATAACAGCTATAGAAGCTCCGCCTCCTCCACCATCACCACCTTGAAAACTATTAACATAACCATCTGGGAGAGCGCCAGAACCTAAGCAGAATGCTTGAATATAAAAAACATCTACAGGCACTTGCCAGGTATAAGTTGTGTAATCTTGCGGATTGTGAAAATTATAAGTGCCAATATATTCTTCTCCTTGTGAAGCTGAGCCAGCTGAGGCGAGAATTAATTTAGAACTTGTAGGATCCATTATTTGGCTCCTTCCTCAATAGTTGTAATCAGCAAGAGCTGCGCCACGGAAGCAGCTGCCACCATCGTCTGTCACAAATACAAATAAGTGTGCTTTGCCAGTAGTCAATGTTGGTGCTGTATTGCCAGGGAACTTAACGGATGCAGGCCAAGTTATTGTTCCACTAGTGTGCATAATCTCAATAACTAATGCAAACGATCTGTTTGTTGGTACATTGCTAAAAGTAAATGTAGCGCTTCCATTTAGTGTCTTAATAAAATAATTACCTAAACTGCAGTCTATATCATTAGCAGACATAGTAACAATGTTAGAAACATATCCCCCATTTAGATCCAAATCTCCAGTAACACCTATGTCACCAGTAACACCCATGTTTCCAGTAAATCCCATGTTACCGTTAATATCTGTATTAGACGCTAGGATTACTTTACCGTTGTTATCTATATGAATACGTTGAACTCCATCAGTAGTGATTGCTGCGGTATTTGATCCAAAAGAAATTCCGGTATCTGCATCACTTCCTCGCAGTGCAGGTGCAGATGATGATCCGTCAACACCTGATATACCAGTTGTTCCAGAAATTGAAATAGCCATAATAGTCTCTATGCAGTATTAAAGAACAACGAGGTTGGAGCCAGTTGGCACAGTTAATGTGACCCCTGTGTTGATACCAAGAGGTCCTACAGTTAAAGCGTTTTTACCACTAGTAATTGTGTAATCAGTGGTAACTGTTTGATCAAATTCCATTACAACCTCATCAGTTCCTCCACCTACAGCACCGCTACCTGCTGCATTTGCAAGTACATATCGATCGTCTAATGTTCCTGATTGTGCATTTGCATTTGTCACATCTGGGTAACTGGATGGGTCCCAGCTATCGGGACTTGCGTCTACCCATTGTGCAGAATCAGTATCTTGAAAATAAATATATAAACGACCTTGATCTGAGTTATACCAAAGATTCCCTGCTTCAGGGTTAGCAGGAGGATTGGTGCCGTCTGGTACGTTAGTTAAACCATCATCAGAAACATTGCCTACACCACTTATTCGAATAATATTATTATTGCTATCTTTCATGAAGATTGCAGGGTCACTATTGTTATAGTTAACTGCTAATTCACCGTACTCAAGCTGCGCTGCTGTAGGTTGTTTTGCAGCACCAGACGTTAGTACGTTACTACGCTTTAGTTGGATCTTCATGGTAAGAACCTATATTATTGAGGAAAAATCCTATGACTATTATAATCAATATGAACCGCCATCAAGCAAATAACTAGCATCATCAAGCGCAGCACGTAATGAAGCAGGAGTAACAGCAAGAAGTGTTGCTGTACCAGCTAATACTTCTGCATTAGTTGCGATCTCAATAAGTCCTTTGTCGTTTGTTGAAGCATCGACAATTGCCATTCCACCTAAACGGGTTTCAAGCAAAGCTGGAGTAATTGCTACGTTTGTTGCTGTACCTGCAGTTAATTCAGCAGAGGTGGCAATACGTATAAATCCAGAATCTGTAGTCGATGCATTCGATCCAGATAAACTAAATACACGACCTGATTGACTAACAGATAAAGGTGTAGAAGCAGTTACATCAACAGTATCTACTTTTTCTGTCAACTGCGCTGGGGTAACAGCGACATCTGATGCTGTACCGGTTGTTGCTTCAGTGCCTGTAGCAAGACGTGCAAGACCTCTCAAACTAGATGTTGAATTTGGAATAGCAGCAATTGCATCAGCGACGTTCTTTGGTGTCATCACCGCAGCTGTTACTGTTCCCGCAGCAGCTTCTGAGGTGGTAGCAAAACGAACCACACCAGCATCTGCTGTAGTTCCTGCATTGACATCTACAGTAAATGTATTTGCTGGAGACTCTGTGACAGTAATAGGTGTTGTCCCATTGATTGTTAAATCATCAAGAACAAAAGCAAGTTGGTCTGGTTTAACTGATGCACTGACAGATGTTCCTGCAATACACTCTGCATTTGTCGCAAATCTGACTGCACCTGTTGTGCTATCAGTCGCAGCAGCAATTTGTATATCTTGGCTATTGATACTTATAGGAGCGCTTGCCGTCAAGGTAATGCCTGCAGCAACTGTATTTACAAACTGAACTGTTGCTGCATCAGTATTCGCTGATGGAGTGCCATTGATCGTAATATTTCCAGAAAAACTTGCTGAAGTTCCAGTAAGACTTCCAGATAACTGTGTTGCTGCAAGTAAAGCTGAAGAATCTATAACCAATCGATCTGCTGATTGCAAGATCTCTTGATATCCATTGGGATTTAATACTGTAAGTTTACGATCAGCCATGTCAAATTACCACAGGAGCTTGGATTTCAATCTGGAACTCATTAGAAGAAAGTGCAAGTCCAACTTGCACAAGTACAGCTCCTGTAGTTGATGTATCAGGTGTACGAGTCAGCTTGCCTGCATTGACACTTAACCAATAATACTTACCTGACTCAAGTAATCCATTGCTAACATTATCTACCAGTGAATTAACATTGGCTATACTCACACTTTGGTTTCTTGTAAAAGAAACAAAAGCACCTGCACTTGCTGCAGTTGTTGCAAGACCTGCAACGCGAGCTGTAGTCAATGATGAAGCATCTGCTAAACGAGCATTACCGGAGGTATCGATATAAACAGGTTGTCCCGCCGCAATACTTGGAGAGCCGCTTGCAACCATAGCTGATTGAATAAGATCAGAAGAATCAACCCCTGTAGACAGATCCTGATTCGTTAACCGCCATACGCCTGTGCTGCTGTACTGCCCGTCTACTTGTGGATTTAAATACACATAAGATCGGCCATTTTTTGTTTTCCCCTCACCTATGTTTGGCATCGCTATGGCTTACAGATCTTTTTCTATTTTATCAGTAATCATTGAAAGATTCTCAGTAATCTTTTCCTGAAGAAGGCGATTCAGAATTGTTTGGTATTTCATCATTAATTCTGTTGCAGCTTTTAATTGCTCTTGCAACTCAGCTACATCTTTACATTGATCGACTTCATCTCGAATTACTCTAAGCTTTAATTGTGACTCTAGCGATAACTGAAAGTCTTCTGGTGTAAACATAATCTATTT
>Ga0163109_10004994_pt1 | contig 10034 bp, 24 predicted proteins | sample CRUFie1St13metaG_FD_108704 | JGI IMG/M metagenome (GOLD analysis project Ga0163109, IMG submission 108704) | Marine microbial communities from the Costa Rica Dome - CRUD Field 142mm St13 metaG | ecosystem: Environmental > Aquatic > Marine > Oceanic > Photic zone | place: Costa Rica: the Eastern... | reverse complement strand
TCTAACATGACAATAATTGAGGTGGCACCATGATTGTAAAAGCATACAGAGAATTGGTAGGGGATGACGTAAAGTTATATTTAGAGGGCAGTACGCTTGATGGTGTCACTTGGCTAGATGATAGACCTCAGCCAGATAGGGCAACTGTAGAGGCAAAGGTTGCGGAACTAGAAGCCGAAGAACCCATGCGTTTGTTGCGTCTGGAGCGTGATGCCAAACTTGCTGAGACAGATTGGTGGGCATCGTCTGACTTGACCATGACCCAAGCACAAACAGATTATCGCCAGGCATTGCGTGATATTACTAACAGCTACACTAGTCTTGAAGATGTGGTGTGGCCTACAAAACCGTGAGGTAACGATGGTACATTTATATGACCTTAACCCTAAAATGAAACAGCCTAAGAAAGCAAAGAAGGTTGTAGAAAAAAAGGAAGAGGAAACTAAACAGGCGGCTAAGAAGCGAGGCAGGCCGAAGAAGGCAAAGTAGGTATGGAGTATGTTGGAGTATGTAGCGGCAGCGAATGCGGCCTATTCAGTAGTGAAGAAGGCCATCCAAAACGGCAGAGAACTGCACAGCTGCGCCAAAGCCATATCTCAATTTACTCATGCATCAGATGATTTACGCAAAAGCCATGAACAAAAGAAGCGTAGCATATGGACAAAGTTTATGGGTAAACAGGATGATGACCTAGAAACATTTATGCACCTTGAAGCTATTAAAGAAAAAGAAAACGAACTCAAACAAATGATGATATACCTGGGCCGCCCAGGTTTACATAGCGACTGGGTCAAGTACCAGGTAGAAGCTAGAAAGCGCAGACAGCAAGAAGCTGAAGACAAGAAGCGCAGAATACAAAAATTCAAAGATGATGCAGAGATTTTAGCAGCGTGGGTACTTGGTGCCATTGCGCTAACTATTGTTGTCGCCTTCATAGCGTGGGTCTTACAAAGGAAGGGAATAATATGATTGGCAAAATTTTAGATGCGTCTAAAAGACATCAGGTTTTACCCAGGGCAATGATGATAATTATGACGTACCAATATTTCGTAGTGACAAATTGGTTTATGAGTATAACAGAACCTAGTAACAGCCAAGCAGCTTTGGTCAGCGTAGTGACAGGCGCAATGACAGGAGCCTTTGGACTTTGGCTAGGTTCGGAGGGCAAACATACAGACGATGGCAGCAAAACTAAATGAGAATACTGAGGTTGCATTACCTCTTAGAAATATTATCAGCATGGTTGCGGCAGCAAGCGTAGCGACCTGGGCATACTTTGGTATTGTCGAAAGATTAAATACGCTGTCTACAAATCAAACCATGATGCAGGCAGATGTAGAACAGAACACAGAGTTTCGTATCAAATGGCCCAGGGGTGAGATGGGTTCTCTACCAGCAGACAGTGAACAGTTTATGCTGATTGAACACCTGGCAAAAGAATTAGAAAAGCTACAGGAACAAATAGAAAGCGGTCAGGCTCCATTCGACCAGCAACAGAAACTAACCCTTGAGTTTTACGAAAAGCGTATTAACGATTTAGAACTACGCATAGAAAAGCTAAGGGCAAATGGATACGGTGGTGCGAAATGATAGAGGTTGTATTTGTTTTGTTGTTGTGGACATCTGGAGGTAATGAACCTCTGGAGTATACACCATATGAAAGACTATCTGAATGCTTGTCTACCAAGCGTAAGATAAAACAAAACACTAACGGTGGCGTAGACTTTGACCAACGCTGGCAGTGTAAGGAACTCAAGGTGCAGATGGAACAGAACCCTGACGGCACCTGGGATATTATCAAACTGATGGAGGATGTATCAAAATGATTAACTTACTAGGAAATCTTGTTGGCCCTGTTACTGGGCTGCTGGATAAATTTATTGAGGACAAAGACCAAAAGAATGCTTTGGCCCATGAGATTGCAACGATGTCACAACGTCATGCCCAGGAAGCAATGCTTGCACAGATTGAGGTATTGAAAGCTGACGCAAAAGGTAACTGGTTCCAGGCATCGTGGCGACCTTTGATTGGCTGGATTTGTGGCTTGTCGCTAGGCATCAACTACATGGTATCGCCTATTGCTCATGGCTTTGGAATTACTATTCCCCAGGCTGATATGTCAGTGATGATGCCATTGATGTTTGGAATGCTTGGCATTGGGGGGATGCGTAGCTTTGATAAGGCTAAGAAGACAGACACCAAGGTAGTTAAATGACAGCCCAGCTGAAGCTACAGCCTGGCGAGTTAACGCCAACAAAAGAGCAACAAGCTAAGATGTACAAGGAGGTGGTACACAGATATGCAAGCAGACTAGCACAAAGCTATCAGCAGCTGGTAGTCGAGTGTAACATGACATGGCCTAACTACAGACAGGATTGTTATGCGTCTGCCCTGGCAGAAATTCACGATATGTATTCAAGAGAGGAGGCACCATGCGTAAATTTGATAAGGTAAATCGTGACAGTAAATACAAGGACATCCCATCTAAGTATCTTGCTGGAGCAAAGAACAAAGACAAACGAGCGGCTGAGATTAGAAGCACCAGGCGCAAGTATAAGATGAGTAAGCTGACCTCAGCTGACTACGATAGAATTAGTATGATGAGAGCGAGGGGATAATGGCAGCACCAGAGAAATACAAAAAGATGTTTGGCGAGAAGAGGGCCAACGCTATCTATAAACGTGGGTTGGGGGCGTACTATTCGAGTGGTAGTAGACCAGGTATGTCAGCCCATGGCTGGGCAGTAGCCAGGCTCAAGGCTCATGCAAAGGGCAAGGCAACCGTGAAGAAAGCAGACGGTGATTTGTTCAGAAAGAAGAAAACATAATGGCAAAAGGTACTAAACATTTTTTCAGTGACGGCACAGAGTTTAAAGGCAAGACACACAAGATGCCTAACGGTGACCTTCACAGTAATGCAACCCATACAAAGACAAGCAAAAAACTATTTCATATGGGTCAGCTATCAAAGGCAGCTAAAAGGCGTGCCATGAAAATGTCAAAGATGAAAGCATAGGAGGAAACAACATGGCTTTTAAATTATCTGAAAGAAGTTTGTCACGACTTGATGGCGTGGAAGACAGCATGAGGGCTGTCACTGAACTGGCTATCGAATACACCAAGGTAGACTTTGGCGTAACCTGTGGCCTGCGTACCATCGAAGAACAGAAGGCACTTGTCGAGGCTGGCGCATCACAGACTATGAACAGTAAACACATTCCAGGTTTGGCTGTCGATGTTGTGGCATATATTGGCCCAAGGATTTCGTGGGAAACAAACCTGTATGATGACATCGCTGACGCATTCAAGATTGCTGCCATCGAACTTGGCACAGGAATACGTTGGGGTGCGGCCTGGCATATCCCAGATATCAGGGAATGGAACGGCACCATGGAAGAAGCTATGAATGCTTACGTTGATTTACGAAGAAGCGAAGGCAAACGTCCATTCATTGATGCCCCACATTTTGAACTGTCATCCTGATGGTTCATGTGTTTGTCCTCATGTTGTATATGGGCGACAACCTGGTCAGCAATGACATGATGTTCTATGACATCAACCGCTGTAATTACTTTGCTTCAAGGATGACTAAGACTAGCGGCAACTATGGGTACTATCATAATATGCCAGCAGATAAAAAGCGAACAGCTTATTGTGTGCCTCGCCTGGTTGACCAAGCGAAGCACAAGATATACTAGCCCAGTACGGCTATACCCCTGGGGCTGTTAACCTCTTTGATGATATAGCCTTTGCGTACCAAGCATTGGATTATACGGTGAGCGTTACTGTAAGCAGCCATCTTCTTGATAGCCTGCTTGTCACCTATCCTACCGTTACAGATTTCTCTAACCGTAGGGTAAACACCATTCTCTTTTTGAAAGGCAACAATGAAAGCAAGGACTTGCTGCTGCCTTGGTGTTAGTCCAATCTTATTGTCCATCCTGGTTCTCCCTTAACATGATGCTCAAACTCTTGTTCCAGGATAGCCTCTTGCTTTCTAACTCTTTGACTACGTCCTGGTCATCTAAACTTTCCAAGACATCCTGGTTTAAATCTTTCAGGTCTTTCATCTTGGTACGCTTCACATCAGGCGGTAGGTCTGGATGCGTTGACTGGTACATGGCAAGCTGAAGGTCAGCATACTTAGCCACCCATTCATTCTGTGTCTTGAACCATTCAACCTTTTCACCGTCAACAGCTGGCACCCTCAATGGTATTTCATCTGGAAGGTCTGGCGTTTCTGTTTCGTCCTCGCCAGGTTCTGCATGGTCAGCTAGATTATCTATGACCGCTTCCTTGTGTGCCTCTTCCTCGCTCTTAGAAGCCTGCTGAAGGGCATCTGTTAGCTGCTGGGCTGTCTGTACCTGAGATAGGCTTGGATGCCCCTGTACGCCCTTCTCTGGCGTTATGTTTTTTGGGTCAGGGTAATCCATAGCTTCTTCAGCTGTAATCATACCCTTGACTGCATCAGGGAATGCATCACGAATAGCAAAGCCCCTGGCTCTCAGCTGCATCATACGCTTGGGGTATTGTTTCCATGGCCCTTGCTTGTTCAACAGGTTCGCACGTTGTGCATCCTCTTTGCTGAACTGCGCCAGGGTTGTTTCTTCTTTGCCGTTAGCTAGGGTACGTTTGATTTCACAGAAAGCTATGTCACCTTCCATCCATTCCCTGCACCCAGCAAATGCTGGATTAGATTTAACCAAGGCCAGCAAGCTGTCACCCCACAGGCTGGGCCTGCCGTTAATCACTGCAATGTTTTGCAGGGCCTGCATTGGTGCAAGGCCAATCTCGTATCCCCATTGCACAGCTACCAAGATGTTGGCTGGCTTTGCCTGGAATTCTTTTGGCACCAGCCCAGACTTGGATAATGTCTCAGCAAATTCTTTTGCCTCTTTCAGATTGGTTGGCTCAAGTATCTGCCTCTTAACTATATTACTCATTTGTAACCTCCTTAACTGAGAACGATGAACTGTCTATGTATTCTCCTGGAACCTCCACCATCGTTCTCTTTGGTTTTTGTGTGGTCACAGATTTAACTTGGAAGCTGCCAACATTCATAACGTCAGCGTTAATGCTGTCCATGTGCATCACAAGGATGTCTTTGTTTTCATCAGCTACCTTCTTCCAGCTTCTCGCTTCAGCTGTAGCTTTCTGATAATCAGTCAGCACCTGTACCAGGTCTAGGTTGTCACCAGCTTTAGGCTCTACAGTGACAGTCTTTAGCCCTGGCTCTGGCTGCTTCTCTACTGGTGGATACTCACCGTCTTCATCAAAGAGTTTCCAGAACTCCCTGGCTGCTTTCAGTATCCCTTGGCAAACCATGTCGTCCTTGTGGTAGCCGTAAGTTTTTAGCTTGCCCTTCTGTGTCATCACCAGGACAATGCCCCATTCCAAACCAGCACACATCATCTGCTGGTGCAGCTGTATCATCCAGTCTGCTTTGCATTTGTCAGCGTGGTAGAAGTCTGTCTTAACTTCCAAGACACCCTTGCCTTTGAAAGTGTTGTCACCAATGACAATCTCACAATCTTTTGGCACGGTCATGATACGGTCAAGCGTTGCGCCTAGCCGTTCCTCTTTCATCCTGAATGCATCCTTTGGTTCTTCAGCTGTACAGGTTAGGCCGTCATCTTTCAGCATCTCCAGGAACCATGGCACGATAGCGTGTTCAAGATAGGTTCCTCTGACCAGGGCATTCTTGTTGAATGCTTTGTGCTTCACCACCTCAACGCCATGCGCTGCCCTCTTGTGGTTGTCCAGGGTTTCCTGGTTGGTGTTGCCGTAGGCATCAACGCCCATCATCACAGCTGCCATCTCTGAGGCACCCAACTCTTCACCTGTTATGGTTTTCTTTCCAGTTACTTTAACGTCTGGCATATCGCATCTCCTCCATTTGTATTATCGCAATAGCATTTATCATTCAGCGCACAACCAATCCACACAGCGGCCCATAGAAAAACTACAACCACCATGGCACCAATCAACTGCACCACAAAACTTAGCCAGTCTTTTGCTGACCAATCCTTTACTAACTCTACCATCCTTTTACTCCCCACCAGTTTATGTCTTCCAGCAACTCTTCCAGTGCTGACCAGGCTGTGTATGCAGCCAGGCTTTTTTCATTGAAGCATTGTGATGTGCCTGTGGTTTTATTCAGCGGCCTCTTCTCTGCTGCTTCAAATTCTTTTTCATATCGCTTCATCAGGGTTTCGATATGGCCCCTGACACTAGCCTTGCTGAACCTCAATGTTCTGTGGTCAATCTTCTTGGTTGTCATTTGCACAAGCCTCCTGTTCTTCCAAGTAGTATGTGTGCGCTGGGTTCTCTCGCTGTTCTTTGTCCATGAATGCCAGCGCATCATTCACAGAGTTAAATGTTTTCACTACCTGTTCCTGGTATGAGTAACCATTCATGCAGATAACTTTGTAAATCATGCGGCCCTCTTCAGGATGTTGCTGACAGTAGAGGCATACCAGTCACCGCCCCTGGCTGTGGTGTAGCCTTCATCATTCAGATAGGCAGCTACCTCTTTCATAGATTTACCCTGGCCCAGCTGGTCTTTGATTACAGGAACAATCTTGCTGGCAAACTTGTCTGCCCTTGCCCTGATTGTAGCGTTGCCTGCATCTGATGCAGCTTGGTTAGGATTGCCCAGGCTATAAACTTTCTTGCCTGCCCTGGAAATGAAGAAGCCTTGGGCCTCTATCTCAGCCTTCTGTCTGTCATGCGCTGCTTTGGTACGCTGACTAATCTTGATACGTTCCATCTGCTGGATAGTGAAATGAATACCAGCTGTCTCTGGCTCTAGGTTCGGCTGGTCTAATGCAATCATCTGCACCTGGCCTGACATTACATTGTCACGATACCAGGTAGATATCTCTGCAAGGTCACGCCCAAACCTGGACAGGTTAGCAGCAACGATAGGAACACCTAGCTTCTTTGCCAGCCTGGTAGCTTTGATAAACTCAGGACGCTCAGCGTTAGGTGTCTTGCCTGATACACCTTGCTCAGTGAACCAGTGAACTTCAGCACCTGGGAATGCTTCTGCAATCTGGTGCTTCTGGTTGTCTACACATTGCTCTGTTGTAGACACTCTCAATATTGAAACGATAACTTTATGCATTTTGTATCCTCCTTGTTCTGTTCTTTATCTCTGAGTATACGCATTTATAACTTGCTTGCAAGCAATAAATTAATTTGTTCTCTGTGAATACTGTGGACACTGGGCAAAACAAAAGGGCCAGGCTCGAAAGCCTGACCCAGGTGCTGCGGTAGGGAGGATTACAGAACATAAGAACCACCGCACCCACCAGTCTAGCCGCAAGCATATTCTTTGGCTAGGCATTTCTCATCTTTCAACACAGCCCAGACTGTCGCCTGCTTGCTGTAGTAGAAACAGTTTTCTATGTTGCCTGCCGTGCCTTGGCTCTTTGCTGCGGTCAGGCACAGTTCCATTTTCTCCTGGCACATACTGATACCGCAAGCCCTGTAATATCCAATGGCGTAGTCTGCACCTTTGAGGGTTGGGAAGCTGTCCATGTGTACCTTAAACTGCTCACCCTTTACCATCACATCAGCATACACAGACACTACGATAATCTTGTTGTCGTCTTTCTGCACCTTCACGCTGAAGTCAACATCACTGTAGGGATTTTTGACGTAGTAGTTTTTTGACATCTTGCCGCCTGCATTCTTGTAGAGATTGTGTGAATAGATATGTTCCATTGTCTTGTCCTCCTGGGTGGACAGCTGCCTAAGCAGCTGCCTCTTCCTGTTGTGGCTGCTTGCTGTAAAGAAACTCGACAGCTTTGTTGGCCTGGGTGAATGCAGTGAACACTGCCTTTGGATTATCTTTGATAGCCTTCATCCAGTTATTAAGATACTTGGCATGGTCAGCCCTTGGCTCAGGTGATACACCCAACAACACTGACAGTGTCGCTGCGCCAGTCTCAGCTACCAACTCTTCAAAGGCATAGTCAGCATCACCAAACATCTTGCCCTTGGTTCTGTCGATACGGTCTTTGCCGCCAGTCCAGTGTACCAACTCATGCAACAGTGTAGAGTAATACGCTTCTTCAGCAGTGCTAGTCTCAGTGCCTACAAAGTCTGCCTTGTTTGGCATCTGGATGTAGTCACCAGCTGGACGATAGAATGCTCTGCCGCCACCGTGTCTGACATCTGCACCAGTGTTGATTACAAACTGCTCGACCTGGTCAGCATGGAACTCAGGGTCAGCTGATACTACAGGCTGGGCATCATCTTCCAGGCCAGTAATCTGGTCACGGTTCCAGACGCTGTAAGTCTTCAGCATCCAGATTTTCTTTTTGATAACCTCACCCTTGTCATTCTTCAGCACGTTACCGTCAACACCCTTGGCATCAACATCAATCGGCTTCCAAAAGAATACTGTTGTTGCACCCTTTGGTACTACACCACCAGCTGCTGTCCATTGCTTGTATGTACCCCAGACATTGCTGCTGTAGCCTTTATCCCAGGCTTCCATTCCCAACCAGAATGAATTGATACCCTGGTATGCTTTCTTGCTGACAACATTCATCGGCAGACCATCAGCAACTTTACTTGCCCATGGCTTGGCCCAATCAGTGCCATGCTCTTCCATCAGTGCAACAATCTTGTCTGCTACGGCTTGGATTTTCTCTGCTTGTTTTGACATTACATCCTCCTTGGTTTGTGTTCGTGTCATGTTCTGTATTGTTAATATAATCATATCTGATATATTGTCAAGCTATCTAGTAAATATTTTTTTGATAGGAGATAAATACATGGAAAAACAACAGGAAAAGGCTGAAGAAAAACAGCTAGACCTGGTGCCTATGTATGTAAAAGTTTCGCCTGAGGTAAAGCAGCTGGTGCAGAACAAAGCTAGGCTGGAGAGGCGCAGCCTTGCAAGCATGGTGGAGATACTACTGCGTGAAAGCTGCGAGGCCAAACGTGCGTAGGCCCAGCAAGTACGGCAACAAAAGATACCAGCTGGACGGCATCAGCTTTATGAGTAAGGCTGAGGCTGCGTACTACTGGTTCTATTTAAAGCAGCGACATGAGGCTGGTGAGATAACTCACCTAGAGTTTCAGCCCAGGATACGCTGCGAGATTGAGGGGGAAAAGATATGCGACTACATAGCAGACTTTGCATATTTCGACAGGCAAGAAGAAGGCAGACATGGACAGCACGGTTGCCATGTCATCATAGAGGTGAAGGGATACAAGACAGACGTGTACAAGCTGAAGATAAAACTAGTCCACGCCCTGCACCGTGCGTCCAAGATAAAAGTAATACCAGCCAGCAGTCTGAGAAAAGAGATAGCCCAGCTGCCACCACAGGAAGGCAAGCCAGGTGAAGAAGACTAAGCTAACGCCAGACCCAGTGCGTGACCCTCCAGTAAAGTCTGGGGGCAGTTACCAGTGTCCTGGCCCACACATGATTATGCCAGCCAGGGCATACGGTGATGATAGATTTAATCAGTATCCAATGACCTTCAGGGCATTCGCTATCTGTTGCAGTCATGCCAACAGCTGGACAGGCGTATTCTTTCCCAACCAGCTTTACATAGCCAACGTACTGCAATGCAGTCAGCAGGCAGTCTCGCAGCATATGCGTAAACTACTAGACTATGGATATATTGAGAAGCTACGCAACGCAGATGTCAGGCGCAGCTATGGTAAACGTGGTGCCTTGTGGCGTGTAATCTATGACCCAACAAAGACCCTGGATGATTGTATTGCTGGACAGCCAGCACAAGACCGTGACCCTGAGATTGAGGCAGAGATTGCCAAGCATACTATGAATGTCGCAAAGACTGGGGCCAGGAAGAAGAGTATAAAAGCTGTGGATAAAGAACAGGTAAACAAGACACAGCTTGTACAAGGTACAGCTAGTAACAGTGTCAATGGTCATGCAGTTAACAAGCCTGACCTTGTACTAGATAACAAGCCCCAGCTAGTAAATAACTCTATTAAATTAACTAATATAAATACTATAGGGGAAATTAAAGAAGTAGATTGTAGGAAGCT
>Ga0163109_10004993_pt1 | contig 10034 bp, 8 predicted proteins | sample CRUFie1St13metaG_FD_108704 | JGI IMG/M metagenome (GOLD analysis project Ga0163109, IMG submission 108704) | Marine microbial communities from the Costa Rica Dome - CRUD Field 142mm St13 metaG | ecosystem: Environmental > Aquatic > Marine > Oceanic > Photic zone | place: Costa Rica: the Eastern... | reverse complement strand
CCAATTCTCCGCAAAACTTTAATCAAAAATTAAACAGGGAAAGGAACGCCTATATATGACGCTACACTTATTTGATCCAAATTCAAAAGAATACAAAAAAATAGAACAAATTTATCACAACAACACATGTATGATCTGCAATCTCCCAATGAAGATGCACAGTTTATACTTTTTTTCCTTTGATAAGGAGAAGGTAAAAGATGGAGAAATGCATGAAACATACCATATTGGCTGCAATCATTGTTTTTCGCTATATGATTCAGATTTTGTATTGGTACAAATTGATATGAGACATTTTATTGGATATACTGTAAGAAATATTGCTTAATTTTAATAAAATGGGCTGTTTTAACACATTATTTCTATTTTTCCTGGCTGCAGTATACCTGTTACCTGATTTACGTCCTATAGCTCAAATTGAGGGATTTTGGTTTACTATCATTGCAGTATGGTTATGTTTTTTTATTTCATGGGCACTATTTGGAGATATTGCTGATGAAATATCTGGTGTAAATAAGTATAAAGATGATGAGTTTTAAAATTTTTAATATTGTAAAAATAAAATTGTTTATGAGCTTATAATCAATTATAATTTTAAATGCCTCAAAAAATTCATAATTGTCCTCCTGATCCACTCTCAAATTTTAATGCAATCAGATCTATTGGTTATGATCTAAATCGAGCGCTAGCTGATGTTATTGACAATAGTATCTCTGCTGGATGTAAAAATATCACTATTATTCATCATTTCGATGAGCTTGATTCAAAAATCGCGATTTTAGACGATGGAAGTGGCATGAATAAAGATGAATTAATAAATGGAATGCGTCTTAATTCAAAAAATCCAGAATCAGATAGGGAAGAGCATGATCTTGGAAGATTTGGATTGGGTTTAAAATCTGCATCACTTTCACAAGCAGAAATATTAACAGTAAGGTCTAAAAAAGATAATCATGACAACACCGCTATGTGGGATTTATCAGAAGATGGGAATATAAAAAGAGACAATGAGTATGGTTTAATATTAGATCCTGATAGAAATGATGGAAAAATTATTTTAAGATTACTTAATAATTATGATAATGGAACAGTTGTTCTGTGGGAAAACTTAAATGATGAACTTTTTATTAGTGCAAATTCTGAAAAAACAGAACAAAACTTTAAAACCATTATAAAAAATGCTCAAAAATATCTAGAAATAACATTTCATAGATTTATAGGAAAAGGTATTAATATTTATTTTTCAAAAGTTGATAAAATAGATACTCCTATAAAATTGAAGGCTTGGGATCCTTTTCTTTCAAGTAATAGCTACACAAAAGAGCTCCCTTCAGAAAAAGTTGATAATGGAAGGGTTACTATAACACCTTATGTTTTACCATTTCATACAAAAATAAATCAACGCGAAAGCGAAATTATGGATGGAATAAATGGTCAATTAAATCATCAAGGATTTTACGTTTATAGAAATAAAAGATTAATTATACCAGGAACATGGTTTAATTATTTATCAAAACATAATCAATATAATACTGCTAGAATTAAGGTTGACTTGCCTAATAATAGAGATCGAGAGTGGATGTTAGATATTGCTAAATCTGAAGTAACTCCTCCAGCAGCAGATGAGCCAAAAATGAAATCTATCATGAGGATGACTCAGCGTGAGTGCAAAAATATTTTAACATTTAAAGGTAAAGCTAGACAAAGAAAAGCAAGTTATTCAAAAGATGCTTTTATCTGGCAACTTGTAGATATGCGAGAGGGTAAAAAGGCTTTTAATATCAACAGCAATCACCCATTAATTGAGGAAATTATTGATAATATTGTTTTAAAAGATAATAAAAAAAGAATTAAAGATTTGATTACTTTAATTGAAAAAAATCTACCAGTTGTTACGATTGCGAACGAGTTTACAACGGATGAAAAAGCCTTAGAAATAGAACATTCAGATGCTGACTATAACTTTAATAATGTAGATAAAGATCCATTGACCAAGTTTAAAGAATTGTATAAAAGATTCTTAAGTAAAGGCTTAAAACCCGAAGCTGCATTCAATCAAACGATATCAACTGAACCCTTTATTCATAATGCATCTATTTATGAATCATTTAAAAACAGTATAGTAGATGAGGACAAACATGAGTAGTCAAAAAATTAGTGATCTAACTTCTACAGGCTCTAAGCTGTACAAAGATAAGACTAAAGGTAAAATTGTTTCTCATGATGAAAAAAAGGCCGTTGTAAATGAAATTGTAGACATGCTTCAAATTCTTTATAAGGATTCAAATACCAATTTTAACGATTCAGAAAAAAAACTTATAAAAACTATGATGTATGTTAACATCATTTCGAAAGATAATGATCTTGAAATAAAGCAAATTGTATCAAAAGATCACAAAGAATGGATGTTACAAACGGGACAGCCAAGAGATAAAAATCGTGAACTTTTTGATTATAACCATTGGAAAAGATTTAAAACCTATATATCAACAAAGCAGGGTATCAATACATCAAAATTTGAAGAGCAGGTAAGAGTTATTTTGAGAAATATGCCAGACCCTCAAAATTATGACGAAAGTTGGCTATCAAGGGGCTTGGTTGTTGGAAATGTGCAGTCTGGTAAAACAACAAACTATATTGGGCTAATGAACAAAGCTGTTGATGTTGGTTATAAAATTATTATTGTACTTGCAGGTGCTACTAATGATCTTAGAAAACAAACACAGATCAGGATTGAGGAAGGATTTACTGGTAAAAATTCCTTAACAAAAATGAAAGAAGGTGTAAGCCTCGCTATTGAAGATGATAAAAATGACTATAGATCAATTCAATATTATACAACAAGAGATGAAAATGGTGACTTTTCTGAAAAAATACAAAAACACATAAATATTTCAGAGAATTGGTCAAAAAATGAACCATGCACACTTTTTGTAATAAAAAAGACAAAGAGTGTATTAGAAAGTCTTGAAAAATTTTTATTGTCAAGAACAGAAAAAGGGAAAAAGATTCCATCTCCTTTATTGCTTATAGATGATGAGTGTGATTATGCATCAATAAATACCAGTAAAATTGATGATGATAACAAAGAATTTGATGCTACAACAATCAATAAATTGATTAGAAAAATTATGCATCGATTTGAAAGAACTTCATATGTTGGCTATACAGCCACACCATATGGTAATATATTTATTGAAACCGAAGACGAGGACGGAAATCCTAAAAATGATGAGAGGGTTTATGACCTATTTCCAGATAATTTTATTATTAATATAGGTTCAAATGAAGTGTACTCTGGTCCGATGATGATTTTTCCTGTGGATACACAGGATAATTTAAATTTCCATCGAGAGGTTCCGCAATTAGAATGGGAATATTTCAGTTCAATAATTAAAACAAAAAATAAAATTCTTAGAGATAGCGGCCTTGATGTAAAAACTCATCAACAAGAACGTAAATCAATCTATACAGATATCGTTGATAAGTACTATGAAGATAAAGAAAGTCTTTTAAATATTAACCTAACTAAGATGGAAGAAGATGGTCTAACTCAAGCAGTGCGTTCATTTATTATTTCTACTGCAATTAGAAATCTTAGAGGATATTCAGACGAATTTAATACCATGTTAATTCATGTGAATCGAGAAAATGTTATGCAAAATTTCTTAAAAAGAATTGTTGATGACATTTATGGAAAAATTGAAACTGAAGTATTAAACCAAGATTTTGATAAATTTCAATCTCTTTATTACAATGACTATATAATTCATACAAATGAATACTTGTCCGCCGAAAGAATTCCAGATGTTTTAAAGGAAGGTATTGAGCCGTTAGATAATTGTGACTTTACATTCAATGATGTTTGCAGTGAGATAATTGATATGGTTCAGAGAAAGCAAATATTAACTATCGTTCATAACTCAAAAAACAAGGAATCTCATTTGAGCTATGAGGATAAAGACAGAGGGACCTATTATATATGCATAGGTGGAGATATCTTATCAAGGGGTTTTACAGTTGAAGGATTATCCGTTTCATACTTTCTAAGACATTCTAAGGCTCAAGATACATTATTACAAATGGGAAGATGGTTTGGTTATAGAGTTGGATATCTTGATTTGTGTAGGGTTTTTACGACAAATGCAATTAATGATGACTTTACGTTTACTACAATGGCTCAAAAGGAATTGTTTGATACTTTTACTTTTATGGAACAAAACAACTTAACTCCAAGAGAATTTGGTTTAAAGATTGCAAACGCAAGAGGAACGTTACAAGTTACTGGATTTGGAAAAAGACGTAGAGGGACAGATACAAAAATCGATTTTACGGAGTTTTACCAATATGGTAAATGGATGAAAATTGATGATATTGATTATAATGCAGAATTGCTAAGAAATTTTGTTTACAATCGAAAGCAAGAAGTACTTAAAGAAAATACTATTCCAAATCACACCGGAGGATATTTAACAAAAAAAACATTATCAAATTATAAAGTTTTTGATATATCTAAGTCAGATATGTTTGATTTTTTAGACAAATATAGACTAAATACTATTAAAAATTCTAGAGGTTATATAACTAAAAGCACTTTAAGTTCAGCTCTTGGTCAAGTTCTATCTGACCATAATAATCACTTCAAATTAATTATCAATTGTTCAGATGAAAAGACTGTAGGGAATGGATATAGTTTATTTAAAAATCAAATAGTTTACCCTAGAAAAAGAAATCAAATTGATAACTTCATAGAAAATGGTACTATTGTTTCTGGAAAAGCAATGACTATACCAGACGATAAAAGTATTGCAAAATATTTTAATGCAGAAGGGTATTCTACGCTGATAATGACTCTACACTATGGTTTTGACTATAAGGATCAATATCAATCAAGAAAAACAGGTGATAAAGATGCCAATAAAAATATTAAATCAGAAATTGTTGGTGAAATGGAAGCTATATCCATTAATGATAAAATTAATCAAAAGGATATATTTTGGGGATATGGTAAAAATCCTGTTATTTATTATTGGTTAAAACTTCCTAGATACGATATTTTACAATTACCTTTTGAAAATGCATTTGTATCTTATATAGCAAATGAAGTTGAAGCAAAAATGATTGACGATCAATATATTATACCTTTTAAGGAGTTTGATGAATGATAAATGTTAGACAAAAATCTGAAGAGTTAATAGAGACAAGTCAAAAAGAAAATAGTGTTGTCTCATTCCAATTTACTGAAAATCTTTTATTTTTATCTTCTGACGAAGAAGGTGTATTGTCCTTTAATATAGAAATACCAGTTGATGATTTTAATATTTCAACAGTTCCAAAATGGAAGGCAATACCAGCAAAAAAAATTAGCAAGAGATTCGAAAATAAAGATATCGATATGCTTCAATTAACTTTACAAGTTCCTGAATATGTTGACATATTTGACGGATTAGTTGAAAATATAATTTTAGATCAATTAGAAGATGTAAATGATTCTGTAGATGCATGGGATGCATTTTTAAACACTCTTGACTCATGGGATTCTTGTTTTAGAAATAAGAGAGAAGGTCTTTCAAGATCAGCTCAGATTGGCCTATATGGAGAGTTATATTTTTTATTAAACAGAGTATTTAAGAATACAGATACTACCTCTTATGCATTGAAATCTTGGAGAGGACATAAAAGAAAGCATCAAGACTTTGAATTTAATAACGGAAATATAGAAGTTAAATCTACTACCAAGAAAGAACACAGAACTGTAACAATAAATAGTGAAAAACAATTAGATCCAAGAGGATTTAAAAATCTCAACCTATATGTTTTATCGCTTAAAGAGATAAATGCAGACGAAAATACATTACCTAAAATAGTTAATGATATTTATTCATATCTTGAAGAAAATCATAAAGCAGATAAAAGAATATTTAGAAACTATCTTTTTCAGGCTGGATATTTTGATGAACATGCCGATAGATATCTTGAAAATGGGTATTTTGTAGATAAAGAGGAATTATTTGATGTTACAGATTATAATAAATTTCCCTCAATTGTTGATGTCCCGGTTGGAGTTGGGCATGTAAAATACCAAATTGTCTTAGCTGCATGTCAGGATTTTTTAGTAGACATAGATGAAACAGTAAAAGAGGTAACTTAATGGACGAATCTAAAAGCTTAAGCTTATTTATTGAAAATTTAAGAGGAGAAGTTCTATCAGGAGCAGCTTTTTCAACTGATGGAGAAGAAGGCAAATTTTCAGAAGAGGCTTTTACTGATTATGTTTGTGAAATATTAGTGGAAGAAGCTGAAGAAGTAACATCGGATATAAGCCTTTGCACTCATCAATCTAGAGGAGTAAAACTCAACGCCTGGCATTTGAATGATCAGGAGAATGAACTTACCTTAATTGTTACACATTATAGCAATATTAATGACGGAGGTAAAACTGATCGACTTGCTAAGTCTGAAATTGAAAAGAGATTTAAAAGAGCAAAAAAATTCTTTGAGGAAAGCGTAAGAGCTACATTAAAAGTTGATGAATCTATGGTGAGTTTTCAAGTTGGGAGAGTTATTAGAAATTGTTGTAAATCACTCGACACTGTAAAAATTATTTTAATTACTGATTGTATTACTGGAGAAGTACCAGGTTCAGAAGAAATTGAAGGAAATATTAAATTTGATTATAGAATTTGGGATATAGAAAAACTTCACAGACAATTAACTTCTGGAATAGTTTCAGAACCTATAACTTTAGATTTTAGTGAAATTAGTGAAAATGATATAACCCTAGTCAAGGCTAAAGATAGTATTAAAGGTTATGGAACCTATTTAGGCTTTTTATCGGGAGAATTGCTATTTAATATGTATGATAAACATGGGTTAAGATTGCTTGAAAAAAATGTAAGAGCCTTTTTGCAAGCCAGGAGTAATGTAAACAAGGGCATTAGAGACACTATTCTCCATCATCCTGAAAAATTTTTAGCATACAACAATGGTTTAACTATTATTGCTGACAGTGTTGAATTAGAATCTTTAGACAACAATACTTTTAAGTTAAATACTGCAAAAAACTTTCAAATAGTGAATGGGGGACAGACTTGCGCATCTATTTGGTACACTAAAGAAAAAAATCGTATTGATATATCAGATATTCAACTTGTAATGAAGCTAAATGTTATTGAAGATGCAGATATCTCAAAAGAGATGGCACCAAAAATTAGTGAATACTCTAATAGTCAAAATGCAGTAAATATTGCAGATTTTAGTGCTAATGATGATTACCAAATTGAAATTGAAAAACTTTCCTTAAGCACATATGTTCCTGATCCAACTGGCGGATCAGGTGCGACTATGTGGTTCTATGAAAGAGCCAGAGGGTCTTACCAGGCAACAAAAAATTTAGAAAGAACATCAGCGAGAATGAGGGCATACGATAGAAAATATCCTAAAAGTCAATTAATGACTAAAACAACATGGGCTAGAGCTCAAATGGCTTGTTTATGTAGACCTCACGATGTTAGTTGGGGTCCAATGGTCAATTTCAAGAAATTTGTAGTATTTATTAAGGAGCAAAAACACATTCAGAATGAAATTGAGGTTGACTTAAACTATTTTAAAGAAGGTGTAGCCAAGGAAATACTTTTTAAAAATGTACTAAAGGTTATTCAGGGCCAAGCTGCAGTACACGGAGGTGACAATAAGCCCCATTTAGCAGGATACGCTATCGCTTTATATGTACACAAGGTCGGAATTAATAAGATTAACTTTATGGAGATTTGGGAGAATCAGTCAATTGATGATAACATGAAAGCTGTCTTTGATGAATTGGTGATCAAAATTAGAGACTTATTAAAGAAAGAAGCTGGCGATGGTAATAGAGTAACCTTAATGAAAAAGGAAGATTTTTGGTTAAAAGTAAAATCTCATCCATTCAAGTTCTCAACTTTTGTAAAAAATCATTTTGATGGTATAAAAGATCAAGATATATCAATAAAAGTTGAAGAAGAGGAGGAGAAGGAAGATACTATTAAGCAAGATTATTTACTTAATGCAGATCTCTGGAAAGATCTTCACGACTGGGGCAGTTCTACTAAAAGCTTAGAATCGATAAATGTCCTTAGAGCAAATGATTTTTATATGAATATTCTTCTTGGCAAAGGTCATAAGAATAAAACAAAAAGAATGAAAGATTTTGCTAAACTAGTTATCCTTAACGCTAAGGAAAATGGTTTTGACTTCTCTTCTTATGATGGTATAGATTAATGTTTGTATTGTTTGATGCTTTTGCCGGCTATGGTGGCGCACATTTTGCCCTTAAAAAAGCAAAAATCCCTTATAAAGCAGTAGGTTTCTCAGAAATAGATAAAAGCGCCATAAACATTTATAAATTAAATCATGGCAGTATCAAAAATTATGGTGACATAACACTCATTAAGTCAAAAGACTTACCGTCATTTAATTTTTTTACTGCAGGATTTCCATGTCAACCGTTTTCGCAAGCTGGCAAACGATTAGGTGTAAATGATACCAGAGGAACATTATTTCATGATATTTTAAGAATTTGTCGTTCTAAGAAACCTGAAAATATTCTTTTAGAAAATGTTCAAGGTTTATTAACAAAGAGACATGAAAAAACACTTAAAATTATAATTAAAAGTTTAAAAAAAATTGGATACCATGTACATGTAGAGCTATTGAACAGTAGTGATTATGGAATACCTCAATCAAGAAAAAGGGTGTGGATTTATGCTACATTTAAAAAAATACCCGAAAATTTTAGTTTAGCGCCCAAAAAGAAAAGTTTATTTAATACATTACCTCATTTTCTTGATAAAAATCCGCCGATAGATTTATACAGAAGTAAAGAACAAATAAAAAAACTTATTAAAAGATATAAAGTAGATTTTAATGTTCATAAAAGATCTTGTGTAGACTTATATAATTTTAAGGTCAAACATGATGGTTTATGTGTAACAATCACAGAACCTCACCATAATACATTAAGGATTGCAGAACCTACAAGAAATGGCAATTTTAGAGTTAGAAAACTATCTGTAAGGGAGCATTATAAATTAATGGGATTTAAATCAGTATCTAAATTCGGTTTGAAATCAGAAATAAAGGTTGGAAATAGTACTTATACAGAGGCTTGTGCAAGGGCAGGAAATGGATGGGATATTAACCTAGCTTCAATCATTGTTAAAAATATTTATAAATTTTATTATGAAAAATAAGCTTGAAATAATAAATAATTATTCAAATGCAGTTAAGGATTTAAAGGAAAATAATATAATTAGATCAAATAACATTGTTGGAGATCTTGGAGAAGCTTATGCAGTTGAAATTTTTTCACAGGCTAGAAATTTACCTAAACTGCAATTAACACCTCCAAGTACAAAGCATATTGACGCAATAAGCATAGAAGGCAAAAGGTATACAGTAAAAACTATTTCTGGTAATAATAAGGTTACTGGGGTGTTTTATGGTCTAGCTGATCCTGATGGTAACTTTGAATTATCTGACAAAACTAATGTTAAAGATATACTTTTTGAGTACCTGATAATTGTTTTTCTTTCAGATAATTACAAATTGAATAAAATTATACAACTAAGCTGGAAACAGTTCCTAAAATACAAGAAATGGCATTCTAGAATGAAAGCTTGGAATGTTGGAATTAATAATAATTTAATAAATGAATCTAAAGTCATTTACGATAGATTTATTTAATAATGCATTGGTTGTAGGTCTTATTGAAAAGATGGGAAAAACTTTATTAACTTAAATGTGCTGTTATTACACTGTTTATCAGTATTTTACGCATAATAAGGATTATGTATAATTAGTGACATATGAATAATACACTAGGAAAAACAACAAGATTAATGCTACTTACCTACCTTGGTTTATTAACCCTGGCGGGTTTTTTCTATGGTGGTGGAAATTATGTCGACAAAACTACACCCTATTATAATTTCTTTAGAAATTTTATAAGTGATCTTGGCCGCACTACAAGTCATTCTGGTGATGATAATACTATATCT
>Ga0163109_10004992_pt1 | contig 10035 bp, 12 predicted proteins | sample CRUFie1St13metaG_FD_108704 | JGI IMG/M metagenome (GOLD analysis project Ga0163109, IMG submission 108704) | Marine microbial communities from the Costa Rica Dome - CRUD Field 142mm St13 metaG | ecosystem: Environmental > Aquatic > Marine > Oceanic > Photic zone | place: Costa Rica: the Eastern... | reverse complement strand
TTGGTTCTTAGATGAGTTTGAAACATTTTGTAGACATAAAGCATTGGAAAAAGCAATCATTGAAAGTGCTGATCTTTTAGAAAAGTCAGAGTATGGACCTGTTGAAGAAAAAATTAAACAAGCAGTTCGTATTGGATTGACAAAAGATTTAGGTATAGATTATTTTGAAGATCCTAAAGCAAGACTATTAAGACTAAAAGAAAACAACGGTACAGTTAAAACTGGATGGAAAAGTTTAGATGATAGACTGTATGGTGGATTTAACAAAGGTGAACTAAACATTTTTGCTGGTAGCTCAGGTGCTGGTAAAAGTTTATTCTTACAGAATCTTGCAATGAACTGGTTAGAACAAGGAATGAATGTAGTATACTTTACTTTTGAATTAAGTGAAGAACTGAGTGCAATGAGGGTTGACTCTATGACAACAGGTGTTCCTACAAATGAAATTTTTAAGAAAATCGATGATGTAGATTTAGCAGTCAGATTACAAAAAACAAAATCCGGAGGAACATTTCAGATCAAATACATGGCATCCGGATCGACTACAAATGATTTAAGAAGCTATGTAAAAGAGTATCAAATTAACAAAGGTGTGGCACCAGATGTAGTACTTGTTGACTATTTAGATTTGATGTTTCCAACAAATAAAAAGATATCTCCAGCAGATATGTTTATCAAAGATAAGTTTGTATCAGAGGAATTAAGAAATTTTGCAGTAGAACAGCAGATAGTACTTGTAACAGCATCACAGTTAAACAGAGGTGCAATTGAAGAAGTTGAATATGATCAAAGTCATATTGCAGGTGGTATCAGTAAAATCAATACAGCAGATAACTTGATTGGTATCTTTACAAGTAGAGCTATGCGTGAACGTGGTAGATATCAAATACAGTTAATTAAAACTAGAAGCAGTGGTGGTGTAGGATCAAAAATAGATCTAGCTTTTGACATTGACAAGTTGAGAATTACAAATCTAGATGACGATGAAATGGATGCTCCAGTAGAATCACCGACCAATTTGATGTCAACAATCAAGACAAGAACCAGCACAGTTAATGAAAAATCCGAATCAGCTGTGGTGGCAGAGAAAACAGAAGTCACTAAAAATCTCAGAGATTTGATGAAAAGACAAAGAGAAATGGGCAGTTTTGACGATTAAAGTAATATACGTGTATGTTTAAACATTTTTTTAACATAAATATTATGTAGGGCAACACGATGAAGAAACAAACACGTTCAATATTACAAGAAATCAGTAGAGTAGTACCGTCTACAGACATGAATAATGTGGTAGAAGTACGAGTAAATCATGTGATCACTTCTGCAATCAATGTAAGTAAGATGATTTATGAAGCATATGACGAAGCTACAGCAGATGATTTAGTAAAAAGATTTATAAACAGTATCAAGACACAAGACCCTAAAAAATTCGAGCGTGGAATTAAAAAGCTAAACGAATCAAATGAAAGCTAATGACCTATTATTCGAAAACACTAATCTTCATCTTACACACCTTGAAGATTTAGCATTATTCCAAGGGAAAGAAGGTGCTCAAAAGGCCATTTCTTTTCTTAAAAATTTAACACAACTAGCAAAAACATCAAGTGCTGAAAAATTTAATGTAACAATTAAATGGGACGGATCCCCGGCAATCTTCTGTGGAACAGATCCTAGTGATGGTAAATTTTTTGTAGGTACAAAAGCAGTATTCAACAAAGGCGCTAAACTTAATAAAAGTCTTGATGATATTGCTGTAAACCATCCGGACGTTAAAGAAGAAGGAGACAAAGCTGGATTACGAGATAAACTAAAAAAAGCATTTGTTGGCCTTTCGAAATTAGGTATTAAAAATGTTTTACAGGGCGATTTGTTATTCACTAAAGGTAGTTTAAAAACTATTCAATATGAAGGCAAGTCATATATTGCATTTAAGCCAAACACACTTACCTATGCAGTTCCGGTAAATTCAGAACTTGCACAAAAAATACAAAAAGCAGATATTGGAATAGTTTTTCATACATCATATTCTGGTAATTCACTAGAAGAAATGACAGCAAGTTTTGATGTTGATATATCGTCATTGAATAAAACTGAAGACGTTTGGTATGACGATGCATATATCAAAGACTACACAGGTGTTGTTAACTTGACAGCAGGTGAACACAAAGCAGTTTTAAAAGCAATTAATGATGCAGAAAAATATCTTGCAAAGGCAGGAGACATATTCAGTTGGTTTGAATCAACAGGAATACCTGCTAAAAAGTTAAAAGAATTAATTCATGCTAATCACAACAATATGGTTAGAGCTGGAGCAATAACACAAGATCCTATATCGTTCTTTAATAACTTTGCAAAAGATTATGAAGCAAGAATTGAAAAAGAAATTGCAGGTTTGAAAACTGGTAGAGAAGGTCCTGCAGGACAAAGAAAATTATTAGCACTAGAACAATGGAAGAAAACATATTTTGCAAACAAAAATAATATTGAAGCATGGTACAGTTTATGGTTAAAACTATCAGCAATCAAAAATACATTGTACCAGAAGTTAAAAAATATTAAAGCCATAGATGCATTTACTCAAGACGGAGACACATATACGGTCAGTGATCAAGAAGGTTTTGTTGCAGTTGATCATGTTGGCAATGCAATTAAAGTTGTAGATAGATTAGATTTCAGTAGAAAGAATTTTACCAAAGAAGGTACACAGTTAGACTTTTTAAGTGACCTGACTGAAAGCAGAGCTTTTAGATCTAGGCAAGATATTGGTGACTATCAATCACAACAGATTGGTGAAATAGTTTATGCATATCTTCTTAGTTTGACAGCCATGCACAAAGAATACAAGTATAGAAGAATTGCTAAACAGTATGCTTCTAGAACTAACAGTTATTCCAATTATAATTTTTTTAGAACAAACGGAACTGATTTATATTTGATGATTCACAGTATACTTGGAACAGGAAGCATTGTGCAATTTAAAAATGATAAAAAATCTGATCAGTACATTGATAGGTTACAAAAAAACACAATAACAATTAGACAGTTTATTGAAAAACTTAAATTTGAAGATGCAAAAGGATTAGAAAGATTGTTTATCCAAATAGAAAGAGAACTGTCAATTAAAAATGCAGGCTTGAAAAAAGCAAGAAGATTAATAACTGATTATGAATTATTAAAACAAAAAGAAAGATACACAGCAGTAATACTTTTATTACAATATATAAGAGCTAATTTACCTAAGAGTGAGCTTTACAGTGTTCTATTTGACATGACCAAAGAACGATCGTTAATAGGTGACAAGCCAACTATGCAAAAACTTGTACCAAAGAATATAGCAAAAGGATCACGTTAATGTATAGTTTGAACACAGTAAAAAATACGTATCTTCAGTTGGCCAAGACCACAGAAATTTATAGAGTAGTAACTACTATTCCTTTGACATATAGTGATTATATAGAATCAGACAGCGACAAAGATTTTGATCATATGAAACAGATGATATCAATATATGGTAAACTGTTATTTTTTACAGCACCTACGGTTAAATTAAATAGATATGAATTTGTATTTGGAGTGGAGCAACCAGATCTTTTTCAATTGCACGATGACCCTGTAGGCGTTTTAAAAGCACGTTTGCAGGGCATTTTGCTCTTTGGTGGTGATATAGTATGCAATGGAGTAAATACAAATACATGGATAAAAAAAGTTTAGGAGAGCATAAAATGGAGCAAAAACCGGAAGCTGTACAACAACCTGTACACAGTAAAGATTCCGTTGAGTATAGTAGCCTTGAAGTCCACGTTGCATTGAGCCGTGAAAGGCATGAAGAAATTGGAAACAGATTTGATCGTGTTGAAGCACACATGGAAAAAGTAGAGCAAAAAATGGAAACTGGGTTTAATAAATTAGAAAAAGTTATAATGTGGACAGCAGGAACAATGTTCTTCACAATGTTAACAATTTTATTTACAGTAGTATTTGGTGGGATAATAAAGTAAGATGAAAATTATAGAAGTAGTAGGACCGAAAATAGTTTACGGAAAACAAAAATCAAGCATTAAACGTAAATTTAGATGTGTTACAGGACCAAGAAAAGGTAGACTTGTAGCAGATCCATCTACGTGTACTGCTCCTATGAATGTTAAAAAATCTCAAAAGATGAAAGTTACTAGAAAGAAAACTGGTACAAGACAAGCCCAAAGACAGTCCTTGACTAAAAGATATAATCCAGTTAGTCAAAACGTTAAGAAATTTAATAAGCAAATAGCTAATAGAAGAAAACCAAAGTCAGTCAAAATAGGTAAAAAATAATGTTTATCAGTGATATTATACCAGTAAAAGAAACTAAGATGATATTTGGTCGTAGTGGTAAAAAAGTAGTAAAAAAATATCGTTGTAGCTTTGGTAGGAAAAAGGGAAGAATTGTATCCAATCCTAGTGTTTGCAGTGCACCATTGGATATTAAAAAACGTTTTGTTATGAAGAAAATGAAGGCAAAAATGGGATCAAGACTGCAAAGAAAGATCAAGTTTGCCAAGAAGTTTAACCCAGCTAGTCGTAGGGTTGCCGCTTTAAACAAAGCATTAAGAAGATAAAATATAAAAAAGTTCTTGCTCTTTTATATAAATTGTAATATATTAAGTATATGAACGCACTTTTAAAAAAACCTAAAAACGATTATCCAAAGTATGCAAATGCACGTGAGTGTTTAGAACACTTTAGATTTGCAACTATTCTGCATAAGCATACTCCTATGCCACAATCATTTGTGCAACACATCAAAGAGGAAATAAGCAGATTTGAAAAGCTGAAAGTAGAAGGCAATGAAAAAAGAAAATTGCTAAATCGTAAAACAATATCAAAACTAGATGATATGTTAACCACAGCAGTTAAAAATAACATAAACAAAAAAGATTTTTCAATTGCAGTGAAAACTGAAAAAACAGATGAAGGATTGATGATTGAAAACTATCTGATATACAAAAACGAAGATGAATTTTATGATATTATTGATACAGAAACAGATGTGGAACTTTTTTATGATATAAATCAGTTTAAATTGGCATATTTGTTAACTGTTGCCACTATAGAAGGCAAAACTAGGAACGATACAGAGGTTAAACAGTTGATTGATAACAACAATCAGTACTCGAATTTATTAGAATCTATTGACGAAAATCACAGAAAATTAGAAATTTCTTCAACAGATAAGGAAAAAAGTACCATTGAAACCATTGTTTCTGGGCTGAAAGATCAATTAAATATACTTGATCAACTGATATCAGCACAGTATACACACAAAAATAATAGCCTGAAAGCATAAATAATTTTGTTATGAAACTAAATGATTTACAAAGTAACTACGAAACTAAAATTTCTAGAATAAACCGTTGGTTAGAAGAGACTTACGGCTTTAAAGTGTACGATCAAGTAGAGCTTGAAAAACTGTACAAAGTTAAAACTGAGCTAGATCTTCAGAGAGAACAACTGAAATCAAGTTTACCTTTCAATTCTTATCATGAGCACCCAGAGTATGCAAAAAATATTTTGTTAAGTGAAGCAATTGTTTTAATGATAGGACAAGGCTTTGAAGGTGAAGGTGAAGTTTCAACTGACAACACTTCAGGTGAAGAATCACCTATTTCAGGAGATGAAGAAATAGGAGAAACTAAAGAAGAAACTAAAGAAGAAGTTGTCAAAGAAGAACAAGATTTAGAAAAAGCAGAAACAGTACTTGCAAGTCAACAGTTAGTAGATGAGTTTCAAGGTATCATTGAAGATTAAGGTAAAATGCAAAATGAAACAATTGGTGCTTTAGTAGACAAAATGACTTATGAATTTGGTGCAGACGTTGCCGCACAATTTAACAATTCGTTAATGGGAACTATTGATCAAATTCTTGAGATGGCTAGAGAAGCCAAAGAAAAAACACAAAACGAAGTATTAAAATTACAAGGCGTTGAGCCTTCAACTGATATGTCTAACACTGATGCTAATGATGAAGAATCAGTTGATGACGAAGTTGAAAGTGATTTAGATGATGTAGAGTCTTTAGAAATAGATTCGTCAGATAGCGATGATGCAACTGCTGGTGACGAAGCCGCCAGTGGTCCAGAGGATGAGCCACTTGGTAGAGCAAAAAAAGACTAATGCGATATTTAGAAATCACTGAAAATTATTTTTCTCAATTACAAACAGACGCACAAAATTTGTTGTTAAGTCTCATTGGAAAACAAACTTATGAAATCAACACTAACGATTTTGTTGATGAACTAAAAACAATGGGCCATTCAGTTACTCCTAACAGTTTAGGTGATTTGGTAAAAAATATGAAATTGGTTAGAAGTGTAAATCCAGAAAAAATTACTTTACAGAAAAATCATAATTTGACACAATACTCAAAAGATGCTACAATGGATAATAATAAAAAAGTTGCCGCCATGGCAAAGAAAACCATTGATAGAGATATTGTATAGTGTCATTACTAAAAGAAAAATTTCAATATAAAAATTTAAAAAGAACAACAATAGATGGTAAACGCCATTATGTTGGAGAAGATGGAAATCCAGTTCCCAGTGTCACAACAATTTTAAGTGCCACGAAAGACATGACTGCTTTGAACAAATGGAAAAAAAGAGTTGGCAGTGCAGAAGCACAACGAATTGTAACTGAGTCAGCTAATTTAGGAACAGTCACACACAATCATTTGGAACATTATGTATTAGGAACTGAAAGACCTAAAGGTACAAATTTAGTACATCAACAAGCTAAACATCTCAGTGATATTATCATAGAGCAAGGCATGAAAAATATTAATGAAGTTTGGGCTATTGAACAACATCTGTGTTTTCCAAATTTATATGCTGGTACAGCCGACATGGTTTGTGAATACGAAGGCATACCCGTTATTGGTGATTTTAAAACTAGTCGTAAAGTTAAAAAGAAAGAGTGGATTGAAGATTATTTCATGCAATGTGCCGCCTACGCCCTAGCACATAACGAAGTATATGGCACAGATATACAAGCAGGGCTTATTTTTATAGTATCACACAGTGGAGAATACCAGCAATTCATGGTAAAAGGCAAAGAATTTGACACATATATTAACAAGTGGCTTGATAAAGTCGAAGAGTTTTACAAACTAACTAATAAATAGTAATATTAGGAAATAAACATGAGTACAACTTACGTTAGATTAAAAAACAGAAGAGGAAATAAGTCAGACTTACCCACACCTTTAGCAGAAGGTGAGCTAGGACTAGCACTTGATACCAGAGAACTGTATATTGGTGGTGGAAACCAAGATGCTAAAAATCGTATGGTGCAAGTCAGTAATTACTTGAATGCTCAATCAGATTCGCAGAGCAGAATTGATAATAGATTAGTATTTTTTAAATTAGCAGAAACTGAAAACGTTGTTGGTAATGGCACTGAAGCAAACTTGTCGGTGTTAAAAGGTTCACAAATGACATTACCAAGTTCAAAAGCATCACCATATGCTTCAGATGATTTCAGTCTTACTAAATTCAACATTAACCAGATGCCGGTGACAATACAATCAAGTGAATACCAAACAAGCACATCGGGTAGTAACGTTAATTTCACTTTTGTTTCTGGTTCCATTCCAGAAAACAACACTGTGATAGTAGCTACTAAATGGACAGTTGATGAAATAGTTTCTGCAATAGGATCAGCATTGTCAGGATTTGATGTAGTTCAAACTAGTTCAACCAATCAACTGTACATAGATCTAACAACAGGTACAGGTTTTGTAGATGTTGGTGCTTCCGGAAATCAAACGTCCACGGCGTCAACACTAGCAGGACTGGATATTATATCTAGTGCATTTAAAAATGCAGATGACAACATCAGAGGTTCGGTGTCTAATTTACCATACACTAATGTGGGATCTGCGGGTAAAATAGTTGTTGATGGTAATTTATTAATTGAAACAGACTCTCCTGGCCAAGCATTAAACTTATCAACATTCCTGAATAGAGCCACAGGTGCAAATTATGCCACTGTAGCAAACAACATACAAATCTACACACAGGATTCAAGACCTGTGTTTGAAAACAATATTTTCGTTAAGCCGAGTTCGTTAAATCAAAAACAATTAACGTTCGGCGGCGGCGCAAAAGACATAACAACATTTGACACAACAAAATCAAACAGTTTCTTTATTGACTATAGTCTTTCATTTGGATCAGCAAAAGCTGTAGGTACAGCAAGAATTATAACAGATGGTACAACTGCTGAACTTCTAGATGACAGAACAGAGATAGCATCAACAAGTGATATTGTGTTCAGTGCAGATCTAAGTGGATCAACACTTAGATTTAGATACACAAATGGACACAGTAGTCAAAATGCAACTATAAGTTATGTTTTAAAACATTGGTTAACTGCCTAAATTTGAAAATAACTACATTTGTCCACAAAAATTTGGCAATTTTTACAGATTTTTGTTGACGCTTTCAGTCTTTGACTATACAATAAAAGCTGTAAATAAAAAAATTAGTAGAGATAAAAATGAACAAACAGATAAACAATCAAGATCAGCTTTTCATCGTAAAGAGAGATGGTCGTAAAGAACAATTAGATATCAGTAAAGTTCACAAGATGACACAGGCCGCTTGTGAAGGATTAACAGGTGTGTCGTCATCTCAAGTTGAAATGAACTCAGGTCTACAATTTGTAGACAACATGACCACACAAGACATTCAAGAAGTATTAATTAAATCAGCAAATGACTTGATCACACTTGACGCTCCTAACTATCAATACGTAGCGGCGAGATTACTTCTTTTCTCACTTCAAAAACACGTATTTGGAAAATGGTTACCTTCCGAATCACATATTCCTTTGAGATATCTTGTTGCAAGAAACATCGAACGTGGTGTTTATGACAGGGCTATTTTAGATAAGTTCAGTGATGATGAATGGAACAAGTTGAATGATTACATAAAACATGATCGTGATTGGAACTTTACATACGCAGGACTTAGACAAGTAGTTGACAAATATCTTGTTCAAGACAGAAGCTCTGGTGCAATATATGAAACACCGCAGTATATGTACATGATGATTTCAGCAACACTATTTGCTGACTATCCTTTGAATACAAGAATGCAGTATATCAAAAAATATTATAATGCAATCTCTACTTTTAAAATTAATATTCCTACACCGGTAATGGCAGGAGTAAGAACACCTATGAAACAATTTGCGTCATGTGTTCTTGTTGAAGTAGACGACACTCTGCCTTCAATCTTTTCTAGTGATATGGCCATTGGTAGATACATTGCACAAAGAGCCGGCATTGGAATTAATGCAGGACGTATCAGAGGTATCAATTCTAAGATTAGAGGAGGCGAAGTAGCACACACAGGTGTTGTTCCGTTTCTTAAAAAGTTTGAATCAACTGTGAGATGTTGTACACAGAATGGAGTACGTGGTGGTAGTGCCACTGTGCATTTTCCTATTTGGCATCAAGAGATCGAAGATATTCTTGTACTTAAAAATAACAAAGGTACAGAAGATAACAGAGTACGTAAACTTGATTACTCGATACAGTTGTCAAAAATATTCTACGAAAGATTTTTAAAAGGCGAAGATATCAGTTTGTTCTCGCCACATGATGTACCCGGTTTGTATGATGCATTTGGTACAGAAGAATTTGATGATCTATATTTAAAATATGAAAGATCAACCAAGACGCCAAAGAAAAAAATTAATGCTCAACAGCTTTTTAATGAGTTACTTAAAGAAAGAGCAGAGACGGGTCGTATCTATATTATGAATATTGATCACTGTAACTCTCATTCTTCTTTTAAAGACAAAGTTAACATGAGTAATTTATGTCAAGAAATCACATTACCTACAGTGCCAGTACAACACATAGACGGCGAAGGTGAAATTGCTCTTTGTATTTTGAGTGCGATCAATGTTGGAGTGATTAAAGATTTAGACGAGCTAGAAAACTTATGTGACCTGGCAGTAAGAGCATTAGATGAAATTATCGATTATCAACAG
>Ga0163109_10004991_pt1 | contig 10035 bp, 8 predicted proteins | sample CRUFie1St13metaG_FD_108704 | JGI IMG/M metagenome (GOLD analysis project Ga0163109, IMG submission 108704) | Marine microbial communities from the Costa Rica Dome - CRUD Field 142mm St13 metaG | ecosystem: Environmental > Aquatic > Marine > Oceanic > Photic zone | place: Costa Rica: the Eastern... | reverse complement strand
GACCACGTGGAGAAGAGCAACCTCCACCGCCAGGTGCTGCACGCAGAGGTGAGACCAAAGCCCTCGATTGGGCGCACCCTCTCCCTATCTCTCAATACATGCTCGCGCGCGAGACGACGGAGTCGACCCAACCCCCCCTCTTTCAGGTTACCGCTGATTCCTCTGCTATTCTCTCTCTCTCTCGTCCACCAGGACCAGGTCGGGACGCACAAGGCGGTGTCCGCTTCGATCTCGATGCACAGGTTGAACTCCACGACCACTGTGGAGACCCACGTGGACGGCTTTCGGCCAAAGGCCGCCCTTAAGCTCGTCGAGGGCTACGACGTGGTGGTGGACGCCAGCGACAACCCCGCCACCCGGTACTGCGTGAACGACGCGTGCGTGATCGCGAAGAGGCCGCTGGTCTCCGGCGCCGCGATCGGGACGGACGGACAGCTCTCTGTGTACAACCACGGAGAGGGCGGCCCGTGCTACCGTTGCGTTTGGCCAGATCCTCCGGCGAGCGGGTCCTGCCAGCGGTGCAGCGACCATGGTGTCCTCGGCGTCCTGCCGGGGATCATCGGCACGCTCCAGGCCCTGGAGACCATCAAGGTGATCACCGGAATTGGTGAGTGCACCTCGGGCAAGCTCCTTATGTTTGACGGGCTGTGCACCGGGTTTAGGACGCTGAAGCTCAGGGGCAGGCAGGCTAGCTGCGCGGCATGCGGTCCGGAGGCCACGATCACGAGGGATACGATCGCGGCGTACGACTACGAGGCCAAGTGCGGCGGCCCGATGCACGACAGGGGGGAGGGGGCGTGTCTGAAGGTCTTGGGCAAGGACAGGAGGGTCTCCTGCTCGAGGCTGTTCGAGAGGATGGAGGAGGCCGTGGGCCGAGGAGGGGACCGGGACTTCGTCCTGCTGGACGTCAGGCCGAGGCCGGAGTTCGACTTCGCGCACCTCCCGGGGTCCGTGAGCCTGCCGATGGAGGACCTCGAGGAGGCCGCCTCTGGGGGCGAGGGTGCCGGGTTGGGAGCGTACGTGGACAACGGGAAGGATGTCCTGGTGGTCTGCAGGAGGGGGAACGACTCTCAGGTCGCGGTGCGGAGGCTCGAGGAGGCGGGGTTGGCCAACGCCTTCGACGTGGAGGGAGGCCTGCAGTCCTGGAGTAAGACCGTCGATCCGACCTTTCCATTGTATTAGAGGAATGGCATCCTATCTCTCAAAAAAAAAACACCATTTCTTGTTTTTGACGATCCTGATTTCGTGGCTCCCGGCGATGGCATCGATGTGCACATCGTCACCAGCCTGGACACCCCCCAGGGGGTAGGCTCCCACTCCGAGGCATGGCGACGGCGACCACGTGCCGCGCGTCCGTCGCGCTGGACGCGGAGGCTACCTTGGTGGAAGCCGGCCGGTCCTTCCCGTCGTCGTCGCGGGTCTTGTCGCGGGTCCCCAATGCCGCCCGGACGGGGTTCTCCTCTGCCCCGTGGGCAGCCCTGCCCCCCGACCTGGTTCGCCTGGTCGGGTCCTTCGTCCTCGGACGCGGCGGTGCCGGGCGTAAAGGAGGGTTCAACGATCTGCTCGCGATGACCCAGGCGTGCGGTCCGTGGCGCTCGGCGCTGCTGGACTCCCCGTCGGAGGGCCTTCTGGAACACTCCTTCCAACTGCCAGTTCAGGTGACAAACGGGTTTGTGTACTGCTCTGTCGGAGGCGGCAAGCGACGCCTGAACCAGCAACCACCCAGGCTGCAGCAGCTGATGAGCATGAACAGACCGCATCTGCCGGGCAAGCTGCCCAAGCTCGTCACGCGCAGTGGGGAAACCCGAGCGCAGCTCTTGTGGTGGCTGCGGTAGCCACAGAGATTTGTATGGCCGGGAGCCCCGGGCTTCGGTCGGGCAACACCGGTCCGGGCGTGTGGCAAAAGTACTGGGAGATCTGCGAGGACCTTGGGAAGAAGAAGGACCCGAAGGGCGGGTACACCCTGGAGGCCGCGGCGTTTGATTTGGTCCATTTGTGGAAAAGAGGGGCGAGGCTTGGCTCCAAGCTCTGCCAGGCCGTGCTGGGCGAGGCCTTCTACTGCGGAGGGGGCGTGGAGTTGTCGAGAATCCCCTGCGCAAACGACGTCGAGCAGGCTGTGCTTTGGCTGAGTCGGGCGGTTGACCACGGAGCTGATGTTGAGGGCGCGGACCTGATGCTCGCGAGGTCGGAGCTCCTTTTGGCTTACATTTTTCAGGACGGGCAGGAGGGGGAGTCGAGCTACTCGGACATGATGCTGTACGGGAGGAGCGACAGGGCAATCCAGGAGGCCGTGTTCTGGTTCAGGAGGGCGGCGAAGCACGGCTCCATTGAGGCCCAGGAGGCACTCAGGTCCATGTACTCCACCGGTCAGTATTGATTGACCCCACCGCAATTTTTTCATTGATTCATCGATTGATTCATTAATCCCCCACGACAAACACTGTATAAAATAACGTTACCATCCATCACAATCAAAGTCTTAGTCCATCAGGGGCACGGCCCAGTGGCACACCTCCTCAATGTTCAGGGTGTTCGCGCCCCTCTGTATCCGAAAGAAACCCTCCAGTCCCCACCGCGTGCCGTAGGAGTTCTTGCCGATCCAGTACGGGATTTGGGACCCCTCAGAAACGCCCCAGCCCACCAGCTCAATGTCGTGGGTGATTCCGTCATACTTTTGGGAATCCACGATAACAGAGTCGGTGTAGTTTCCCATGTTCGCTGGGAGGTAGTCGTCGAAGCTCGAGGAGTGGGCGTACATGCCGCACACGATGGGACCCCTCTGCATGATCTCGGCCTGCATCCTAAACACCATGTCGTCGGTATCACCCGAGCCTGAGGGTAGGATGAGTCCAAAGTCCCCCACTCTGTGCATCTTGCCGTCGTTCGTGACCCTGCAGTTCCCGTGGCGGTCGCACACCCGGCACAGAGTGTCCCAGCAGTCCTCCTCGGACCACCACCCCGGAGCGGCGGCCACGTAGGGAGCGCAGGTCTCATCGGGAATCCCGTGGTCGTGCATGAAGCTGAAGGCGTTCTGGGCGCTTCCTCCGTGGCAGCCCCCGATGGTAGAGTTCGCGGCCCCGCAGTCGAGGAGCGCCTGAACAGCGAGGTTGACGTCCGTCGGGAGCCTCCCCGTCGCGGCGTAGGTCCCGATCTTGATCCGGTCGGAGACGGATCCCGCGGTCGAGAAAGCCCAGCAACTGCCGCAGCCCCTAGGGAGCATCTGGTTCCCTACGCGGGTCAGGAAGGACAACCCCTTCACGTTGCCCCAGTCGAAGGAGTCTGGGACGTTTGCCCTCAACACCGTCTCGTGGGGCAGAGGGTCACGCACGACCTGCAGCCCAGCGTCGTAATCCTCTGGGTGCCAAGTTACTGGCTTGGTTCCCCTTCCTGGTGGGCCACCTTGAACAGAGGTTGCACAGAGAAAGGCAAAGGCCAACAGGCACATGCATGGCCGGAGGATCATCCGCCATGATGCGATGGCACTCGACCCTCTGCACCGGGTGGTCATCGCTTCGTTTCCTGCCGTGCTCGTTCCCCCGTCCCGAGAAAGATCGAACTCCCTCACTCACTCGATGGCAGGGCTTGCTCTTGATGCCAGAGTTTGGGTGGAAAACTTTTCGGAAAACTTGGGCGAAAGTGACAGAAGCGAAGCAGCGTGGGAGAGTTTGGTCTGTGCGTGCGCCGGGGGAGGAGGAGGAGGGGGGGAGGAGGAGGCGCCATGAAACTGATCAAGAAGGACTTGGAGTCCAAGGACGGGACCGGGCTGATCCGCTTGCAGGCCGACAGCGAGGAGGACGTCTGGCACCTTTACAACATCATCGTCGTGGGCGACGTGGTGACCTCCACGACGTTTAGGAAGGTCGACCTGAGCAGCAACAGCGGGAACGAGCTGGCGGGGTCCACGAACCAGCAGAGGGTGAGGATGACCCTCAGTGTGAAGGTGGAGGCGATCGAGTACGACGGAGAGGCCGCCGAGATGCGTTTGAGGGGGCGGGTCACGACAGAAGCAAGCGACCAGGTCAGAGTCGGCTCGTATCACACGCTCACCATCGCGCCGAACAGGGCGCTCACCGTGGAGAAGGTCGAGCCACCAGGGTGGGATATGTTCGCACTGGATGTCATCAAGAAGGCGTGCTCCGACAAGGCAAAGTTGGGCGTCGTCGACCTGGCCGTCATGCTCGTGGAGGACGGGTACGCCTCGCTCCACCTGGTGGGCAGCGAGGGAATGCACATGAGGGTGTCCAAGATCGAGACGAGGATGCCGAAGAAGTATGGCGCGGCGGCTGCGGGCATCGGCAAGGCTCAGTCCAAGTTCTTCTCGCGCTGTGCCCTCGCCATTGGCCAGAACATAGACTTCAGCGCCATCCAGTGCCTCGTTCTGGCAGGCCCCGGGTTCACAAAGGACGAGCTTCTGAAGAATTTGCTGCTGGAGGCGACGAGGGCGAAGGGGAGCCTGGAGTCCGGGGACTCCAAGGGCGGAGGGGCCTCCCTGCTGCCAATTCTCGAGAACAAGGGCAAGATTATCACGGCCCACGCCTCCAGCGCGTTTGGCCACTCGCTCCAGGAGGTCCTGTCCTCTCCGGAGATCTCCAAGCGGATCGCGAACACGAGGGCATCCTCCCAGACGGACGCCATCAACCGGTTCCACCAGATGCTCAACAACGACGAGACGAGGGCGTTTTATGGTGAGGTCCCCGTGGAAGCCGCCGCGGAGATGGGCGCGATCCAAGACCTGCTGATCACGGATACGCTCTTCCGAACGAAGAAGACAGAGCAGCGGGTGAAGTGGACCAAGATGGTGGAGGGCGTAGAGCGGGGAGGGGGGAAGGCGCACATCTTCTCCTCGCTCCACGTGTCGGGAGAGCAGCTGAACTCCATGGGGGGGATCGCGGCGATACTCAGGTTCCCGATGCCAGAGCTCGAGGACCTCGACCTGGGCGACAGCGACAGCGAGAGCTGACCAGCACCCGCTGTGCGTACTCTGTAAGCTATAAGTTACCTAAACGTTAATCATTCATTTTTAGGAAAGGCGACGTCCAAAACCTGGTCGATGGTCTCAACGAAGATCACTTCGAGGCCCTCCTTGACCTCAACCGCGAGCTCGTCCACGTCCCTCAGGTTATCCTTCGGCAGGATGATCTTCTTCACCCCGCTCCTCCTTGCTGCGATCACCTTCTCCTTGATCCCACCGACCGGGAGGATCCTGCCCGTCAGCGTTACCTCGCCCGTCATGGCCAAATCCGGCAGGGCCCCGCGGCCCAAAGCAAGGGATAGGAGGGCAGTGATCATGGTGCACCCGGCGGACGGGCCGTCCTTCGGCGTGGCGCCCGCGGGCACGTGGATGTGGACCCGGCTGATTTGGAAGAAGTCGCTCTCCGGGTCCCGGCGCCTCAGGCAATCCCTCGCGCAAGCAAAGGCGATTAGGGCACTCTCCTTCATCACATCCCCAAGCGAACCCGTGGTCGTGATGGATCCCTTGCCCTCGCCCTCGTCCACGACGCTGGCCTCGACGTACAGGGTGGACCCTCCCATGGAAGTCCACGCCAGGCCCATCACCACCCCGACCGGCGTTTGCTCCCAGATCCTCTCGGTGGTGAAGGCAGGAGGGCCGAGGTAAGATGACAGGGAGTCCCCGTCGACCACGATCTGGTCCGACATTTCCGCGCCGTCCTCGTGGGCGCCCCTCCTCACCAGCTCCAGCGCAAGCTTCCTGTACACCTTCTCCACGTGATTCTTCAAATTCCTCACCCCAGACTCGCGGCAGTACTCGTCGATCAGCCTCCTCATGGCCGCGTCCGTGATCTCCGTCTTCTCGGGAGGGACCCCCGTGGCCTCCAGGGCCTCGGGCTCAAGATAGCGCCTGGCGATGGCAAACTTCTCCGACGAGATGTACCCCGAGATCCGAATCACCTCCATGCGATCCAAGAGTGGAGCGGGGATGGTGTCCAGAACGTTCGCAGTGCACATGAACAGGACCTTGGAGAGGTCGAGGGGGACGTCGAGGTAGTGGTCCACGAAGCCCGAGTTCTGCTCTGGGTCCAGGAGCTCCAGCAGAGCGCTGGCGGGGTCCCCCGTGGCTCCCCTCCCAAGCTTGTCGATCTCGTCGATCAATACCAGCGGGTTGCCTGTGCCCGAGGTCTTCAGGCACTGGACCAGCTTGCCTGGCATCGCGCCAATGTACGTCCTCCGGTGCCCCTTGATCTCCGCAACGTCGCTCAGCCCGCCCACGGAGAACCGGTAGTACTTCCTACCCAGAGCCCTGGCGATGGATTTGCCGATGGAGGTCTTCCCCACCCCCGGAGGGCCCACCAGGCACAGGATCTTGCCCTGCGCGGAGCCCTTGAGCGTTGCCACCGCGATGAACTCCAGAATTCTCTCCTTCACGTCGTCCAGGCCGTAGTGGTCCTCGTCCAGCACGCCCTTTGCGAACCCGACGTCTAGCTTGTCCTCGGTGTAGGTGCCCCAGGGAATTGAGGTGAGCCAGTCGAGGTAAGTCCTGGTGACGTTGAACTCAGGGGAAGCGGACTGGAGGTCGGAGAGCTTCTGCAGCTCCTCCTCGATGGCCTTGACGACCTCCTCTGGCGCCAGGTCCCTGAAGGAGTCGAGCTTCTCCTGAAACTTGGAGGTAAGGGCGCTCTTGTCGTCCTTCTCCATGCCGAGCTCCTTCTTGATGCTCTTCAGCTGCTCCATCAGAAAGTACTTTCGCTGCTTGTCATTGATGGTGTCCTCGACCTGCTTGCTGATTTTGGCCTGGATCTTGTTCAGCTCCACCTCCTTCTTCAGCAAGTGCAAGGTCCTGTCCAACCTCGTCTTCACGTCCAGCTCCTCCAAGATCTCCTGGATGTCGTTGCCCTCAACACTGCACAGGGTGGCGCCCAGATCGGCGATCCTGCTGGGGTCGTGAATGTAGTAGTTGTTTCTCGACAGGTACTGCACCTGCTCCTTGTAGATCGGGCTCACCAGCAGCAGCTGCTTGATGCACTGCACGACCTCCATCGTGGTGGCCCTGATCACATCATCGTTCCTGTCATACTCCAAGTCCTTCAGGTGCTCGACCATCACGGTGGGCGGGCCCTGCGAGACGACGCCGACCCTCCTCACTCTCCTGTGCGCCATCAGCAGCACGTGGCCGCCCTCGCCGAACCCGTCGGAGACCTGGTGAACCTGAGCCAGCGAGCCGACCTCGTGGAGCTCGGAAAGGTCGTCAGAAAGGTCAAACTCCTTTCCCTCCAGGGAGGCGTCGCTCAGGCTCTCCTCGTCCGTGGCGACGTCGACCTCATCCTTGCGGTGGAAGAAGGTGCCCACGTAGGCCTGGCCCCGATCCTTCATCTCCCGGATCGACTCCAAGGTTTTTGGGTCCTTGACCACAACCGGCAGCAGGATCCCGGGAAGGAGGGGCTGGCTTCGAAGCGGGACGGCGACGAGCTGCCGGAGGGCCGCGCCGTGGTCTGTCGGTACGAGGGCGTTCTCGCCGCCCTCATGGGCGACCTCGCCGCTGACGACGTCGCCCTCGACCGCCGCCGCCTCCCTAGCGTCCTCGATCGCGGAGATCATTTTCCACAGGTTACTCGTCGGTCCGGACCCCTCCGCGCTCTTCTTGCCACCCGACGGCTTGGCCGTTGGCTTCTCATTCCCACCCTTCCCCCGGCCCTTCCCCCTGGACCTCCTCTTTCGGCCACCCTTGCCCTCCTTTGGCTTAGGCGCGCTCCCCTCGTCCTCCGTGCTCAGCAACCGGAGAAGCCTTAGCCCATACCCAGGTTGGTCCGCGAGCCTCGGGTTGCGGACGAATGCAGGCGCTGCGGGGGGCTTCGGCGATTGACGTCGGCCGAGGGACGCCCCCCGCGCCACCGCGATGGACCCCACCCTCCACGCCGCGGCCGCGAGCGCCATGTCGAACGTCCTCGATCTGGCTCGGGCAGCAGAGGATCTTACTTTTGCCTGGTCGATCAAAGCTGGCACCAGCCTCAAATCTTCGACCAAAAAAAAACACAAAACGTCGAGCCCTGGAAACGGGGGAGGGGAGGGGAGAGGCGCCACCATCCGATGGTGGAAGAGAAAACGTAAGAGCTTAATTACTAGAGCATGTCGCACGCGCCCGCAACTCGATCGTCTATCTCGTCTCGACCCTCACTTTTTCCGAGACCCCGCGCCCGTGCCCTCGCCCGCGATATGGTGCGTGGCCTGCTGCTGCAGGGAGGACAGGAGCTTCTGCGCGGCGTCCGAGGGCTGCTCGGCCTTCACGGCGGTCTCGATCCAGCCCGTCTGGCTCTGCAAGCCGATGAGCTGGTTGAGGGCGGCGCCAAAGGAAATGTTGCTGCTTGCCGCAACCTGTGCGATCCTGGTGGCAACCTCCCCCACCGACGCGGTAGCCTGGGCCTGGGGCCTCGCCGCTGCCTGCGCGGCGGCCGCCTGCATCTGCGCATAGGCCAGCTGCCCCGCCTCGCTCAGGTTCAGCTGCTGGTACTGCGCTGGGTAGTCCATGGCGGCGTTGGAGGCGGGCTGGGCCGCGGGCTTGGAGGCCCCCTGAGTACCCATCTTGGCCATGGCCCGGTGGTACGCCGCGATGGCCTGCTGCTCGGTGTCGAAGAGTCCGAGCTTGATGAACTTGGAGCACGAGCCCACAAGGGCCTTGGCCTCCCACTTCCCAGAGTCGTGCCTGGACACCCACTTCACGCTGCTTGGGCACTTGGCAAAGCCCTAAAGACACAGAAAGAGAGATAGAGAAGGAGAGAGGGTCAGAGGGGTCTTCTCAATGCGCGCGCGCGCGTGTGTGGTGTCCGGGTTTCATACTCACCTGGCTCTGCCTCCTCACGGCGGTGACGAGATCGTCAAAGGAGACCTCCTCGAGCACTGGCATGAGCTTATCGTACTTGTCCAGGCCAAAGTTTGTCTTGGCGGCGAGTCCCTTGATCTTGATCCGGGCCACGTCGTATGCCGACGCGGCGTGCTCCTCAAGCTCGTACCCTCCAAGGTAGATCTGCTTGCCCTTGGCCGCGACCCAGATGTGGGACTCCCACCTTCCACTCCGCCTGTGCTTCGTCACGCCGCGGTAACGGCTCGTGGTGCAGTCGCCCGTCTGCGGCGGGGAGAGAGAGAGAGAGAGAGAGAGAGATGAATCGTCAGCCCTCGGTCTCGGTCTCGGCGCTCGTCGACGTCCGTCCTGTCGCACGCACCTTCTTCTCCCATTTCGCCTTGAGGTTTTTCCCCAAGGACGTGTTCCTCTTCTTCTTGTTCTTGTCATCATGCGACCCTATCGCCTGCTTCAGCTTCTCATCCTGAATGACCGGCTCCGCTCCCTCCGCCTTAGGGTCCGGCGTGGTCGCCATGCTCGAGCCCTCACACTTTCGAAAACCCTAGCCCTCCCGGCCCACCGGATCCAAAGTTCCCAACGTCGTCGCCGAGGACGCTCGTTCGTCGGTCGTGTGGAGCGCGCGCCGCGGCGCCGGAGGGCAAAAGGTGGTGGTCCGGGTGACGTCGACGGCGCTAGGCGCGCTCGCGCTCTCTCGCTTCCGCCCCTTTCCCGCCGCGTGGACTTCAGGCCCCGCGCGGGTCGACCGCGGTACCCCACCTCCGCGTGTTTGAAAACTACTGGAGTCATTCTTGTGAAACGCCCTGGAGGCCGTTCCTCGTGCCCATAAAAAAAATGGAAATTTCCGAGAGAGAATCTATCCAAGAATTTCCCGAGAATCGAAGCGACAGATTCTCGAGGAGGCTTGTCTTGTCTTTTAAGTCAACTCCACCTTCATCATCACAATTGTTTTTTTTTTGGGTGTTTGGCCAAGACCGGATTCCTACACTCCTCTTGTCGCCCAAGGCCGCGCACCTTGTGGCCAGGCCAGACCTCCTGGTGGAACACAATACGGGAAAATTACAGGGTCTCGTACAAAACGTTTACGATATTCTGGTGGTGTTGCTGGTTGAAGAGTACTTTTCCCGTAGTACGATTCACGACCAAGCTTTTTTTTTTTTTTTCGTATTCCTTAAGAAAATTCACTCCCATTCGCCTTGTCAATTTGCTGAAGGCCCGCCCGCCCG
>Ga0163109_10004990_pt1 | contig 10039 bp, 8 predicted proteins | sample CRUFie1St13metaG_FD_108704 | JGI IMG/M metagenome (GOLD analysis project Ga0163109, IMG submission 108704) | Marine microbial communities from the Costa Rica Dome - CRUD Field 142mm St13 metaG | ecosystem: Environmental > Aquatic > Marine > Oceanic > Photic zone | place: Costa Rica: the Eastern... | reverse complement strand
TTTTACTGTTTTTAAACTCAATACCAGCCATTAATCCTTTAATTCTTATTTCTTTTATGCAGTCATAGTTTGAATGGAGTTTTTTTAATAATTGATCTAAAAGAGTGCCTTTTGATTTTACATTATTTAAAAAGCTAGTTTTGTTTATTGTTTTAAAGACATTATACGCAACTCTTGTTTGAAGCATACCTCCACCAAAAGTTGAGCCATGAAAACCAATATTAATATTTTTTGAAATTTCCTTTTTAACTATTGTTGCTCCAATAGGAATTCCTGAACCTAATCCTTTGGCTGATGTGATTATATCTGGAGAAACACCATAGTGCTTATAAGCAAATATTTTCCCAGTTCTTCCTATTCCACCTTGTATTTCATCGGCAATTAATAAGATTTTTCTTTTTTTACATATCTCTTTGATAGTTGTTGCAAATTCTCTTGAGCAAATATTGATACCTCCATCACCTTGAACAAATTCAATTATTATTGCGACGGTTCTTTTATTAATAAGTTTTTTTATGTGCTTTGAATTATTAAATTCACAAAACTTTACTTTTCCAGGAACGGGACCAATATGAGATTTATAATTTTTATTACTTCCAACAGAAAGTGCCCCAATAGTTCTTCCATGAAAAGAGGAGGTCATCGCTATGATTTCATCTTTTTTAAAATGACTCCCATAGTTTCTTGCAATTTTTATTGCTGCTTCAATACTTTCAGCGCCTGAATTAGAGAAGAAGACATCTCCTTTATTGCTTTCTCTAGAGAGGAGTTCAGAAAGTTTAATTTTGAATTCATGAACTTGGGAACCAGATAAATGAGATATTCCTGTTTTTAATTGATCTTGAAGACTTTTTTTTATTACTGGGTGGTTATACCCTAAAGAATTAACTGCAACACCAGCAGAGAAATCTAATAACTTTTTGTTTTTAGAAGTGTAAAGATAGCTGCCATTACCTTTCGTAATTTTAAAATCAGTAAAATTATATGTCTTTAAAAGTTTATTCATTATCTAGGAATTAATTTTATTATAGTAAAATTAAAGAAGATTTAACTAAAATCTCCATTGATTGATTTTTTCAGTTAAAAAATCTCTAAAAGCAATTAACTTAGAACTGCCTTTTAGGTTTTCATGATATACCATATGAACCTCGTAATTAGGTCCTTGAATTTCTGGTAAAACTTTTACCAAATGTGCCTTATGTTGAACCATGTAATCAGGCAGTGCTGCTAGTCCAGCTCCAGTTTCGACTGCTACCAGTAATCCGTATAAGTTATTTATAGTCACATGAGGTTTTCTTGGTTTTGAACTTTTTTTTTGTCCAGTTGTTAAGATCCAATTTGTATCAGATAAAGGTGATGGCTTACCTGATCCGTAAGTAATTAATCGATGATTTGACAATTCAGATCTTCTTATTGGCATTCCCATCTCGTTAATATAATGACCTGATCCATAAATATGATACTTAATAGTTGCAATATGTTTTGAGACTAAATCCAAATGTTTTGGTCTTCTCATCCAAATCCCTATATCATAATCTTGACGAAGCATATCTTGCTCATCTTCTGAGTAGTTTAATTTTAGATTAATTTCAGGATACTCGTTGATAAATTCATTAATACGAGGACTTAACCACATCGAACCAAATCCAACAGTGGTATTAATTGAAAGGCTTCCAGTAGGGATAGATTTGAATTCAATAATTTTTTTTTCAATAGAATTTAGATCAGCAAAAATTTTTTCAGTTTCCTCAAAAAGATAAGAACCCTGTTCGGTTAAAGTAATACCTTTAGTATGCCTTTTAAATAATTTGGTTTTAAGGCTATGTTCTAAGGATTGAATTTGTCTTGTAATCGCGGATTGGCTTAAATGTATCGTACCCATGGCTTTGGAAATACTCCCAGCTGTAGCGACGTGATAAAAAGTTTTTAGTCTATCCCAATCCATTACTTATTTTTGCTAAATCGTTATTTAAAATCAAAATATCCATTAAATAATACTTTTTTTGTGTTATTAGGTCTAAAAGAATATTATTTGCATTGTTTAAGTCATTTTGAGTTTCAATTAATTGAGTTACACTTATTTTCTGAGATTTATAAAGAATTTCATTACCTTTAAGTTTTAAATTCAATGTATCAATAATTGCATTCTGATTTTTAATTTTTTGAAGGGAGAAATTATAATTATTCCAAGATTCAATATAAGTATTTAGCAAATCAGTTTTAAGATCTTTATGAGTTAAAAGCTTCTTTTGGTATTCATATTTTTTGATATCAAAATTGTTCTCATCTTTAAATCCATCATAGATAGGAATTGATAATGTTAATGACAAAGATGAACTTCTTCGGTGATCAATACTGTTAGAAAATTTATCAGAGTCTGATAGTGAATAAGTTAAATCCACTGAAGGCTTAAGGTCTTTTTTACTCATTTCTAATTCAGATATATAGGTTTGTTCAATATAATTTAGGTATTTGCCGTAAGAAGAATTCATTAATTCAGAAAATAATTTTTTCTTTACTAATTGATCTGGAATCTCAATAACTTTCTTAAAATTTACATCTTCGTCTTTTAATTCCATATCTAAAAGCTTATTAACTTGAAGCATTAAATTATCAATTTGTCTTTCATAATCTAACAGCAATGACTCAGCAGATAACAATTCATTTTGAAAATCTAGAAGATCAGTTTTTGTAATTCTATTTGCCTGAAATAATATTTCAGCTTCTTGTACTTTTCTCTCGTAAAAATTAAGATTTTTTTGTTGGTTATTCTTTTTTAAGATAAAGCTTTGTAAATTGTTGTATCCATTAATTAGCTCTTTTATCAATAGTTCTTTTTGATATTGTCTTAAAAAATCTAATGCTTGGTTTCTTTTTTGAGTTGCTATTAAGTTTAGCTGACTAAAACCACCGTTATATAAATTTATAGTAGCACTAATTGTGTTAGTATTTGAATTTAAAGTTGAGGTGGAAGTAGTTGAAGTAGTTGTATTGGAAAAGTTATAAGTGTAATCAATTTCTGGAATATAAATTTTATCTGCATTATCTAAATAAATATCATCAATTTGATCATCATATTTAAATGCAGAATTATTATCATTTTTTTCAATTAAAATTTTTACTAATTCATCTATATCATAAGCTTGCATTGGAAAAGACCAGCATAAAGAAATTGATAGAAATATTATTTTGAGTTTTGCCATTCTTTTTCTAAATTTTTAAGTTCCCATTTTAGATTTTTTTTATTCATTTTATTTTCCATTCTTTTAAATCTTTTTTCAAATTTACGATTTGACTCCCTTATTACTGTCTCTGTATCAATTCCTAATTTTCTTGATAAATTAATACATGAAAAAATTAGGTCTCCTAATTCTTCACGTATTTTCTTTTTATTGTTGTGCTTCATTTCAACTGTTAATTCATTTAATTCCTCTTTAACTTTTTTCAAAGTGTCTTCTGGTCTTTTCCAATCAAAACCTTCTTTTGCAGCTCTTTTTTGAAGTTTTAGAGACCTTGTAACTGCTGGTAATGAAATACTGATACCATCAAGAATTGAATTTGCACCTTTCTTTTTTCTTTCATTTTTCTTTTGTAATTCCCAAAAATTATTCACATCTTCTATTGTATTAATGGATCCATCTTTTAAAAAGATATGAGGATGTCTAGATCTCATTTTTTGAACACTTTTATCAATGACATTAAAAATATTAAATTTCTTTTTTTCTGCAGCAATAACTGAGTGATAAATCACTTGAAGTAATAAATCTCCTAATTCATCTTCTAATTCTGAGTAATTATTTTTTTCAATTGCTTCTACTACTTCATAAGCTTCTTCTAATGTGTATTTAGATAATGTTTTAGAAGTTTGTTTTATATCCCATGGACAACCTTTTTTTGGATGTCTTAATTTTTGAACGACATTAATTATATCTTGAAGATTTTTCTGATTTTTTTTTACCATGCTATCGCTTGTGCCTGAAATATCTGACTTTTATAACTTCTAATATCAGCATATGCATCATAAATATTATTTTTTTTCCGAGCACATAAAATAAATCCCTCACTCCAATCTGTCACTGAAAGAGTTTTGTGTCCTCTCTTATTAAGTTTTGGAATTAAACCCGCAAATCTTTCTTCCAATAATAACTGTTTTTTATTTGGATCGTGTGGATGAAAAAAGGCAGGCAAATGTTCTGATGAAACTCTTGGTTCATTAAGCGCAATTTCAATAGGTTTTTGAGAAAATATATAATGAATTAAAAACTGTGCTTGCCATTGATCTTGTGCATCTCCGCCCATGGTTCCACACGATAAAATTTCTTTTTCTTTTTTATTAATAATCAATGTCGGACTCAAAGTAGTTCTAGGTTGTTGACTGGGTGCAATGAAATTCACATGACCTGGTTTTGAAAGATAAAATGTCATTAAACGATTACCTAAAGGAAACCCTAATTCATCAATAACTTCATTAGATTTGATCCAGCCACCGCTCGGGGTACAAGAAATAGCATTGTTTTTACTATCTATAATGCTGATGTGCACCGTCCCAGCTCCCCAAGGTTTGATTTCATTTTCAATTGGTAGAAGATTTTTGCCTTTTAGTGGGTCGCCTGGAATAATTGAGTCTATTGCTTTAGAAGAAATTAATTTTAATCTTTTATTTAGGTATTGATCGTTAAGTAAGTGTTGTGCAGTGACTTGAGGCTTTTTTTGTCCTGTGAAATACATTTCTCGGTCAGCGAAAGTTAATTTCAAAGACTCAATAAAATGATGAATTTCATTTTCATTATTTAAATTTTTTAATTTTTGTTTTTTAAAAAGTTTCATCATCATTAAAGATGTTAATCCTTGTCCCCAAATATTAGTTTTATGAATTTGATAATCACCAAAATTTTCAAAAATTGTCTTTTCAAAATTAGCAGAATAATTATTAAAGTCCTGCCTTTGTAGTAATCCATTTCTTTGATTAGAATGTTTTACAATAGTTTGAGCTATATCACCTTTATAAAAAGCATCATGAAGTTTATCGAACTTATTAATTCGATTTCCTGATAATTTTTTTTCATAATTAGATAAATAATCTAATAAATCTCCAAACTTTTTATTTTTAATTAGAGAATTAATTTCAGGAACTTTATTATTCTTATTAATGTAAAGCTTATATGAATTTAACCACTCATTTTTAAACTTTAATTTTAAATCATTTAATCCAAAATTTTTTTGGTTCACAATACCATTATGAATAGGAAAACCATTTTTAGCATAAGATTTTGCATATTTAGCAATTGTTTGAAAATTTAATTCTCCATAGTGTTGAAGTAATCTGAAGATTGAAGAAAAAGCAGATGGTACTCCAGCAGTTAAAATACCTTGATCAGGAATTTCTCGGTTACCTTTGGTCACTAAATTTAAAAAATTAAAATTGCTAGGTGATACAGTGTTGCCATTGAGCACAATAGGGGATTTTGATGAAGGTTTAAGAATCATAACTCCTTCTCCTCCCATGCCAAACATTTGAGGGTTTACCAGACTTTCCACAAGCATTGCTCCTGCAGCTGCATCAAAAGCATTCCCTTTATCCTCTTTAAGAATCGAGTATGCAGTTGTAGCAGAAAGATTTGAGTGTGTGGCAATTGCACCATGTGTACCAGCGTAACTTGGTGTAAAGCTATTTAAAGAGTTGTCATTCACTCTAAACGCACGATTGTTCATTATATAGTTATAATCTCCTCAGATGATGTTGGATGAACAGCAACTGTTTTTCTAAATTCATCTAAAGTGTTTCTTGCTACAACATTTACTGCTAATAACTGAATTAGTTCTGCAGCTTCATCTGAAATGATATGAATACCAATAATCGTCTTATCTTTTTTATCGATTACAAGTTTATAAAAAGTATCTTTATTTGTTTTAGAAAATGTTTTTTTCATTGATTTAAAGTTTGTTGTGAGTTCATAAGCATCAATCTTATTTTTTCTTGCCATTTCTAAAGTTAAACCCACTGTTCCTATTTGAGGAGAAGTAAAAACAGCTGTCGGTATGTTTGCAAAATCATAATTAATAGTTTTTTTATTATTAAATAATTTATCAGCTAAAAAATGTCCCTGTCTAATAGCGACAGGAGTTAAATTCACATAATCAATGACATCGCCTACAGCAAAAATATTTGAGTCATTTGTTTGAAAGTGTCTATTTACTTTAATAGATTTATTTTCATTCAGTTGTACATTTGTATTTTCTAAGCCTAAATCATTAGTATTTGCCACTCTTCCAATAGCTGAAAGAACATAATCAGTGTGTATTTTTTTCTTATTTGATAAATGAATAATTAATTCATTTTTAGATTTATTTACTTTTTGTATTTGCGACTCTAAGTGATATTTAATCTTTCCTTTTGGTGTAGATTGAATCAAAAAACTTACAATTTCACTATCAAATGATTTTAAAATTTTTTTCCCTCGGTAAATCAAATCTACTTTGACTCCTAAATTTGCAAATATGAAAGCAAATTCAATTGCAATATATCCTCCCCCTTCGATTACCATTCTCTTTGGAAGCTTTTTTAAAGAGAATATGTCATCACTTGTATTAATTAATTTCAAATTTTGTGAGATGTTTGGAGTCCTTGGCTTACCTCCTGTGGAGATAATAAATTTTTTTGCCTGGTAATTTTTTTTTCCAACTTTAATTTTTTGTGAGCTAATAAAATGAGCGGTTCCATTAATGATATCTATTTTATTTCGTTTCAGTATTCCCTCATAAATTTTATTTAATCTTAGAATTTCTTGATCTTTTTTCTTTTTGAATAGTTTCCAATTGAGAGTTGATTTGGTAATGGACCATCCATAAGATTTATAATTTTCAATATCTTTATTGAATTGGGATAAATAATAATAAAGTTTTTTAGGGACGCATCCTACATTGACACAGGTGCCTCCAAAACGGTTATTTTCTATAATAGCTACTTTTGCTCCATGGACACTAGCTATGCGTGCAGCTCTTACACCGCCTGATCCAGCACCGATTACAATAAGATCATATTTCATTTATTTTTCCATAGATTGGTCTATAAATTCATACATGAGTTGGAAGTCAATTTCAAATTCCCAATATTCAAAGCTTTTAGGTTCTCTTGAGACTAAAAGAGAAAATGACAAAGATTATTATCGAATGTTTGTATCTGAGTCACATTTAAACTCTGGGAACTTTGCACATGGTGGTTTTTTAATGTCTTTTTTAGACAATGTTATGGGTAATGCCGCGTTTAAAAGCTTCGATAATAATCCATGTGTTACAATATCTATGACTACACACTTTATTCAATCTTCATCTGCTGGTGATGAGCTAATAGCTCAACCCATAATTGAAAGAAAAACAAAAACTCTTTCATTTGTGAAATGTGAGGTTTTTTCAAATAATAATTTAATTGTATCAGGAAGTGGTATTTGGAAATTTGCTAATTTTAAAAATATTCAATCATTAAAAAATAAATTAATCGAAGATGATGGTGGTTGGTAATTCTTCTCTTTAAATAATTGTTATTAAAAAATAAAGAAATATACGCTTGTAAATCTCTATTTTTTTCAATTTCTTTTTTTGTCGGATTATGGACTATTCGTATTCCTGATATTAAGGATCAAATTTCAACTGACTATTCTGGAATGAGTTATCTATTTATCATTTTTGCACTTGGTTCTGTTCTAACAATGGTTGTAGCACCCAAAATTATTGAAAATTTTTCTTCCAAAATAATTGTTTTAATATCTGGGAGCATTATTCCATTCCTTTGGTTATTTGTTCCATTTGTAAGTACTTTTTTTCAAATGGCCTTTTTAAGTTTTTTATTTGGCTGCGCATATGGAGTCTTTGAAGTTGTTATAAATTTACAAGCCACAAATTTAGAAAAAAAATTTGATAAACCAATGATGTCAGGCTTCCATGCTTTTTGGAGTATTGGGCTTTTAAGTGGCTCTTTCATTACAAGTATTTTTTTAGAGTATAACATTAGTCTTTTAACTAATTCTATTACTTACATTTTCATCTTGCTTCCCCTTATTTTTTTGAGCAGTATGACTCTAAAAAAAAATAAAGCAGAAAAACAATCATTTACTGGAATATTTTTTAAATGGCCAACTGTTTTAATGATCTTAGTATTATTGTCGATTACTGCAGTTTTTCTTGAAGGGGGAACAGACTCTTGGGGCGCTTTACATATGAGAGACTATCTTCAAGCTGAAGGTTTTAAAATTGGTTTAGCCGCCATTTCATTTAATGGTGCTATGGTCATAGGAAGATTAACAGGCGATCAATTAAAAAAATTTTTTGGAATTAAACAATTTTTATTCATTTCTATAATTTTTTCATTACTAGGATTGCTAATTGTTTTATTTAGTAAAGTAGTAACTATCACTATCATTGGACTTATAATTTCGGGACTTGGCATTTCTTCAGTTATTCCGATTTGTTATACTTTAGTTTCTTCTATTAAAAATATTAATCCCACAGTAGGTATAACGGTAATTACAATCGCTGTATATGGTAATTTTATGATATCTCCACCCATACTAGGATACACAGCCAATATTTTTGGAATACAATATGTATATCTTCCAATCGTTATTCTATTTGTAATTTCAACTTTAGTTTTGATATTCAAAAAAAATGATTTATGAAAAACTAATAATTACTTTTTTAAAATAAGTATGTTTCCAAAAATTATAAGTGTTGCTCCAATAAATAAGTTTCCAGTCCAGAATAAATTTTCAAAAATAGTAGATACAACTAAGGCTATCAAAGGCATAATTATAGCTACATAAGCCGCCTCGTTAGATCCTATTTTCTTAATTAAACTTAAATACAAACTAAAACCAAAGACACTCCCAAATACAGACAAATAAATTAAAGATGCACTATAAGAAAATGAGTATTCATAGGCAAATGGAGTACCTAAATAAATTAGGTAAATAAGTAAACTCAAAGATCCATAAAGCATTCCATATCCTGTCACAGAAATTACATTTAAATTTATTTTTGATGTATATGCAGAGACTAAATTTCCTAAAGATGCAAAATAAGTAGCAACAATTCCTAAAAATATTCCATAGCTAGTTTTATTTGATAATTGAAAAGAAACTATCTCATCTAAGAAAATAATGATTAATCCGAAAGTTCCAATAATACCGCCAAGGATAGTCATTATTTTTGGACGTTTTTGATGGAAGATTAAATTATTGATGACATTCATAAAAAGAATTGATGAAAAACACAGGGCAACAAATCCACTAATAAGATACTGTGTTGATAAATAAAAAATTACATAATTGATATTGAATAAAAGAATACCAAGAATAGCAATGTAGCAATGTTCTTTTAAAGAAAATTTAAGTGGTAGCTTTTTTATAACACAGACTAAAAGTAAAATGAGTGCAGCAAGAAAAAATCGATAAAAAACTGATACCATTGGATCAACAATACCAAGTTGAAATTTTATGACATACCAAGTTGGACCCCAACATAATAGTGTTGCAATAAATAAAAATACTGTAGAATTCAATTATGCCTTCTTTTGATGTCGTCTCATCGCCTGATTTACAGGAAATCGATAATGCCATTAATAATACCAAAAGAGAAGTTGATAATCGTTTTGATTTTAAAAATACTAATTCGACAATAGAAAGGTCTGATTATTCAATAACTATGGAAACAACTGACAATACCAAACTTAATCAATTCAATGATATTTTGAAAAATAATATAGTGAGAAGAAAAGTTGATCCTAAGTTTATTTATGTTAAATCAACTGAAACTGCCTCAGGAAATAGAGTAAGACAGTTTGTAGATATATTAAATGGTATTACCAAAGACGATGCAAAGAAAATTACAAATTTGGTAAAATCATCAAAAATGAAAGTTCAAGCTTCAATTAATGGGGACGAAGTTCGTATCACAGGCAAAAAGAGAGATGATCTTCAATCTATGATCGATTTATTAAAACAAAGTGATATTGGAATACCACTTCAATATCAAAATTTTAGAGACT
>Ga0163109_10004989_pt1 | contig 10040 bp, 11 predicted proteins | sample CRUFie1St13metaG_FD_108704 | JGI IMG/M metagenome (GOLD analysis project Ga0163109, IMG submission 108704) | Marine microbial communities from the Costa Rica Dome - CRUD Field 142mm St13 metaG | ecosystem: Environmental > Aquatic > Marine > Oceanic > Photic zone | place: Costa Rica: the Eastern... | reverse complement strand
TTTATCGTCTATTATGAATTTGTTTGATTTGTATGTTCAGTACGCAAACTCTGAAGGATTTGGTTTACCCCAAGTCGAAGCCGCTGCCTGTGGTGTACCTGTAATGTCTGTAGATTACTCAGCAATGACTAGTGTAGTTAGGCAACTATCAGGCACTCCAATACCAACCAAGGCGTTATACAAAGAGCTAGAAACTGGGTGCTACAGGGCGGTTCCAGACAATGATGCTGCTGCTAAATTAATTCAGGAATTTTTTGAATTACCATCCTCTATGCGTAAAATAAAAGGTAATCAAACTCGACAAAACTTTTTAGAAAAATTTCAATGGGATCTAAGTGGTAAGCAATGGGAAAATTATTTTGATAGTATTGAGATTCTTGAGGACAAGGATACATGGATGTCACCAATCAATAAGGTAAGTCCTGAACAAATGTCTGATCAGGTAAAACAAATGGACTGTCATACTCAAGCTCAGTGGTTGATAGCAAGGGTATTAGGGGACCAAGACAGACTTAACACACATATGGAATCAAGACTAACTAGAGATTTGTTATATAAATGCTCAACTTCAGTTACTGGTGGCATGTATTTCAATGAGTCATCTGCTCAGTTTGATAGTAAAAATGTAAGAGCAGAATTTGATATAGACAAAGCTTACAGTCATATGTTAAATCTGGCACAAAGACACAATCACTTTGAGGAAATGCGGCGAAAGGCGTTTGATATAAAATGAAAATATTATATATAGGACATTATAGGGAAAGTGGTGGATGGGCTAAAACATCTTTAGATCACATACTATGTTTAGACAATGCTGGGGTAGATGTAGTTTGTAGATCTGTAGATTTAACACCACAATCTGCCTCTAAAGAGTTACCAGAAAGAATCAAAGAGTTAGAAGAAAAGGACATTCAGAATGTAGACTATTGCATACAATCATTACTCCCGCACCATCTAATTGGAAGTGGTAAATTCAAAAAGAATATAGCAATGTTTGTAAGTGAAAATAGCACAATCAAGCATGTTTGGCTTGATGATCTTAGACAAATGGATGAAGTATGGGTTCCAAACAATTATAACAAAGAAGTTCTGCAAAGGGATGGTATAGAGAACGTAAAAGTAATACCGTATGCATTTAATGTTGCTTCTTATAACAAGTCTGATAAGCAAATATCACTTTACCCAATAGACAATAAATTTAAATTTTATTTTATTGGATCTACAGAAGGAAGAGGTGATATCGCTGGAGATAGAAAAAACATAACATCATTATTTAAATCATACTACTCTGAATTTGTAAATGGTGAACAAGTTTGTCTAGTAATTAAATTAAAAATGTTTAATAAAAAACCAGAGGAAACAAAAGCTCTAGTTGATCAAGAAGCTAAAAGAATCAGAGATTCATTAAGAATGCATAAAGATGAGTCTTGTTATCCACAGCATGTTATCTGGTCAGAAGAAATAGACGAAGAGATGCTACAAGGTCTTCATAGGAGTTGTGATTGCTATGTAACTATGTCTCATGGAGAGGGTTGGGATGTTCCAGCATTTGAAGCAATGTGTTATGGAAATACCCCTATATGTCCAAAAGAGGGAGGACACTTAGAGTATATTGATGAAAACAATGAAGCAACTGGAAGGTTGATCAATGGTGTCTATAATGTGTGTTGTAATCTTAATCCAGCATTTAATGAAATAGGCACTGGAAAAGAAGAATGGTTTTGTCCTAGTGAATCAGAAATGAAACAGGCTATGAGATATTACTATAAAAATAGGCAGAGCATAGACAGATCAATAGGCAAAAAACAAGCAGAAAAGTTCTCTTATGAGAATGTGGCGAACATTATTAAGGAGAATTTGAAATGAATTTAACAAAAAGAATTATCAGCGCTTGCAACAATGAGCAACAAGATAAATTAAATATACTTCTAATGCATAGCAACGAAAGATACGAATCTTTTCTTGCTAAAACGGGTCACACTTTTTACTGCCCTATGCTACAGGATACTTTGTGGGAAAAGGGAATTGAAAAAAGACCAGAAAATATTTATCTACTGGGCAAAGAAGCGACAAACTATCAGTTTTTGACTGCCTTAAATTTCGATCTAGCTATAGGTCAAAACAGAAACAATGATTGGGCAGTTATTAATAATATAAGCAACATATTACAAATACCAACAATCTTGATAGAAAGACATCCACCGCCATCGTCAAAAGAATATAACGAAAAAGTAGAAGCGATCAAAAATATTTCAGCAGACATTAATGTATTTGATAACTATACATGTCAAAAGATGTGGGGATTTATGAATGCAATCACAATAGAAGATCCTGTACCAAGAGATTATTTTTATAATAAGGATGAAAAAAGAGATAGCGATCTAATGACTGTGGTTCACAACAAGGATAACGATCCTAGAGCAAACGCCATATGGGATTTTATGGTATCAGAGTTTCCAGATATTAAACCTATTGGTAAGTTTAGGGATTTTTCTAACCATTGCAACACGGTTCATGAGTTAACAGATGAGTACAATAAAACAAAGATATATGTAAACATGAATGTAACTACTTGCTCATCGCTGAAAGAAGCTATGCTTTGTGGTTGCGCAGTTGTAAGCATGTCTGACGAATTAAACGATGTAATCGAAGATGGTGTCAATGGATATTTATGCATGGACTTGTCAGAAATGAAACAAAAAACACAAATACTTCTTGACAATCCAGACATGGCAAGAGAAATGGGCAAAAAGGCAGCAGAATCTTTAGAGGAAAAGTATACTGTTGAACAATTTACAAAATCTTGGAATGAAATATTTAACACAATTAAAAAAGGAATCAAACAATGAGATTGAATATAGCTAAGAGCAAAGGACAAGAAATTGAAGGATATCACAATATTCTTGCAGAAGAAAAAGACGTTGTGGAAAATATAGAAAAAGTAATTAATAACTCTTGCGTAGAAGTACTTTGTTTAAATTCCCTAGAGAACTTAAGCTTTGGGGTGGGCATGGATGTATTTTCAAGACTATTGAGTAAAGTCAGAAATAATGGCACTTTAAAAATAGCTGGTTTAGATTTTAAATCTTTGTGCAACTCTTTCCTGACAGGCAAAGTCTCTAGCCAAGATGTCAATGAAGCACTTTCTAGTTTAAACACTGTGTATGATCAGCATGAAATTGTAAGACATTTAGAGCAAAACAGTTTTGTAATCGAAACACTTGGTCTTAAAGGCCAAACTTTTCAGTTAGAGGCTAAGAGAGTTAAAAACAATGCCTAGATCTAAGAAACAAAGGAATGTTGCTGCAATAAAGCCCATTGATAGGGCAAGTCAGCCTTTTGTTACTATTATACTAATATGTGATAAGCCAGCCCATAGAATGAAATCTTATGGTCCCACCCCGCTAATACAACTAAATAAAAAGAAGCAAAAGCTAATAGATCAACAGATAGAAATAATTCAACATGCATTTGAAAATTTTGAGATCATAATGTGTTGCGGTGGAGATTCTCTAAAAATATCAAACTATGTTTATTCTAAACACAAGAACATTAATATAAGGATTATAGAAAACCAAATATATCAAACTTCCAATTCTTGCGAAAGTTTGAGGATATGCTTGACCAATACAGGTAACGACAACGTGCTAATTATGAGTGGTTACACGAAAGTGAATAAAGGTCTGTTCAGGAATTTTGATTTTATGCATTCACATGTCATAGCTACCAAAGATTTTGCTAAAGGTTTCGACATTGGTTTGAATATTGGAAAATCTAACAAGGCAGAACATTTCTCCTTTGGGGCAACTTTGTGTTGGCTAGAAACTACATTCCTCAGAGGTGAAAATATCATACAAAATTTTTGCAGAATTTTAGCTCAGGAAGAATATAAAAAGAAGTTTATATTTGAGGCACTCAACGCCTTAGTTCAAGAAAATTATTCACTACAAACCAAAGTAATAAACAATAAGAGAATACTCAAAATAGATAACATAAGTACATACAACGCCTTAATAAAGGGAAACAACAATGAAGTTTGCTATAGATAACTATGTAGAACACAATCATACTCAACCTTTATACTTCCATAAACATATCAATGATTATGAAGATCATGAAGCTGTGCTACTAAACAATCACGGTGCTGGAACCTATGACACTTTCGACGAAATACAGCCAGATGTTTATATCACAAGTGCTAGTTTAATTTCTGAAGAAGCGGTACAGTATTTGTCAGAAAATCCAATTCAAACATGTATCAACATACAAAACATTAAACCTAAAGAAGTTTTAGTTTTAGAAGAAATTATTAGAGACAAAGGTATTAATTGCTTGTTCTTTTTTAGCAATCACCACAAAAGAGTCCAGCCAGTAACTAAAAAAATAAGATACCACAGAATAATGGACTGCGCAGACCTTAACTTAAATATAGCGGATAGTCAACTTGAATACAACATAGAAAAACTAATACTGTGTGCTGGCGATGTAGAAATTAAGAATTATGGCAAAACTTTTCATATTAGTTCCACCGACTCAGAGCTAGGTGGAGCTATAGATTTTACTTTGCCAGTACATCTACTAAAAACGCTATACTCAAACTATGAAGAAATCATATTGGCAGACTGCAACTATTCTCTAAGTCAATGTTTTTTCGATGCTCTTTCTATAGGGAAGAAAGCTTACTATGATGTTATCGCTGAAAACGAAAGAAAAGTAATTGAGCAAACTGTAAAGACCTTGTTTGGAGAAGATTATGATTTATACTATGCTTCTGATACTAGAACTACAGACTTTAGTAAAATACAAGAAATAGTTTTAGAGAAACACACATCTGCAAACAGAACTAAAACGCTATTGTCTCAAATTCCCAACGCTGTTCCCGTAGGCGCATCATGATAATTAAACAAGACATTACATTATTTACTCATCTTTTTTATAGAGATCCTGCTAAGTATCTGCTAGATCAGCTAAGGACTTTGGGTGATCATAGCATAAGGATATCGTTACTAGAAGAAGGCAAGTATAATGATGAAATATTAGATCATGCAAATAGTATTTTTTCAGATGTTAATCAGATAGTGATGACAGAGAATAGAGGTTCAGACCAGTGGGGATTATACAATCTTTACTTAGAATTTTTAGATGATGTGGAGACAGATTGGATATTCTATACTCACGACAAGCATCTTTCTAAATTAGATTGGCTTGATGAAATATCAGAACCATTATTAGAATATGACGACTTAGAAAAAACTCTAGTAGATAGTGGAGTTGGCATGGTATCTACAAAGAATTGGAAACTTAAAGTAGAATCAGAAAGTGATATAACTGACAGGGTGAAAGAATTACCACAATCAAAGCGAGCCTTTCTTGTTAGACAGAGGCATACACTGTGCTGGCTTAGAGAGCTACAATTTATACTATTACAGAATTCAGGATTTCAAGATATGGATAATGTAAACCCAGAATTTACAGCTGGTAATGTATTTTTCATTAGAGCTAACATACTATCTCAAGCATTACAATGTGTGTTAGATCCAAATTTTTTCGAGACAGTATACAGGATGGATGGAGATGTTTCACATGCTTTAGAAAGATTTTACTTTTATGTATCAACATCTTTAGGATTCAAAAATAAATTTGTTGGAGAAAAAGAGGAGATTACAATGACAGACAACAGTGAAGAGGTAGTAAAATGAACTTTGGATTATACATATCGAATGTAAAAAAGAACGAGCAAGCGTTGAACAGCTTCGCTCCCACAATATCATCTTTCTTAGAGGATGGTACTCTGTCAGACTCTAGCATTTTCTTTGATGTCTCTGGAGGTTGTTTCCCAGAACTAAAGTGCGGGATGTTCAACTCAACCGATTTAGCACACTTCAAAGGTAGTCTATTTTTTATAGAGCAAAATCTTATCAGAAAAATTACTAATTCTATTAATAAGATTGATATATTTCTAGGGTATGGTTTTGGACAAAGAGATATACTAAATATATTATTTTTATTAAGCCAGAAATGTAACGTTAGTATTATAGCGAGAACAATGCAGGATAAAGAAGACATATACAGAATTACAGGGGTTGAGGCTATTGGCACTGCTGAAACACCTGAAGATATAATAACGTTAATGAAAGAGAATAGTCATGAAAATTAACGAACATAAAAAAGAAATCATACACATGTACTGTGATGAAAAATGCAGCACCTATGAGATAGCAGAAAAATTTGGCACATATCCAAATAAAATTAGACGCTTCTTGAAAAAAGAAGGCGTAAGAATATATGATAAAGCTGAAGCTCAAGGTAATGCAATCAAAAGAGGTAGATCGCAGATTCCAACAAAAGGTAAGAAAAGATCCAAAGAAGAGAAGTTGAAAATTAGTTCTACTTTAAAAAAGTCTTGGGATAATATAGACCCTGACAAATATAATGAGCGCGTTAGTATTGCTAAGAAAAATTTTGATAGTAAAACGGATTTAGAGAAAAAAGAAATGAGAAGTGCTGCGACAAAGGCTATTAAACAAGCTGCTGTTGAAGGCTCTAAACTAGAGAAGTTCTTAAAATATGAACTATCTAAAGAAGGATATATAATAGAGATTCATAAAAAAGACTTGATAGTAAACGAGAATTTGGAAATTGATATGTATTTTCCTAAATTAAAAACTATTATAGAGATAGATGGACCATCTCACTTTCTGCCAATTTGGGGTGAAGAAAAGCTGAAAAAGCAAATAAAAGCAGATCAAAATAAAACAGGGTTGATTTTAAGCAAAGGACTTGCTATAATAAGAGTAAAGAGCTTGTCAGACGCTTTGGCGTTATCAGTACAAGAGAAGCTGAAGAATGATTTACTTGTGATTTTACAGTCAATTGAATCAAGTTTTCCACCAAAGTCGAAGAGATATATTGAAATTGAAATATGAAAGGATCAATATGCAAATGCTAGAAGAAGAAAATGACCTATTTGAAGGAGTAGAAGAATTGAAAACACCATCAAACACAGATACGTCTGTTAAAAATGTAGTCTTAGAAGATGCACCGTCTATGCTCTCACCAGAGTGGCATGATTACGCCATGACGCTTTTTGAGGAAGATGAGATGATGAATGGGCATCCTCTTGTAACGGGCCTTAGAAGGGTGTCTGAGCTTGTTTTGGGGCCAATGTCTTTTAGTGGTCCCACTTGGGTAAAACCCACGGATCGTGATGATCATCATGGTAGAGCCACTGTAATATTCACCATAGAATTTGCTAATGGCTTAAAATGCTCAGAAGTGGCAGATTCGTGGGAGGGTAATACAGACGATATGTTTTGTGCTTTTGCTGTAGCAATTGCTAGCACCAGAGCAGAAGCTAGAGCTTTAAGGAAAGTTCTTAAGATCAAGGGTGTAGCAGCAGAAGAACTGACCAAGAAAGATACTGCAAAAATTGTTCGTGACCTGTCCAAGCAAAACAATAGTAGTGCTGGAGAGTATGACGATCAAGGTAGAATGAGTGATGCACAATACAACTTTATTGATGTCAAGTGCAAGCAGTTAAACGTAGATGGAGGAAAGTTATTTAAGGATATGTTCAAGGTAGATCAGAATCGTAAGATCTCAAAGAAAGTAGCAAGTGATATTATTGACGTTCTCAATAACTATCAAAAAGATAAAAGTACAATTCCTAGTGAATTAAAAGGTTATAACTCAGAATGGAGAAATTAAATGAAACTGTCATATACAACAGCAAATAGTAGACTTACAGTAGAACTTGAAGCAGATACGCACAGAGAATTATTTACTCAAATTTCCAGATTCCAAGAGGTATTTGAAGAGAGTAAATGTGGAAAATGCGGTTCTGAAAATCTAAAGTTCGTTGTTAGAACTGTAGACGAAAATGAATACTTTGAACTACGATGTATGGACTGTGGAGCTAAACTTGCATTTGGCTCTATGAAGAAGGGTGGAGGACTCTTCCCTAAGCGTAAGGATGGCGACACTTGGCTACCAGATAATGGTTGGCTTAAGTGGAATCCAAAGACAAAGGCTATGGAATAATATTTACGCCTTTTTATTTACCTAGCATTTAGAGTGCTTTGTTGAATACAACATTTACACATTATTGCTAGTAAATATTTATGAGGTATTATTATTGCATGAAAAGGGGGTAGCGAAAGCTACCCCTTTTTTTATGTCAAGAACTCTACGCTGAAGTACAGTCCGTACTGAGGTTTACTACCAATCTTAGCTGGCTCAGAACTCAAGGCTAAATACCAATCATGTGTTAAAGAGGTATGCTCTTTGCCTAATGAATGTGCATCAATTTGAGTGCTAGTAAAACCAAGGCCAGTAAGATAGTTTCTGTTTTCAGTGTCAGAAGCCAAACTGTTCAGACCACTTGTTCCGGGTGATTCTGTTAGGAACATGTCAGCAACAGACTCTGAAGTGTCAGATGAAACTCGTTCGTCATATAAAACCCAAGTATTGCCACCACCTAATACGGAACCAGCTGCTCTGTGATTTTGGTTTTTACCAGTACTTACTTGATCCAAACTAGGATGTCTAGCTTCGTAAACATATGTAATAACATCAACTGCTCTTTGGTCAATGTTAGTTCTATCAAAAATACGTAGTTTACAATTCTGTACCTTTACAGGTTCACCATCATACTCAAACCTGATTCTAAGTGGGCAATAAGCATTTGGCAGTTTCGTCAGATCAATTTCACTACCACCATCGACTGAAACCTTACCTAGTGTAGCTTCTGGTGCAGCAGCTCCAGCACTATTGGCTCCACCGTCTTCATCAGCATATCTAGTATTATGAAGCCTAACAGTGCCATTTTCGCCATCACCGTCAGTAATCCAAGTTTGGATATTTTGACTACCAATAGGTACGGAAACCTTATATCCGTTTCCAAAAAACCCTAAACCGCTGTTAGCTGTGTGGTCAATTAGAACGCCAGCGCCAGCGGAAGCGCTCTGTTCGTTGCCATAAAATTTGATTGAAGCGGTTGCCATATTTGGACTCCTTGTAAAGAAACTACGTAATATTATACACTAAAATGTCATATTATTTAACTAAGATCCATTGTCATAAAGCTTATTTGTGGAATGGTTGGACCATTAAATCTATCATATAAAGTAGCCCCAGCTCCAGCCATCTCATTCACTATATCTACGTCATTTACGACAAAAAAGAAGACTTCATACTCGTCTTTTTGACCCCCTGTGCTACCATTTGGATTTAATTGTATCTGTTTTACATCGTCAAATATGCTCCATCTGTCCCCCACCGTATTGCTTCCATCTCCACTTCCGGGGCTAACTAGCTGCGGTGAAGTCAAACCATCTCTTCTTTGAACGCCTTCGTCATATACATCTTCTTCATACACCATAGCGTGATCCCACAATATTGTTGCAGTTTCACCTCCGGGCCTAGTTGAAGAAACATAAAATAACTTACCATCAGGAATTGGTGGCTCTGTGCTTGAATCGCCTTCTGGGAACATTGATTCTGTAAAACCTTCTCCCCTTTCCTCGAACTCTGTGTCTCCAACGACTACTTTATTAAATTCAAAATCTACAATACCTTCATCCTCGTCAACCTCCGTGACTTTAATCTTAGCGCCGTTTTCTACGTCTAAAACATCATCAACAGCGAACCCTTTACCCCCACTAGTGATCTCCCACTGATCCCCTAAGCCCACAACCCTTCGAGGATAATGATACCCATTAGTCACACAAATGCCTCTACGGATGGTATTAACTTTCCATGTGCTTTGAGGAGCTAGTTTTTCGCCGCTGATATGATCAGCAATTTTTCTTCCAATTTCTGCCAAAGTTGGTACTGCGTCTGGATTGTCCTCAGTACTAAAAGGTTGTATGGAAGGTTCTCTAAAATCTACATTTGGAAAAGTTACTTCATCAAATCCGGCATCGTCCTTTGTTGGTTCAGATCCAGCAACGCCTTCATTAAAATGTAATACTATAAAGTACTCAGGAATGAATATAGTATGAGAGTCAGGCCAGTAGTCCCAAGCCATAGAAAATATATTA
>Ga0163109_10004988_pt1 | contig 10041 bp, 5 predicted proteins | sample CRUFie1St13metaG_FD_108704 | JGI IMG/M metagenome (GOLD analysis project Ga0163109, IMG submission 108704) | Marine microbial communities from the Costa Rica Dome - CRUD Field 142mm St13 metaG | ecosystem: Environmental > Aquatic > Marine > Oceanic > Photic zone | place: Costa Rica: the Eastern... | reverse complement strand
GTTTGATTAAAATTACTCTGTGGAATAATAACTCTTACTCCTAATGGTTTTGTATTATTCTGTGGTTCAAAAAAGAAATAATTATCATCCTCATTATCAAATTTTCTTAACGTATTTAAAAATCTTTGATTTGATGTCATGAAACAATTTGTTATTCCTAAGAAACCTAGAAATATTAATAACCTATTCATACATATAATTTTTAATATATGTCTAAATAACTTTAAAATACAATTTCACTATTTACAAATAATTCATTCACAAAATCTAAATATTTTTCCACTTTTATTATTTCTAAATCTTTAAAATACATATCATCATCTATTTTTTTTAAAATAAGTTTTAAATCATCATCATTATCTTGTGGAATAAATACTTTTTTAACACCAGCTCTTTTGGCACCATTTAATTTAGATTCTAATCCTCCAATTTTGTGTATTTTACCATTAAGATCAATTTCACCAGTCATAGCGATAGTATTATTAACTTTTATATTACATAATCTTGAAATAATTGCAGTTGTTATAGCTGCACCTGCTGAAGGACCATCTTTTGGTGTTGCATTATCTGGACAATGTATGTGTAAACCAAATGATCCAATATCTTTTAACTCAAAATTAATCTCTTTTTTTATTTCATTAGGTATTAAATTCCAAGCTACTGTTTTTGCACATCTCATAGATTCTTTCATTACATCACCTTGACTACCAGTAAGTTCTAAACTTAAATTATTATTAGATGGAGTTTTCATAACTTCTATAATTGTAATTCCACCTGTACCTAATGATGTTGCATATAATCCATTTACTACACCAATACAAGGTTTATTTAATATTTTCTTTAAATGAATTTTATGAGTATCAGAAAAATGTTTTTTCACATAATTAATATCAATTACAAAAGGTAATGTAATATTGTTAAATAATAATTTATTTAAATTAATTTCTCTAAATAATTCAAAAAGTTTTTCTTTTAATTTTCTAACACCAGCTTCATGTGTATATGTTTCTATTAAATAATCAATTGCATCATCATTAAATATAAAATCTTGTTTTAAATATCCTATCATATCTAAAATTTCTGGTAATAAAAACTCTTTCGTTATATGAATTTTCTCCTTCTTACTTATTGATTTAACATTTACCTCTACAATTCTATCCCTTAAAATAGGATCTATTAAACTACTGTCATTATATGAAAAAACTATAATACACTTTGATAAATCTAATTTGATTCCTGAAAAATATTTATCCGTAAATTCCTCATTTTGTGATGGATCTGTTAAATGAGTTAATATACCCACTATCTCTTTACCATGCTCCGTACAACTTACTTTATCTAACTCATCTATATATATTATTGGATTCATACACTTAGTATCTATTAAGATTTCTACTATACGACCCCACGTTGAACCTAAATATGTATAATTATGTCCATCCAAATATGAACCATTCCTTGCACCACCTAATGCTATAAATGCAAATGGCCTTGATTCATCATTTTCATCAACTAAACACCTCGCTAACCCTTTCTTACATAACGTTGTCTTACCCACTCCTGGTGGACCCTGAAATCCAAATACACAACCATCCATTTTACCATTAATCCATTGACCTATTAATCTTTCAATATGTCTCTTAGCATCTTTTTGACCATAAATACACTCATCTAAAGTACTTCTTACTTTTGACATATATTCTGTCCTTTTCTCTTTGTAATCATTCCATTCATTTACTATTGATTTAAATTTTTCATAAATAATAGTTTTATCATCATAATCTAAAGGTATAATATCAGTAGATTTCTTATCATTATAAATAATAAGTTGATTATCATCAATATTATAAGTTTCAATAATATCAATTAATTTTTGTATAATATTTTCTGTAAGTGAAGTGTTATTTTCATATGTATCAACAATATTTTTAAAATCATAATTATTTTTAAAAGAATCTAATAATTCAATTAATTTTAATCTAATATCTGATAAATAGTATAATATCTTTTCTTTTCTGTAATTATTAAAAGGTATTTTTAATAATCCATCTAAATAATTAACTGCTTTAACATTATCTTTACTACTTTTAATTTCTTTTAATTTATCTAAAGCTTTAGACTTAACTAATTTATCAACTTTCATTTGTATTATTCTATCTTCGTAAGATATTTCATCTTCAGTTATTTCTAATAATTCTTTTTTCAAAATATTAATTTTTTTATTTTCAATTTTAAAAATTTTTTGTATTGACCAATGAAAGCTTTTATATATATCGCTAGCAAAATATTGAGGTTTCAAAGTATCTGATTTACTTAAAATCATATCATATAATAAATTAGCTAAATGTTTTGATTCGTTCGTATTATTTATTATTAATAATATTAATATTTTTCTTTGATCATTTACATTACTTAACAAAAACTCTTTTACTATTGATGATAATAATTTCTTTTCAAATTTATTAATATAATCATAATCTATTAAAACTATATTTACTAAATCATCTACCTTTAAAATTAATAATTCTTTTAAACTTATTTGTTCCATATACATATTTATAAAGTTTTCATTATCTAGTTTTTTATATAAATTATTTTTTATAATATCTATTTTTTCTTTTAGAAAATCTTTTTTCTTAAATAAATTTAATGAATCTTTTTTTGTATAACCATCTATTATTAATATACTCTTATTTAATAAAATTTCTACTCTTATAGCATTTATTTTATCATTTAAATTATTTGATAAATCTACTAATCTTAAATTCTTACTTTTTTTATTACTTTGTTTTAAATCAAATTTAAGTGGAATTATGACTTCATTTAGAAATTTAATAAGCTCATCATCTAAAATATATTTTTCATCAAAAAAATGAATTATATCAAAAATTGTAGAAACCCCACAATCCATCATCAATTTTTTTATATTATCTCTTAATACATATAACTTTATCTGATAATCTAAATTGAAATTTTTAATACTCAATTTTTCAGGTAATTCATTCAATTTTACTAAATAATTATCTATTAATTCAAAATTTTTATTATAAAAATCTAAATCTATTAGATTCATACTAAAATTTATTTCAATATTATCTATTATTTTTATTATTATATTTTGTAAATCTATATATTCTAAATTATATCTATTTATTATACTTTTCTTAATTAAAAAATTGTTTTGTAAAATAATTATAGATTTAATAAATTTATCACTCATTATTAATTGATTATATATTTTTTTTATTATATTTATATATGTATAATTTTATTTTTACAGCAGATGGTAAATTTATAAAAAATAATATTATTGAATCTTTTACTAATAATTTTTCTATCTCTAATGATCAAATATGTATTGATGATACATGTCTTACTAAAAGCGAAATTACACTTATTAAAAAACAAGTATCCGAAAACGATCTTGATAAAATTATTAATGAAAAAGATATACTCACAAATGAAGATGTTATCTTATATATTAAAGATATACTTGAACAAATTAAAAATTCTAGTGATGATCAATACAAATATACATTGTTCAATAAATACTTAAGCTACGGAATCTTTGATGATAGAACTAACACTACATTTAAATTTGATAAATATTATATTAAACTAGATTTTAATAAATTTTATGATGAAATTGGAACAAGAAATGTTTTTACTGGTACTTTTAAAGAAGATGAAGTATTAGATATATTAACTAATAATAGAGTTGATGACAAAAATGATCCAAGAAAGAAATATGTTATAGTTGATAAAAATATAATTGGTGTCAATAATAATAATTATTATCTTGTTTACGAAGGAGAAATTACTTATTTTTTATTATTAGTTAAATTAAAAACTGAAGAAGAAAATAGATGGAGATTATTAATAACTAGTGATAATTTAGTAAATGAGATTAGTATAGAAATTGATGATAATTTTACAGTAATGTTTAAAAATAATTTTGATAATTTATTAATTTTTAATACGAAAAATGAATTACTAATTGATGATTTTAAAAGTTTATTAAATAATTATAGGATTGTTTCAATATATAATGGAAAATATGATTTTAACTTATATAAAACAAATTTACTTTTAAATTATTATGATGGAATTATTGATTTACAAAATTATGATGAAAATTATTTTAATGAAAATATAGAAAATCCAAATACTTTTCAAAAAAATACATTTTCTTCAGATAAGATAATTGACTTAAAATTAAGAATGGACTTAGAAGATATAAAACTTATTTATTATAAATTACATAATGAATTATTTATTTATTTAATAAGTGTATTAGAAAAAAATAGTGCTGATTATTCTTGGAAAATTTTAATATTAGAAAATAGTATTTAGAGATAAGTTAGTTTTAAACTTTATGTGCGGTATTTTTGCTTATTTAATAAGAAATCAAAAGATTTTTAATTATAATTTAATATATAGTAATTTTATGAATTTGAGTAATAGAGGTCCTGATACATTTTCATTTGTATATAGTAAAAAATATTTTTTAGGATTTCATAGATTATCAATAATGGATTTATCAAATAGTGGTAATCAACCATTTATATATTTTAAAGATAACTATAAATATACTTGTATATGTAATGGTGAAATATATAATTATACTCAATTAAAAAATTCATTAAATTTTAATTTTAACTCCAATTCAGATTGTGAAATTTTAATACCATTATACTTACTTTATGGAGAAAATATGGTAAATCATCTTGATGGAGTTTATAGTTTTATAATTATAAAAGAAAAAGATGATGATGTAGAATATTTTATAGTTAGAGATAGAATTGGTATTAGACCACTATACATAGGATATGATTATAAAAATAATATAATTATATCAAGTGAAATTAAAGGTTTCAAAGATTTAGTATACAATAATTTTAGTTCATTTGAACCAGGACATTATATTAAAATAAAGTCTGATTTAAATAATTATGAATTAGTTAAATATAAATATTATGAATTGAAATTTAATATTTTAGAAAACGATGAATTATATTTTTGTAATCTAATTAATAATGTTTTAACTGAATGTGTAAAAAAAAGATTAGTTACTGATAGACCAATATGTGCATTATTATCGGGTGGATTAGATAGTAGTTTAGTTTGTTCAATTACTAGTAAATTATTAAATAGTACTAATTTTAAATTAAATACATATAGTATTGGTATGGAAAATAGTCCTGATAATCATTACGCAAAATTAGTTTCTGACTATATTGGTTCTAATCATACATTTGTTAATATAACCAAGGAAGATGCTATTAATTGTATTAGAGATGTTATTTATACTATTGAATCATATGATGTTACTACAGTTAGAGCATCAGTTGGTCAATACTTAATTTCAAAATATATTTCAAAAAATAGTAATTTTAAAGTAGTATTATCAGGAGATGGGAGTGATGAAGTTACAGGTGGATATTTAGAGAATTATTTTTCTCCTAATTTAACTGAATTTCAAAATAATACTTTAAAAAGAATAAATAATATTCATTATTTTGATGTATTAAGAGCAGATAAAGCAACATCTGGTAATGGATTAGAACTTAGAGTTCCTTTTTTAGATATTAGTTTCATTAATTTATATTTATCAATACCTCCTAAATATAAAAAACCTATTTTAGGAGAAAAGTGTGAAAAATATTTATTAAGAAAATCTTTTACAAATAATTATTTACCAGAAGAAGTATTATGGAGACAAAAAGAAGCATTCTCTGATGGAATAAGTAATAAAGAAGATTCCTGGCATAATGTATTAAAAAAATTATGTAATGAACTAGTAACTGATGAAGAATATTCAAATAATAACTTTAATTTAAATAAACCTAGAACAAAAGAGGCATTTTATTATAGAAAAATATTTGATGAATTTTATGATAAACACAGATTTGATAATACAATTCCAGAATTTTGGATGCCTTCTTGGTCAGAATCTGATGATCCATCAGCCAGAGATTTATCTATTTATAATTTATAAATTTTTAATTTTAATAAATTGTTGTTCATTAGGTTGTATGAATGGTGTATTTTTATGATTAACGATATAAACAAAATCGTTACCTAATTTATTAATTAGGTTATTAAATTTCATTTCAAAATTATTTCTTACGGGAGTATTAGAAATATTATAATCATTTTTATGACATTTTTTATAAATATCATTTTTATAAAAAAAAGTTATTGTTTTAAATTTTATATCACTAGGAAGATTATTTTGATATATATAATTTTTAGAACATTTAAAATTATAATTATAATAATAGATATAATAAGTGTTAAGAATACTTAAAATTAGTAAAATTGATAAAATAATTGTTATCATATAAATTAGTTTAGAAATAAAAAATAAAATTAATATCTTATTTATATATATTATGACGACGTCTATTTTTGACTATTTTGAACAATATAAAAAAATTTATGATAATAAGAATACATTTTCATTTACTAAAGGAAAATTACTTGATAATTTAGATTCTGAAATTAGTTCTATTAAATCTAATAATTATAAATTAATTAAAGATTTAAATAAATTATCTTTAAAAAAAAATACTAAACAAAGTAATGATGAAAAATTAGTTTTTGATGGTGATTATTTTAAATTAACTGTTTATCAATATAATAAAAATGAAAATGATCTAGGAAATCATATCAATTTAAATATGATTAACAAACACTATCTATTCTATAATAATAATGGTTTTAATTCTGGAATTGTTGGTACTATATTAAATTTAGATGCATCTCAAAATCAATTAGAAGATTTTATAAATGAACATAATATTAAAAACTTCTTCCAATCAAATAAAATTTACTCTTTCCAATTTACAGAAAAATTCCATCCTATTATTAAAATTGATGATTTAAATGAAAAAGAAAAAATTAACGTTTTTTTACAATTACTATATAATATTGATAAATTATACTCTATTTATGATGACCTAATATTAAACTTTGACTCTCTCGACCAAATACAAGTTTATAAATTAGATCAAGAAATTACTTATATTTATAATAATAATAAAAAATACAAATCAAAATATATTTTAAAATTATTAGATCTTAGTACATCTGAAATTGATAAAAAAAAACTTAGAAATGAAAAAGTTTCTATTAAAAGAAATGAAGATATAAAAAACTTAGTTAAGTTATTTAATATTCCTGAAGTACTTGATGTTCCTGAATATAAAAAATCATCTAATATAAAAGATATTCTTAATTATTATTTGAAAGAAACTAATGAAATTTCTGATATTTCTGATTCTGATAAATCACTCTTTAGAAATATCTCTAATGAAAAAAATTTAATTAAAAAAGAAAATAAATTTGGAAAATACTTAAACGAAGTTACAGGAAAGAGATTCATAGGAGGTGCTAAAAAAAAAACTAAAAAATCTAGTAAATCAAAAAAATCTAAAAAAAAGACTAAAAAAAAAACTAGAAGATCTAAAAAATTAGACGATTCAATTAGTATAAATTCATATAAAGAAGTTTCCTTAGAAAAAACAAAAAATATTTTAGATGATGATTTCTCCTTAGAAGACTCATCTGAATTAATGAAAAATAATTTTTCTGATAAAAAACAAGATGAATTTTTAAATGATGATTTCTCTTTAGAAGATTCATCTGAAATGAAATTTTCTAAAAAATCATCCAAATCAAATAAAAAAATAGAATCAGAAGATTCTATTGATATAACTGACGACGATGATGACTTAAAATTTAATGATGATGAAGATAGTGTTTTATTAAAAGATGATAAACAATTAGATATTAGTGATGAAACAGATAATAATATTATGGATGATATGTCTTCTGAATTAGATGTTATACAACCAAGTAAAAATAATTTCCATGATAAAAATCAAGGAAATGCTATTTCTAAATTATTTAACACAAATCCTAATACATTAGTTCATCCAAGTTCTGTACATCAACAAGCATTAAATAATGAATATGCTGATTCTGAAATGTCTCAAATGTATAGTCAAAATAGTATGGTACAACAACAAAATTTAATGAATCCTAATATGATGCAACAATCTAATATGGTTGATCCTAGATTAATGCAAAATAGTATGCAATACCCTACAAACCAAGTAGATCCTAATTTAATGCAAAATCCTAATATGATTGATCCTAATTTAATGCAAAATAGTATGCAATACCCTAATATGATTAATCCTAATTTAATGCAAAATAATATGCAATATCCAAATATGGTTGATCCTAGTTTAATGCAAAATAATATGCAATATCCAAATATGGTTGATCCTAGTTTAATGCAAAATAATATGCAATATCCTAATATGGTTAATCCAAACTTAATGCAAAATATGCAATATCCTACAAATCAAATCGATGCACAATACTCAAATGAAAATGATGATATTTTAAGTCCAACTATGTTAAAAAATCAAATGGGAAATAATAATTTTAATATTCCTCCTCAACATGCATTCGTAAATCAATATCTAAATCAAGCTAACCATTTTAATGCTCCTATGAATGGTTTAGTAGGAGGAGCTAAAAAAAAAAAACACAAACACAAAAAAATGAAAGAGGTAAAAGATTAAAAAGAGTAATTCCACAATATAAAAATGTACAAAAAGGAGGAGATAGAGTAATCCCCAATTATGAAGAAATAAAAAATGATCCATTCGATAATAATGTTAAATTAGATAAAGTAATTAGTGTACAAAATAATAAATCAAATAAAATTTCATTAAATGGATCATTGACTATACCAAATCAACAAAACCTATTTCCAAATTTTGTAAGTAGCCCTTATTCTTACCCACTAATTCATAGAAATTTCCCCTATACACCAAATATTCCTATGTATATACCAAATAATAATAATATTATTAATAATTATCAAATTACTACACCTAAAGTTTCTGATGATCATACTTTCTTTGAAATGACTTTACCTACTAGTCCTGAAGGAAAGATTTATAAATCTAGTAATAATTTAAAAGAACGTATAATAATATATAATTATATTAGAAATAGTTTAGTAAAAGTATCAGATGGGGAGTATATTAATATAGATGATGATTATACAGGTGAAATCAAAAATTTAATGAGTTATATTAAAGTGTTAAATTTAAATCCTTATGATGCAAATTTAAATCCATATAAAAATTTACCAAATAATTTTATGATTTATAATTCAGGATTTCCAATTTTTAAAAAGGATTCAAACATCGAGTTAAATAAAAATAATGTTGGATTAAATTTAAGAATTTACAATATAAATAATATTGATGTTGGACCTATTATTTCATTTAATTATCAAAAAAACAATAATAGTTTTTTAACAAATAAAGTAAATAATGAAATATATTTTTATAATTTTGTTAAATATGAAATATTATTGAAGAATATTTGTCCTCATTTCCCATTATTACATTCATATTTTATTTCATCTGGAAGAAATAAAAGCTTCAAAAAATATTTCAAAACTAATTTTGATAAATTAATATCATTAAAAAGAGACAAATTTTTTAAAGAAAATAATATTAATAATAATAGTATTTTTGATCAAAATACAAAAATTGAAACAGAAACTTTAATTAAATCTGCAAATCAACATTTTGAATTAATAAATGAACCAATTATTGATTATAATTTTTATCCAATTTATACAAATAAATCACAAGTATATTTTAAATTAATTATTAAAGAAAATTTAGATATTAAAAATGATTTATTAATTGCTCTAACTGAAGCACCTAATCTTAACATTAAAGATTGGTATACTAATTCATACAAAAACAAAGATATACAAAATAGAGTTAAATCTATGGTACATAATGGATATCATATTAATGAAGTATGGGAATCAATTTTATTTCAATTATATTACACAATAGTAATTATGATTATAAAAGGAATTAAAATTGATAAGCTTAGTCTTGATAATATCTTTATTAAAAAAATATCAGATAATCAAAAAATTTGTGGTTATTGGATTTATGATATTAATGGTATGAAATTTTATATTAAAAATTATGG
>Ga0163109_10004984_pt1 | contig 10045 bp, 16 predicted proteins | sample CRUFie1St13metaG_FD_108704 | JGI IMG/M metagenome (GOLD analysis project Ga0163109, IMG submission 108704) | Marine microbial communities from the Costa Rica Dome - CRUD Field 142mm St13 metaG | ecosystem: Environmental > Aquatic > Marine > Oceanic > Photic zone | place: Costa Rica: the Eastern... | reverse complement strand
CTCCATCGCAACAACCTGTGAAAGGTAATATTGGACAAAGTACAGGCCGAGGAATGCCTAAGGGTCTAAAGGTTCTATTGGTAATACTTGGTGTTATAGCGGTAATATTAGCTATTGTTCTTCCAATAGTTTTAATTCCTAATAGAACAAATGATAAATCATCTCCTGCAGCGAAAACATCTCCAAATAGTTCCCCAGTTAGTTCTCCTATTTCATCACCATCATCATCGCCATCGCCATCACCGGTAGAGTTGAACGAATGTTCTACATTAAGAACACGCGGAACCGAATCATGTAATAAAATGTCGAATAGAGGAGACTGTGAATCGCGTTACGAATATGTAAAGGGGGTACAAGGTTCTGACGGTGTAACTCATGTATGTAAATGGGAAAGTGGAAAATGTAATGATAAGGGAGATAGATGCAAAGTAAGTGCAGCTCCATCTTCTTATGGGTTACCGAAATGTGACGATGAAAGTACATTCTCTGGTGTGATTGGAGGTGTAGATAGATGTAGTAAATTTGACGGTTATAAATCAAAATGCAACAAACACTATCATTATTATAAAGGCGTAAAAGGCGCTGCGGGTGACACAAACTTCTGTAATTATGATAAAGGTAAATGCAGCGATAGCGGTGGTGCAGCTTGCAGAGTAGGAGCCTACTCTTAGAAATATAGTTTATCTAAGTATTTAACTTCAATTATAAAATGAAGTTAAATACTCTAAATTTGTGGCAAAAAACAGTAAATTCTACAGTCGATGTTCTTAGGCCCGGTCTTAAGAAAGTTAAACACTTGATACAGCCGGGTTTAGATATGCCATTTTTGTATAAAGTAAAAAATGCCATTAACATAAATGATTTAAGAAAAATTGCAGAAAAACGCGCCCATCCTATGGTGTTTGCTTATTTAGATGGTGGATCTGATGATGAAATTGCACTTAAAAGAAGTACTCAATCATTTCAATCAATAGAATTAAAACATGCAGTATTACATGGAGTTTCTAAAGAAACAATGGATTTATCAACAACTATTATGGGTGTAAAATCATCTTTGCCAATATTATTAACATCATGCGCGGGTCAAAAAATGTTTCATGCGGAAGGTGAAATAGCAACTGCTAAGGCCGCTAATAAGCATAATATTCCAATGACATTATCTCAATTAACAACAACTGATTTCAGAGAAGTTGCTAATATTGCACCGGATCAATGTAAGGCTTTACAGCTTTATGTATGGAAAGATAAAGATTTGTTAACTAGCGTGTTACAAAGAGCACGGGAATGTGGTTTTACTTCTCTTGTGTTAACAGCAGATTTTTCTTGGGTTGGAAACAGAGAAAAAGAAAAACGTACTGGATTTAGTCTTCCTCCTGATTATAGTTTTAAACAATGTTATGGAGCCTTTATATCACCTGCATGGACATATGATTACATGAGTGAGCCACAATACGGATACAAAGCTATTCCAAATGCTAATTTTCCTGCGGCAAGTCTTGTAGATTTTATTAATGACCAAATGAAACCAGAATTTAATTGGAAAGACGCAGAATGGTTGAATTCAACATGGAAATCTATGGGAGGAACACATTGTGTTCTAAAAGGAGTAGCTTGTGAGCAAGATGCTTTACATTGTTTGGACACAGGATTTGATACAATATGGGTGTCAAATCACGGTGGAAGACAACTAGATTGTAGTATTCCAACTATTGAAACTTTGCCAAAAATACGAGATAAAATTGGTTCTGAAACAGAAATAATTTTAGATGGAGGAATCAGGCGCGGATTAGACGTTATTAAAGGAATATTGTTAGGCGCGGATTCAGTTGCAATTGGAAGACCTTATTTATATGGTCTTACCGCAGGGGGTTTCGAGGGCGTTGATAAATGTATAAATATTCTAAAAGATGATTTAATATTAAATACTGGATTACTTGGATGTAATAATATAAAAGAATTGAAACAAAACGCCTCTAAAATATTAGTTGATTGTTAATTAACATTCTTATTTTGCGATAACCAATTATTGATTTTCTCTGAGTAATCCCTTAGTATATCACTTTCAAGAGGATCTGCAGGATAGGTATCAATTAAATTAGATAATGATTCTAGAACAATTGGTTTAAATTTTTCAAATTTATCGTGTGGAGTTACTTCAAACCAATATTTTTCATTACTCTTATTAATAATAACTGCATTATTTTTTTGCCAACTTTCAATAGAACTCATTTCATCATTTGATGAAATTGACTTTTAAAAATCAGTTTAATTAAGTAATTAAACATGTTTAATTACTTAATTAAAATATTATTACTACATTACTCTTACGCCTGTTTAAATGATGGATTAAATCTTAGCGGAGTTGAAAACTGTTTATTGACGCAATGCGACTATTCTAGAAGTAATTGCAATCAAAGTGTATTTAAGCAACCACTTAATTTTCAAGTAAATAATTACGATGTTGATAATGGCCTGTTAAATATTGCATTAACAAAAGTAGAAGAACCTATTGGCAAAGTTGAATATATATGTTCAAAACACAATAACAAGTTTTCTTGTGTGCGAACATTATCATACGGATCATTGATTCCAAAAATTAACACGGCGGCAGGTATAGAAATAACGATTAAACAACATAACTTAACACATTGCAGCATATATGTATATAGATATGTTCATTTATCTATAGGTACAATAGCGGCTGTTGCAAATTCAATATTTATAGTTGATGAACGATTATAGCTTATTTTTCAGTTTGTGCTCATAAGTCCACCACTGTTCGCATACATTGTATAATTTATATCTTCGGGCATTATTTAACCATGATGTATTAACAGCTTCGTCATTTCTTTTGTATGACAGAAAATCACGACTTGGGTTGATTTTGTATTTATGCATTAACATTGAAAATAATGATTGGTCGTGCCTATGTTCTTTGAATTCGTCGCATTGTTTATTTGAGTCAAATATACCAAAATAATATGGTTTTATATTTGCCCATTCATTAATTATAGATAAAGTAACGGGAGTTTTTCTTACTATAATATTGTGAGCGGACGCTTGATATAATTTTTTATCTATATCCATGTTAAAATAGTCCCACACTTTCTTCATTGTCCAGTGATATTCTGGATAACCAACACACGAGTATTGAATATTGTCTGTATTATTTGCAACTCTTTCTATTTTTTCTTTGTTATCTATTAAACTTTTACCCGCGTCTATATATATAATTATGTCACCAATCTGTATATCAGGATCATTTAAACGTTCATTGATTATTTTTGGCTTCCATATCCAATATCCATTACCTAATTTACATTTTTCTTCACTAGAATTTCCTTTATTTTTTTTCCACCATTCATTTCCATACACTTTTATGGTTTTAAAACATTTTTTACTTTTTGCCTCTTCTACTAGTTGAAATGCGGCATTTTTATAGTTTTCATCTGCAAAACTGATTAAGTGTAACATTTATTAATATATTAATTATTTTGAATTTTTGTATTCATCCCTAAATTTATCAAATTTGTTTCTAATATTAATATATTCTTGAAGATTAATAGTATTTGAGTTTGTAAGTTCCTTATACTCTGCCTTTATAGAATTATACAAATCTGCAAAATTGCTGTCTAATATGATATTATCATATTTATCTATAATCATTTGTATTCTATCTTGGAATTTTTTCTTATAAACAACCAAAAACTCCTGTTTGTCAAAGTTCAAGTTTATATTTTCTAGCGCTGAAAGTTTTATTTCAATTGCAAATGTAACAATAGTGAAGAAATATTTTTCACTGTAATATAGTGTATCTTTGTTCATTTCCTCCAATGTTTCAGCTATTTCTCTAAAACTGGTGTTAAAACATAAACTCGCACCGTCTCTAATAATTCGCACAGTGATTATGTTTTCACCAGTTATTTTATTAAGTTGTTCTTGATATTTTGAGGCAATATTTTCATTATCCATCTTTTGAAAAAAGATAACATCAACAAATAATCAATTTCTTTATTTCTTTAAAATAAATGAACTATTCTAAACTTTCAAACACTTGGTTATTTAATGAAGAAGTAAAATTTTTACCAGACACAATAGAACATTATAATAATCCAAAAAAATTATGGTATGTGCATATACCTAAAACAGGTGGTAGCTTAATTGAAAATTTGTTCATCAGCTATAAACTTGCAAGAAAATTTGAAAATTGGAAGTCATTTGGAATAAAAACAATGTATCCATCGCCATGGCATATGCTTCCCTCTAAATTTAAACAATTAGATTTTTCAAAGCTAAATGTATTTGTCAGTATTAGAGATCCAATACAAAAAATATTAAGCGAATTTGTATGGCAACAAAATCGTAACATTAAGTATATGGAAATTAATAAGTGGATATTTGAAAGTCTAAAAGCTCATACAAAAAAAAATAATTTACAAGATAACCATTTTGAACCTCAAATTAAATTTATTACCGATTATTACGGTAATACAATACCTTACGATAATATACTAATATGTGATAAATATAATTATTATAAAAATATTATAAATTTTACAAAAAGAAATAACCTGAAAATAATTAATTTAGATGAAGCTATTGCTAATATATCAAAAGATCATAGTAATAAAACAGATTATGATTATTTATACAAACAGCTAAAACCTAAAACAATACAATTAATTAAAAACTATTACAAGGATGATTTTATCTTATTAGAAAAAGTGAAAAAACATTACAAAGAAAAAGGATGGTTAAATTAATAATATTTTTATATTTTAAATAAATATGTACTCCACTTTGCAAAACACGTGGTGTGGTCCTGATAATATTGAGAATTATCAACCTATTTTAACAAAAGGTTTTGCATCTAGTGGTAAATCAGAATCTAATTGTTATAAAAATGTAATGTCTGAAGAAGAGGATAAAATTTTAGAAGAACTTATTAATATATGGACTAAAATAGCCGAAGAATTAGATATAACATGGTCCGTATGTGCAGGATCGTATATAGGCGCCTTGAGGCATCAAGGAAGAATACCATGGGACGATGATTTTGATATAACTGTAATGAAAGAAGATTGGGAAAAAGTTGATAAAATGGATAAAAAATTGTTAGATAAGTATAATTTGAAAAAGCATACTATATATAAAGCCAGTAAAATATGGCTAATTAAACTATATTTTACAGATCATCGCGCATTGCGTCATGGTCCAAAATCACAAGGTTCTTGGCCATTTATTGATATATTTTTAGTTGATAAAAAAGACGAGCAAGATTGTGATTTTATTACAAAATCTGAATTACCCGTTGAGAAAAAACCTTTTGGAAATACATATGTAAATGTGTATAAAAATCCATCTAAACGTAGAAAATGGGTTAAAAATTTAATATGGAAAAACCAAGTTTATGACGACGGGCATCGTCATAAATGGAGTAAAAATCATTTAATTAAAAAAGACATAATTGGTACAAAATTACAATATATTCGTGACGGCGAAGCTGAAAATTGTAAAGCAATTAATATTTAATTGCATGTATAAATGAAAATTGTGACTTTTGGTACATTTGATCTAATGCATATTGGTCATATAAATATACTTGAAAGATGTAAAAATTTAAATGGCGAAAATAACACAGTCATTGTAGGTATTTCAAGTGATGATTTTTCTTACTCTAAAAAATCTAGATATCCTTATTTTAATGAGAAACATAGAATGAAATTACTAAAATCTTTGAGATTTGTTGATGAAGTATTTCTAGAAGAGTCTTTTGAGAAAAAAGGGGAGTATTTAAAGAAATACAATGCCGATATTTTTGTAATGGGTGATGACTGGGAGGGTAAATTTGACGAATTTAATAATATATGCAAAGTAGTTTATTTACCAAGAACCCCGGAAATATCTACAACTGAAATTATAAATAAAATCAATAAAAATTAATTCTTGTAATAAATGAATTACAAGAATCTAAACCAAACTTGGATTAACAAAAATGAAGTAGTTGAACCTTTTTCATATAAACCTATTAAATTACCTAAAGTATTTGTTATAGGTTTTAACAAAACTGGTACAACAAGCATACATAAATATTTTAGCGATAACGGATATAAATCATTACATCATTATATACCACGTGACTTAGCAAAACGATTAAATGCATATTATATTGATGATGTAATGGTACTTAATGTTAAAAACGGTAAAAAACTTTTGCATAATATTGATAATTATAATTGCTATTCAGATTTTACAAAACATTTAGGTAATAAACACAAAAATATAGAAACTCTAGGTCAGCTTGACCCATCAGATTTTTATAAATTTTTAGACTTACAATATCCAAATTCATACTTTATTTTAAATATACGAGATAAAGAAAAATGGATTCAATCTAGAAATAAACATAGAACTGGGTCAATTATTAATCAAGCAACTAGATATACAGGATCAAGTGTTGAAGAAATAAATAATTGGTGGAGTAAGCAATACGAAGTACATATAAAAGATGTTGAATATTATTTTAAAAATAAAGCTAATTTGTTAGTTTTTAATATTGACAGTGATAGTCCTGAAAAAATAAATAATTTTCTAAGTAAATATTACAAATTAGATTCGAAAAAATGGGACAAACACAATGAAAAATTCAAAAATTAAGTCAAACTTAATGCATCAATTTTTTTTATTAATATTTTCCAAAGAGTTACTGAGTTTTTCAATAGTTTTTTTCATACTTGCTATTTCATTATTAATTTCCGTAATTTCAAGTCGTGTTTGTTCTAACAAACAGGTATTGTAAATTAATTTTGGTAAAATAGGATTTTCTTCGTCTTCAATTAATTCATCGGGCATTTTATTTAACAAATGAGCCATTATTATAATGATTTTGACTTTTTAAACATCGATTCTTGGATTTGGATTGGGTCTGGTAATGTACTCATTACTAATATCTTCTCTTATGGATAAGCAAAAACAGATAATAATCATAATTATTACTATTGAAATACCAACAAAAGGAATATTTTTGATTATTTCATAATCGTAATCATCGGTTATCGTATTATTCATAATAATTTGTAATTCTCTTATAATTTATTACAAATTATCAATCTATTTATACAGAATATGGCACTACGCTTGCAGTCATAGGAAATTCTACGGGTGCTGTATTTACAATCCTAATAACATTGCCTGTATCAGGTGTTTCCAGAATACAGAAAAATGGTCGCGTCATACCATCTTCACTATATAATTCAATTACTTGTTTATTATTATTAGGTCCTTGAAGTAATTCAATTCGCGCATTTAAGGGTCTTCCATCGGTTTTAAGATAAATTGCTACAGAATTGACAAATGGACTAAATTGAAAAGTTTTAAGAGCACCGCCTTGAATTGTCTTCAAAAAATCTATAGAATCCTGAGATAGAATATCCAAATTATTAGTATAAACATCTGCAATAAAAGGCATTTCTATTTGTCCAATATTGCGAATTGCAACAGTACTTGGCCCGCGTGGTGTTTCAAGTATTACATTAAAGGGTCTAAGCTGGCCATCTTCTGCATATACGCGCATTTTACAAGGTGTATTATCAGGACCATTCCACAATTCAACATCCGCGTCAAAAGGCCTTCCCTCGCTTGAAAGAATAACTTGTACTTTTTCTACAAGAGGTGATCGATAAGACCATGTTCTTAGAGAACCGCCTTGAACAATAACAGATTTATCCTGTTCTTCTTTAACAAAAATATCATCCTCTTTTTTTGAAACTGGGGAATAATAAGATGTATATAAGTCATTTACACTTTTTAGCCTGGTGTTGTGTTTAATATTTGGTTTTGGAAGATTGAAAGCATTTCCATTATTCATTCCAAATACACTTGTAATGAAAATTATGTTATAGAATATATTCATTTATTAACATTATATGTATTTCTTTATATAAAAATCAATTTTAATTTGTTAATTATTGATTTTAAATATAATTATATAATTATAAATGTTTAAAATATATAGAAATTCAAAGGGTGCTGTAAGATTGGATAAATTTGTTGTGAAGAACACAGGGCCAATGGTTTTGGATGCTTTAATAGATATAAAAGCTAATCAAGATTCTACTTTGACTTTTAGAAGGTCGTGTAGAGAAGGTGTGTGCGGTTCGTGTTCTATGAACATAAATGGTGTAAATACCCTAGCATGTTTAACACCGATAAAAGATAAAAATATTATATACCCTCTACCACATATGCCAGTTTTACGGGATTTGGCGGTAGATATGACTAATTTTTACAAACAATATGCAGAAATTAAGCCATATTTGCATTCAAATAAAAATAATAATAATTCCGAACATTACCAAAGCATAGAAGACAGGAAAAAACTAGATGGAATGTATGAATGTATATTATGTGCGTGTTGCAGTACAAGTTGCCCATCTTATTGGTGGAATTCTGATCAATATTTAGGACCTGCGGTGTTAATGCAGGCGTATAGATGGATACAAGATTCACGAGATAATGCAACAGATGAACGATTAGAATATGTAGATGATGCTATGAAATTATTTAGATGTAAAACAATAATGAATTGTTCAAATACTTGTCCAAAGGGTCTTAATCCTGCAAAAGCTATAGGAGAATTAAAGGAAAAAGTCGCCTCTAATAATGCTTGTTAAAAATCCAACATAAGCTATAGTATGGAAAGCTAAATTCGCTTTTTTAAATAATGTAGCTTTTTTAATATAGTCACCAATCACAGAACTAACGGAGTAATAAGAATGGTAAGTATAGACAGGTAAAGATAATATATAAGCAGTTTCTTTGTAATTAGTAAATTTATTACTAAAAACACATCCGCCAAATAATACTGGAATAGATTTTCCAGAGCTGTGATAAAGATGTGTAAATTTTGTACTCCTTTCAATATTTAATAAAGTATTCATTATTTATATTATGTTCTAAAGTTCTTTAATTATAATATAAATGCCAAAACTATCTCCTCATGTATCCATTTACAAATTTCCACTAACAGCTGTTAGTTCAATATTAAATCGCGCAAGCGGAATGGCCATAAGTAATTTTTTTATAATTGGTGGCGTTTGTTGCGCTTTTAATCAAGAAAAATATTTGAAACAGCTATTAGAAGACAAATATATACAAACTTGTATAACCGCACCGTTTGTTTATCATACATTAGGTGGAATGCGCCATATATTATGGGATAAATTTCCATCTTATTTTTTGAATATTAAATCAACCCATAGAAGCTCAATAGCAATTATTGCTATGACTTTTCCAATAAGTTATGGAATAGTTAAATATATTTAGGTAATTTATCAAAATATATATTATCAACAAGCCATTTTCCATATTTGTGGTCACTTGGATAATGGTGACCAGCGGCAATTCTAGATTGACCAATGTTTTCGGCCAACTGAAATAATTCATTAGCTTTATCAGGATATAAAAGTGCTAAATTCTTAGCTAAAAAATAAGTTTGCATTGAATGCCCTGATGGAAATGCAGCTGTGTCAGCAGTTGTACTTTTTATTCTATTTTTATTTATATAATTATTAACCTGAAAAGGTCTAGCCCTATTAATTTCCTTTTTAATTTTTAAAATGTATGGATCAATTGTATTTACTAAAAATAAATCTAGCTTTTCAACTGGTTCATTTGTAATTGCGTTAAATAAATCTGTAAAATATTCGCTTTCTAGAAACAATGCTTTTTCTTTTTCACTAATATTTCTTAGTCTATTTTCGACAATTTTAGCTTCTTCAATATTATTTGGAAATAATTTTCTAAGTGATTTTTTATGTGTATTATAACCGGTATATGTTTCTTTTAATAATCGATAACTCATTTATATCAATAAATATAAATTAATATACTCTTTTACTTAATGGTACGCTTTGAACATCATCTGTTAACACATTAAGTATGACATTTCTTGTGTCTAGATCAACGGAATCGTGTTTCAAATATGTCAAAGTGTGTTTTAGCCAGTTTATATCATCTCTTTCTGGATAATCTTCGTGACTATGAG
>Ga0163109_10004983_pt1 | contig 10046 bp, 10 predicted proteins | sample CRUFie1St13metaG_FD_108704 | JGI IMG/M metagenome (GOLD analysis project Ga0163109, IMG submission 108704) | Marine microbial communities from the Costa Rica Dome - CRUD Field 142mm St13 metaG | ecosystem: Environmental > Aquatic > Marine > Oceanic > Photic zone | place: Costa Rica: the Eastern... | reverse complement strand
TTTGTATACCCATCATCAAGAAATGAGTCGACGTGCGGAAGGAGATTGAAGGCAATCTGGTGAGGATAAATGCTGGGTTCGTGAGTATCTCCAGCCATCAAGGCGCGAGTCTGTTCTTCGAGTTCGACTATTGCAGCTGCGCCAGTTCCAGAGACGGCCTGGTAGGTCGATACAAAGAAACGCTTGAGCCCAAACGCTTCATGCAAGGGGTACAAACCCATGAGGGCTACAGCTGTAGAGCAGTTGGGGTTAGCCACGATTTGTGGCTTGTTGTCGCGTAAAACCTCCCCGTTAATCTCGGGAACGACCAAGGGGACTTGAGAGTCCATCCGAAAGGCTGAACTGTTGTCTATAACTAAACAGCCACGCTTTGCAGCTTCAGGACCTAGATCAAGGGATATATTCCCTCCAGCACTGAAAATAGCCACATCGAGACCTTCAAATGCATCTGGATTGGCTTCGGTAACAGTCCATGACTTATCTTGCCAAGTGATGGTCTTACCAGAGGAACGGGCAGATGCAAGAAGGGTAATTTCCTTAAAGGGGAATGCACGTTCATGAAGGAGGCGTATGAGTTCTTGACCAACCGCTCCCGTGGCGCCGACAATGCCGACTTTCAAATTATTGCCTGATGAATTCATTTTGGAACGCGCGGATGATGAAAAAGTGCTCCGCCTTGTCAATCCCACCTACTCAGATTTACATCGGTGTGAGCATTCACCTGCAGGAATTATATCTTCTGAAGGATGGGACTGTCCGGCGCATGTTTAGCATTTCCACTTCGAAGAGAGAGCCTTCCTGCATAGAAGACTCTTTGGGGACTCCATGGGGACTACATAAAATTTCGGCCAAAGTAGGCGAAGGAGCACAAATGGGAATGGTATTTCGAGGCCGAGAACCCACTGGTAAGTGCTACCATGAATATGATGAGAAAACTAACCAACAGAATTTAATCACAACTCGAATATTGCGCCTTAGCGGTTTAGAAAGAGGACTCAATTCGGGTGGAAACTGTGATTCGTGGAGGCGCTACATCTATATACACGGAACAAACCACGAAGAAAGAATTGGATCACCTGCCAGTAGCGGTTGCGTACAGTTGAGTAATGTGGACGTAATCACCCTTTTTGAAATGGTAACCGAGGGCACGCTGGTGCTAATTGAAAAAGAACCGATCTCGGTCATATGATTAGTCTGCGCAATGAGCTAGAATCACCCGAAGATCCGGTTTCTTTTACGGATCTCACGGATTTGATCAAAGACATCTTCGAGCCAGATGGCCATTTGACCAAGATCATGGAAATGGAACATAGGCCACAGCAAGCAGACATGGCTTTTGCTGTCGCACAAAAAATGCAGGAAAACTCCCCTCTCCTCTTTGAAGCAGGCACAGGGGTGGGAAAGAGTCTTGCCTATTTAATCCCTGGTATACTTCAGGCTGTGGAGAGTCGGCGCCCTCTGATTGTATCTTCGCATACAATTTCTCTCCAAGAACAAGTGCTTAAAAAGGACATCCCACTCTGCGAAGAGTTTTTCAAAAAAATACCTCCGCTAGAACGGTTCAAAGAGTTCAAGACTGCCTTACTGGTGGGCAAGGGCAACTATTTGTGTCCAAATCGACTAGCTGCTGCCGTTCGGGCCAAGACCGAGCTATTTCCTAGCGAAGAGCAGGCAGAGTTACAACGCATCATTGATTGGGCTCGAGAGACAGAGACAGGGATGCGACAAGAACTAAATCCAGCACCAGGACATGAAATATGGTCTCAAGTCAATGCAGACTCATCAACCTGTAGTCGAAAGAATTGCAACCCCGATCATTGTTATTATCAAAAAGCGAAAGGGCGTATCCAAGACGCAAACGTTCTGATTCTCAACCATAGCCTGCTGTTTGCGCTTATCGGCGCTGGAATGCAACCTGAAGGAAACGCATCTGGCATTTTATACCCAAATGATTTTGTAGTGCTGGACGAGGCACATCGTATTCCAGCCATCGCCACTGAGCATTTTGGCCTAGATGTAAGTTCATATGGCGTAGAATTGGCGCTAAAGCTACTGTATAATCCTCGGAAAAAAAGAGGTCTTTTTACCCGAGTCGCAACTGATAAGGACTGCAAACAAGTAGTTGAAGCAATTAATGCTGTTGAGGGGTTCTTCCAATACGTTCGAGAGGCATACCTGCTGGAGAAGTCTGTCGTGCGTCTGATGGAGCCAGGTTCAGGTGACCTTGAAAGTCTTTACCCTGTTCACTATGTTGCACAGCGGATAGCCGCCATTGCGGAAAACCAAACCAGCGATCGCGTAGTTGACGAACTGAAAGACCATCGTCAACGGATACTCTCCTACTACAGCCAGATACACCAATTCTGGGCACTGGAAAATAAGGATCACGTTCACTGGTTTGAAAAAGGCGGAAGCAAAGGTACAATCGTACATTTACGAACAGCACCTGTAGACGTTGCCCCATATCTTAAAAAATATCTCTTTCAGCGTGGAACAGCCTGCATTCTAACAAGTGCAACACTAAGCATTTCAGGTCGTATGGACAACTTTCAGAAAAATGCTGGAGCTGTGGATTGTCCTTCTGAAGTTCGTGATTCCCCATTTAATTATCAGGAAAATGTTCGTGCCTTTGTTGCAGAGGACACTCCAGATATACAGTCGCATGGGAAAAAAAACCAACTGATTGATTACCTAACTGAAAATATAGAATATTTCACGACAAACATAGAGGGTGGTACGCTAGTACTTTTCACTAGCTACAACGACCTTTACAGGGTGGCAGACAAAATAGGTCCAACTCTAGAAAAAATTAGCCGCCCATTCTACGTACAAGGACGAGAATTATCACGAATGGAAATGCTGCGAAATTTTGCAAAAGCGGGAAACGGAATACTTCTTGGCACAGATACTTTTTGGACGGGCGTAGACGTTCCAGGACCGGCTTTGTCTCAGGTCATAGTGACAAGACTCCCATTCGAGAACCCCACTCATCCTATAGCTCAGGCACGACAGGAATGGCTTCAAGCACAAGGACGTAATCCTTTTCTTGAACTAACCTTGCCCGAGGCCGTCCTGAAATTTCGACAAGGTATTGGAAGACTCATCCGAAAAAAGAGTGATACGGGAATACTTACCGTTCTAGATTCCCGCATCATACGCAAGCAATACGGAGCTCACTTTATAGACGCACTGCCGACCACATACCAAAGTTTCCAAGCAACTGCTCGGCCGGACCTATCATATTTGGGGCTCTAGCCTTCTTGACCTCATTTACTACTCCGCTAGTGTAGAGTGTTTATATCCCTGAAAAACCCTATCTATGGCGCTGAAAGCATACGGATATTCCGACATCGGACTCCACCGCGAACAAAACGAAGACAGTTTCCTCGTCGCAGCAGACCAACAGCTATATGCAGTCGCTGACGGCATTGGAGGCCTACCACATGGGGACAAAGCCAGTGGCATGGCAGTTGAATGCCTTAGACTTTGGGCCCAGGAGAATCAGGGCATTGAAAACGAAAATGAATTCAAGGCCGCCCTTGAGTTTGTCAACGAGGCTGTCACTGAGGAAGGAAATTCTCTTACTCCAAGCACTGGTATCGGAACTACCGTTTCTGCAATTGTATTCAACGGAGCCTCTGTGCTGGTCGGTCACGTTGGTGACTCTTCAGCTTTCCTTTTCCGCAAACAGGGTGCAGGAAAGCTTACCACTGATCATACTATCGCACAGGAAATTTACGACAAACTTGGGCCAGATGATGAGATGCCTAGTATTCCAGAATACTATCACCATTCCCTGACCCGATGCATAGGGCAACCTTCGGCATTTGAACCTGATGTTCATAACTATGAAATCTATCAGGGTGATCGTATTCTAATTTGCACGGATGGAATAACCGACCTAATTGAGCCAGAAGAAATGCAAAATATGGCGCTCGGCACTGACGATCCTGAAAATTTTGTAGAGAACCTGATTAGAACTGCCAACCAGCGTGGAGGTCATGACAACTCTACTGCAGTAGCTATTTTTGTTAGCTGAACCTTTTTACCAAACTGACTCGTGCGCTCCGAAAAATTTCGTACCTTGCTCGAAACAAAGGGTAACGATGCTCGCCTCCTGTTTAGCTATGGTCAGGCACTACTTGAGGAGGGGAATACCAAAGAAGCTCTTAAACCTCTCCAATTCTGCACCCAAGATGATTCCCAATGGATGATGCCGCGCATTTTACTTGGAAAAGCCTACATCCAAGTCGGAAACTTAAGTGCTGCCAAGACTTGGCTTGAGGCAGCTCTCCAACTCGCCATAAATCAGAAACATGAAGATCCAGAAGCAGAAATCAGGGAACTTCTTGCGGACCTCTAGTTTTTCACCTTGCGCACTACGCAAGAGGCGATTTCTAAGTTAACTCCATAGCGGAAAGCCAGAGTAGGGAGACCATGTGAGATCCCATATGCTCGATCTAAACAGACCAGAGTCTTTCTGGGTAAATCCCTTTTTTGATACGCTCTGAAATCGCCTGCCTCACCTTCTCGGTTTCCTCTGCATAGGTCATCCCAAACCAATGTTCATCAGTAGGAAGTACCCGTAAAGTTGCCTCTCCATTACTCACAAGTCTGCTAACCATCTCAGGCAGGAAGAACTCAGCATCCAGACTCTTGTTATTTAGAGAGAGAAACTCGCAAAAATCCGACTCTAAATGGGCTAAGATCTGATGTTGGAGGCCAAAAAGGTTTAATGATACCAGTTCTTCCCCCGATAAATCAATTCCTAGCTCTTCTGAATGGACTGCGTCTCCAGTTTTATTCCATCTCAACTTTCTATGCTCGATTAACGAATGCAAATAAGTTCGGCCATCCACTTCACAAATACCGCGTGAGACAGTGCCATGTTGGGAGAGCGTATTTCGCAAACGATAGCCACCTAACGCCAGACGTAAGCCATTTTCATCTGAAACATCGCCGCGTAGGAAATCAACAAGTTCAGCATATGCAGAACGACCGTAAAAGTCATCTCCGTTGATAACTATGAAAGGCCCATCCAAAGCATCACGCGCAGAAAGTAATGCATGACCTGTACCCCAAGGACGCTTCCTTTCCGAAGGTGGGGAAAAACTAGAAGGCAAATCATTAATCTCTTGGTAGACGCATTTTACCTCCATATAGTCTGCAAAACGATTTACAACTACCTGTCTAAATTCAGTCTCGAAGCTCCGTCGAATAATAAAAATCACTTTTCGGACGCCGCTCTGAAAGGCATCGTACACTCCGTATTCCAGTAATGTTTCCCCATTGGGTCCAACCCCAGTCAGTTGCTTAAGTCCACCAAAACGGTTACCCATTCCTGCTGCGAGCACTACTAAAGAGACGTTGTTCATCTTGTTACTTTGGATTTACTTTTTGAAACAGTGGCGTTTTATTGAGAATAAAGTAGATTGTTTCAAGCTCCTACCCGAAATGCGCGCGCTCCTAACTTCCCACGGTTCCACAGGTGACATATATCCTGTCATAGCACTAGGGAAAGCCATGAAGGATGGAGGACATGAGGTCCGCTTTGCTACTGTTCCATTCTTTCAAAAAGAAGTCGAGAGAGCTGGGTTAGAGTTTATCGCCGTACCCCCAGACTGGGGGCAGGACCGACTAAGTGAAGCGATGCGCAAACTGAGTCGCACACGCAACCCAGTACGCTTGCTTCAGCAAATCTACCGCCAATCTATACCCTTCATCGGAGAACTAATGAATCGTTTAGAGGAAGCGATGGAGGAGTGTGACATCGTCGTATCATCCTATCTCTTTGCGCATTTTCGAGTGCTTGCCCAGAAGAAGAAAAAGCCTTTTGCCGTAATCACATTCAGCCACAACGTAGTTCCTGACCCCAGCTATCCACCCTTCCCCGTTGCCAAGTTATGGCTGATGCCGAGATTCGCTCAGAAACTTTGGAATCGACTCCTGTGGCGAGCTTCCGACCGCTTCATTCTTTCAGCGCTAAACCGTACAATGGGCAAACACCTTCGAAAGGCTGGCAGTCCAAAGATTAAATACTTCCTCATGAACCCCGGAGACATTGCCTTGGTTGCAGTCTCCAAAAGACTTCTTCAACCAGAAGGTTTTCAGAAAGGCTCATTTCAATTCACTGGTTACCTGAGATGGCAATCAGAGGAAAATCCTGAACTCGAAAAGACACTACGCAAATTTACAGAGGGAGGAAAAGTTACAATACTGACCTTTGGCAGTGTTTCCTTTGATGATACTGAAAGCCTAATGCAGCGTTTCCTTCGTAACTGGCCAACAGGAAAAAAGCTAATCATTCAAACCGGCTGGGCAGGGCTATCTCCTCAAGAGGAAAGGGAAGACATTTTATTTGTGGGAAAGGTATCCCACGATCAACTCTTCTCGCATGGCTCAGTCATTATACACCACGGAGGTGCGGGAACAACCGCTTCAGCTCTTCACGCAGGAGTACCGCAAGTTATAGTACCACACTTTGGTGACCAATTTCTTTGGGCTAAAGAAATCCGAAGACTCAAAACAGGTGTACGTATTCGCCGCAAGCGCTGGCCAGAAAGAATTACTCCTGCAGTACATCATATTGAAGAGTCCCCTACCCTTGCAGGACGTGCAAAAGAATTAGCGGATATACTTGCGACAGAAAATGGCCCAAACAAGGCAGTTCAAGTCCTTGAAGAACTTTTAGTAGAAGCTAAAGTCGATTGATTAAGTTTCATAAAAAAACCTGCAGGCTGACGCCTGCAGGTTTTAAATTCCTTAAAAAGGATAGGTAGCTTAAGCAGCACCCTTAAGACCAGCGCCGGCCTTGAATTTCACAGCCTTGGACGCCTTGATCTTGATCTTTTCGCCAGTGCGTGGGTTAACGCCGGTACGAGCGGCGCGTTTCACGACGGAGAAGGTGCCAAAGCCGATTAGTTGGACAGACTTGTCCTTCTTAACGCCCTTGGTAATACCTTCGAGTACTGCAGCAACAGCAGCTTCTGCAGCGGCTTTGGAGGTGTCTCCACCTAAGGACTTTTGTACAGCTTCAACAAGTTCAGACTTATTCATTTGATACGCTTTATTTTTTGGAGGGTTAACAAGTTCGATTTATAAGGAACTATGGCTCTATTTCTGGGATACGGGAGGGAACCTCGTCAACCCCAAATCCGTTTTTTTTTTATTTTTTCTCAGATTTCTTGCGGGATGGAGTAAAATCGGGAGAGATTTCACCTTGAAAACCCCGCACGCAGAGCCGCATGAGGCGTTCTAGGGAGTCAATTCGTGAAATATTTTTTTCTTCAGCTAATTGGTCAGCTCGGCGCATGACTTGACGGGCCATGGTGAGAGCCTGAGTCGATTGTGCCCCAAGGTTTTCAAAGACTTTAGATAATTTCTGAACTTCATTCATCACCTGTAAATTCTCCGACTTCCAGAGTATTGCCATTTTCAAAAGTCCATTTAGGAGAGTTATCTAACTCCGCAAAACGACGGCGAATCAATGCCAGACCATACCATTTCCCCGCACACTCTTCAGATATTACAGTTCGGATCTCACCAGCAGGTTTGCCGTTACAATTGATACCAGCAAGGCTAGTTGGAGTACTAGAAAAACCTGAAACATGATATAGATGTCGCTGAACTCTACCCATGGCCTTAAGCCGAGCCATCACTTCTTGCCCGAGGTAACAACCCTTATTAAAAGAGACAGCCACACTCTCGAGACCTGCCTCTTGCGGAAGTTCGCCAACCCCAATGTCAATTGGTACAGATGGTATTCCATCCTTAACTCTTATGTGCTCTAGTTCCTTATCCGGTATTGTGGTACTACCCGAAGAAAAAACTACATCGAAATGAGACTCTCGCATTCGTCTTCCAGGAAAGATGAGTGAGGCATCTGGAATAACAGGCAGTGTTTCAGCAGCTAAAACAAAAGTTGTTCCAATCTCTCTCACGGTGAAATCAACCTCATCAGCTATCACATTTTCCTCCAAAAGAGAGCAAAGTTCTTTTGAGGGACAGTTGTAGCTAACAACCTCAAACCGCTCTGGTCCAGTTTGACAAATAAAAGCATCTGCTCGGACTCTACCCTTTATGCTTAGAAATAAGCCGTAGGTACAAGGACGTTCGACTGACCCACGAAGGTCATTGCTGAATTGGCTTTGGAGGTAGGAAGCTGCGTCCTCGCCGGAGACGCAAACCCAGCCAGAAATACGGCTATTCCACTTTTGTACGTTGGTTTTTATCATTGGCAATACTTCCAAATTGCGGGCAGGCGTCGTCTTTTCAAGCTTGATAGCGCAGACAAAAAACTATCAACCTACGCGCCGTGCAAAAAACATCCGACATCCGCGTTACACTAAACAAGCCACTTCCTGCCCCAGAAGAACTTAGGCAGGAAATTGCAAAGACATCGGAACAAGCTCAGTTCGTCTTAAACGCTAGAAATCAGATTTCTCGAACACTGAGTGGAGAAGACGATAGATTGCTGGTCATCGTTGGCCCCTGCTCGATTCATGATACAAGCGCAGGCCTTGATTATGCACGTAAGCTGGCAAATCTGAAAGAAGAGATCGATGACCGAATCCTCTTGGCCATGAGAGTCTACTTTGAAAAACCTCGTACTACGGTAGGCTGGAAGGGGCTAATTATGGACCCCGACCTCAACAATTCCTGTAATCTGGAAAAAGGCCTTCGTACTGCGCGAACCTTCCTGAGAGATATCCTCAATCTTGGGCTTCCTACTGCAACAGAACTGTTAGATCCTATAACACCCCAGTACATTTCTGACTTACTTTGCTGGGCAGCGATCGGCGCGCGCACTACAGAATCTCAGACCCATCGGCAGATGGCTAGCGGTCTCTCTATGCCAGTTGGATTCAAGAACGCTACCTCAGGCAACGTAAAGACTGCAGTTAATGCTATCCTCGCTGCCAGCCAAGAACAGACCTTTCTCGGGATTGACCGTCAAGGTCAAGCCTCAGCTGTCACAACAGCCGGCAACCCCGACTGTCACCTTATCCTCCGTGGAGGTGAAAAAGGTATTAATTACGACGAGAAATCAGTCAGAGAAGCCCAGAAAAACTCAAACGATGCTGGTTTAGTTACACCTGTAATGATTGACTGTAGCCATGCCAACAGTGGCAAAGACCCTGCAAACCAACCAGCTGTTCTTAAGGAAATCGTCAGGCAATTCAAAGACCCCGAACTAGGCGTCTCTAGCGCGATGATTGAAAGTAACCTACGCCACGGCAACCAGAATTTCCCGCCGACTGAAGGCGCCGACTTGGAGTATGGCATATCAATCACTGATGGTTGTATTGACTGGGAGACAACTGAGAGCATCCTACGCGAAGCACATTCAGCACTTGCGGGCTAATCTGGCCTCTTCATTTCGCTTAAAGATAGCTTACAACTTGGTGAATAGTGTAGCCATTTACTCAGATGGCTATGCAAAATGGCAGGTTGTATCACTTCCTTCCAAAATAAGACCAACGGCAAAGGCCATTGGTAAATTGTATAGGGAGTTGCCTTAAGTGACTTCAACCGAGAGAAGTTTGAAGCCTTAATCAACGAACTCGCCTAAGAGCGTGAAATGTTCAGCAATCTGCTTTGGTAAGAAAATGCCCGATAATAACTGATACCGTTTAAGGCTTTTGACGTGTGCTCTCGGCAAGAATCTCTTGAAGAGCATTTACTGCCGACACTGGCTTTTTACATGCGTAATTACGGCAGATATAAACTAAGGTAGCGCCGTCATCGTCAGGCTCTTGATTCTCGGTGTAGGGTGCAATTTTCACAATGGAGACATTTTCACCCGGAGGACGATGTAAAATGACCTTATTAGGTATAAAGTCTTTATGCAGCGCCTTTACAAGTGCCTGAGTTTGGGACTTTGCCAATTCGCCAGCAACCACAACTTCAATTGATGGTCCAACCGCAAAGTCAAGAGCCTGCATAAGCTGAGTATAGGCTGAGGGATTACGCTCGACGTCCAATGAGAAGGCGCTCATCACTGCCAGCGCCTTATTCTCAAGTTCGCTGCGTCCAGTCATTCGTGC
>Ga0163109_10004980_pt1 | contig 10049 bp, 9 predicted proteins | sample CRUFie1St13metaG_FD_108704 | JGI IMG/M metagenome (GOLD analysis project Ga0163109, IMG submission 108704) | Marine microbial communities from the Costa Rica Dome - CRUD Field 142mm St13 metaG | ecosystem: Environmental > Aquatic > Marine > Oceanic > Photic zone | place: Costa Rica: the Eastern... | reverse complement strand
TTGCTCCGTCATGAGCTCGAGGGTGGCAAAGCCTGCTGCCGTCGCTACGGGGTTCCCACTCAAAGTCCCCGCCTGATAGACGTCTCCGTCTGGAGCCAACAATTTCATTAGGTCATCCCGGCCCCCTAAGGCCGCAAGAGGAAACCCACCCCCAACTACTTTGCCGAAAATAAATAAGTCAGGGTTTATGTTTCGAGGTTTTGCAAAGGCACCCCACCAGCCATCCCTGGCGACGCGAAAGCCCGTCATAACCTCGTCGAATATCAAAAAAGCTCCGTGCTGACTGGTGAGTTTGCGCAATTCTTCCGTAAACCCCGGCAACGGAGGAACAACTCCCATGTTTGCAGGGGCTGACTCGGTAATTACCGCCGCGACTTGATCTCCGTCGGCAGAGAAAAATTTCCTGATCGACTGAATGTCATTGTAGGGCAGGACTACCGTGTCCTCGATTTGTCCCGAAGGAATACCTGGTGAGTTTGGAAGACCCAAAGTTGCGACCCCGGACCCAGCCGAGACAAGCATCGAATCGACGTGACCATGGTAGCAACCAGCGAACTTGACTATTTTTTTTCGGCCAGAGGCGGCTCGAGCCAACCGAATAGCGGACATTGCGGCCTCAGTGCCGGACGAAACGAATCGGACCAAGTCTAGCTTCGAGACCCGAGCCTTCATTTCCTCTGCGAGAATTACTTCGTGCCGACTAGGAGCTCCAAAAGAGAATGACTTTTCACCTACAGTTTTTACCCGATCGATCACGTGTGGGTGAGCATGACCCACAATCATCGGCCCCCACGACCCCACAAGATCCAGGTACTCGTTCCCGCTGGTATCCCAAACTCGAGAACCCTCTCCTCGCTCGAAATAGACAGGAGTCCCTCCTACAGCTTTGAAGGCACGAACAGGAGAACTCACTCCTCCTGGAATTGCTTGCTTAGCCCTCTTGAACCAATCAGAGGAGGAAAGCAAATCAGGCTCACTCATCGTCGCCCTCCCTGAGGACGCGAGCCCACTCCATGGCCCAATATGTACAAATTATGGTCGCGCCGGCCCGCCTAACACTTGTTAAAAGCTCCATGATTGCATTTTTTCGATCGACCAGGCCGTGGCTTGCTGCAAACTCAACCATGGCATACTCCCCAGATACAACGTAGGCTGCAACCGGAACATTGACCGCGCGACTCGCGTCGCTGATCACATCCAAGTAGGACAAAGCGGGCTTAATCATCACTATGTCGGCGCCCTCAGCGACATCCAGTGAGACCTCTCTTGCCGCTTCTTTTCGATTACGCCAATCTTGCTGATATGTTAACCGGTTTCCCTTGAGTTGGGAGTCGACGGCCCCCCGAAACGGATTATAAAAAGCTGAAGCATATTTAGCGGCGTATGCGAGTATCCCAACGTCGATAAACCCGCGACTATCAAGAGCCGACCGGACTGCTTGCACTTGACCGTCCATCATGCCGCTTGTTCCCACAAAATCAGCGCCTGCTTCAGCCAGCGTTAGAGCCATCTCCTGATAGCGCTGGAGCGTAGCGTCGTTGTCAACCTCTCCGGCCTGATCAAGTACTCCACAATGGCCATGGTCCGTAAACTCATCTAGACATAAGTCCGCCACAATCACTAAACGGTCAGCGGCGCGATGTTTGGCTGCTCTCACCGCCTTGGTAAGAATTCCCTGAGGATTTGTAGCCTCAGAACCGAGTGCGTCTCGATGTGCGGGGACAGCGAACAACATCACGGCGGAGAGACCCACATCGATTGCCTCGTCGACTTGTTCATCCAAGTCGGATAATGGGTACTGATAAACCCGGGGCATCGATTTAATTTCTAGCCTAGTATTTATCTTCTCATGAACAAAAATCGGAACCATTAAATTTTTGGGTGCCAAATGGTGCTCTGAGACAAAATTTCGACGGGCTTGACTGGCTCGAAGACGTCGTGGACGGAGCGGCAGATTCACTCGGGTTCCCCCTCTCTTAAGGACAAGATTAGCTCCGCTACCGAAGATGAAGAAGGATCTTTTGCCACTGAAAACTCGAGGTATCCCAGTTTCTCAACTTGCTCAGCAGTGGTTTTGCCCCCACATACAATCTTCAGAGATTCAGGGGGCTTCGGATTGTAACGGAAAAAAACTCGCGCGGCGCTCGGGGAGCGGAGTACCACGGCAGCGATAGCTGCGCTGTTTATAAGTTCAACAGAGCGGGGAACCTTTTCAACTGGGTCAGTCGAGTAAAAGGTTTCCTCAAAAAGCTCAAATCCCGAATCTGTAAGCCTAGATTGAAGGGATTTCATCGCTAGTTTTCCTTGGGGGATGACGACGGAAGAGGGTTCATATGCACTGATGAGGTCACCGAGAGACCGCCCATCCCTCAACGCCGGAACGTGAACTTTAGCCGCTCCTTTGAGCCGCAGTGCCTCAGCGCTCTGTTCTCCGACTGCAGCAAAACGAATATTTTTCCCTTGAGAGAACAAAGTCTCAATTGCTCCCGGAGGGCACTGAAGCTCCCAATAACGAAGCGCATTGACCGAAGTCAGCGCGAACCAAACGGGACTTCTGTCCGACAAGACTCCAAATAATCGCTGCGCACCTTTAGGGTTGGAAACTGAACTTATCGATAAATAGGGGTCTTCGATTGACTCAAGACCGCGGGCTTCGAGCTCGGTCTTATCTAAATCATTACGATTTGCTCGAATGAGGAGAACGGTCATGACAATCCAGCCTTTGAGTAGATTTCATGGGCCCGAAATTCTTCGGCGACTGCCCGACCCAAATCGTCGGCATCGTTAATCGAAGGATTCTGCTCTGGACAGGATTTATCGATGCGCAAAAACTCACCAGTCTCCGCACTCGCCAGCTCGGCCGTCATCTTCAGCTGGCCATCATCTAGTGAAGCCAAAGCGCCAACAGCCGTACCGCAACCCGCCCTAAGTCCGCTCAAGAGGGAAGTTTCTGCCTGGCTGACAATTCTCGCTTCTGGATTATCCAAGCCGCAAAAAATTTCGGGGATTATCTCGTCATCGTTGCGGCACTCAACGGCTAAAGTTCCCTGCCGAGGGGCCGGAAGAAATTGCTCAACGGGTAATAGCTCGGTGATCACATCGGTAAGCCCGGCACGCTTAAGACCAGCCAAAGCCAGCACCGTTCCCTCAAATTCTCCACCCATGACTTTGTCGATTCGGGTGTCAATGTTTCCCCGAATAGATTCGACGCGAAGATCAGGGCGAAGCCTGCGAATGCTCGCCGCTCTGCGCGGCGAGGAAGTTCCGATAAGACCCCCGGAAGATATATCTAGGAGAGGGGTCCCGGCACGACTTATCAGCACGTCTTGGTGTGCCTCCCTCGCTGGGACACATGCTACGAGTAATCTCTCATCCGCCATGGCAGGCAGGTCCTTCATCGAGTGAATGATTAAATCTACATGTCCGGCAACCAACTCTTCGCGCAGTTGGCTCACAAAGACTCCAGGATTTTCATGCTCAGCTAGGGGAATATTCGACAGATCTCCCTCTGTCTTAATGCCGACGTAATCGAAGACAACGTCGGGATTATGCCGGCTGGCCAATTCACCCAACAGCCGACTTTGTGCCAGGGCAAGCCGGCTTTCCCTCGTCCCAATTCGAAACCTACGACTCATTCGTTGCTGCTTCACCAAAAACTAGGTCAATTGCGCGACGATAGTCTTCCTCACGTCCGTCACGAGCAAGGGCCCGGGCGCGTATTGAGGGAGAATGAAGAACCCGATTGGTTACCCGAACAAGAGACCTACGAACCTCCGAGGCAAGCTCCTCGCCTCGCCGGTTAGCCACCGAGTTGACCTCCGAGTCAACAATCTCCTCAACGAAATTGCGGAGAGAGGCAACAGCATCATCGAGCGAGCGAGCTTCATCATCCTCAATGAAATTACGAACTTCCGCATCAATCCTGCTTTCCGCGTTTATAATTTTTTGCGAATGGTCTCGTGGGACAGCTCGCCTGATCGTCTCCAAAGTTATGATGGAACCGAACCCCGCATACTCCAACCTCGGATCGATGTCTCGGGATAAAGCAACGTCAATAAGTACGATCGGCCGCCTCGGGACCTGCAGTTGGGCAAGAGCCTCCCAAGTCAGGATGTAGCCCGAGGCCCCGCTTGCACCAATTACCAGGTCGCTCTCCAACACCGCCTCGATAAGCCTATCTTGCTCAACTGACTCCACCCCATGAGCCCTGGCAAACGCCTCTCCTCGTCCCGAGCGCGAGTAAACACTAATTGTCGAGACTCCTCGGCGACGGAGAGCCGCCAAGACAACTCGAGCGTAGGCTCCAGTTCCGCAAACTAAGACCCTAGAGGCTGACAATAGCGGAAGTTTGTCTTGCGCCAGATCAAGAGAGGTATCAATTATTGTTCCGGCAGATTGAAACAGTTCAAACTCTTTGGAGATTATCTTTGAAACCCGCAAGGCCCGATCCAACGCTCGTTGTAACGGGGTACTAAGCGCTTCCAGATCTCGAGCCCAAGATTGAGCGTTTCTTAGCTGGGCAACGATTTCGGTCTCCCCAACGACCATTGACTCCAGGCCTGACGCAACTTGAAAAATCTGCGAAACCGCGGAGTAACCATGCCTAACCCGGAACAATTTACTCGTCTCCTCGACGGGCTCTCCTAGAAGTTTTGCAATAAAGCCAACGCTGGAGGCAAGCGCATCTCCCGAATTGGGGGTGTCCAGATAAAGTTCAAACCTATTGCAAGTTGACAAAACTAGCGAGCCCTGAACCCCCGACTCGCTCGATGCAAGCCATTCTCTAACCGCCGGGGCGATACGTTCAAGTCGTTCCAACGTGCGAAACAGAGAATCTTGAAAATCAGTACCTAAAAAAACTATGCTCATAATCTTCGACAATAACAAGCGCGTACCTGACACATTGTCAGAAACAATCTATTGCTGTACCTAGAAAATTGAGTATGTCAGATTCGACTTCCCGCTCCTCGCGAGATCCTGGACCTGCCAAGTCGGCCCTGCAGTCAAACCTCTCAGGTCACCGCACCAATCCGCTCCCGGTTTGGTTCATGCGCCAAGCCGGACGATCCCTCCCCGAATATAGGAAATTGCGAGCCACCGCAGGCCTAATGGAGTGCTGCCTCACTCCAGAACTCGCGGTCGAAATAAGTCTTCAACCAGTGCGGCGCCATGGGGTCGATGCGGCGATTTTCTTTTCGGACATCACCGTTCCACTGGTCCTGGCGGGACTCCCAATCAAAATAATCCCCAATTTGGGACCCACCCTCGAAAATCCGATCAGACGCTTAGAAGATCTCAAGCGGCTGCGGTCAGTAAGCGCAGATGACCTAGAACCAATAACACAAGCGGTGAGAATGCTCGTCCGCGAGTTGGGGAGTACTCCACTTATCGGGTTCGGGGGAGCACCCTTTACCTTGGCCTCGTATCTAATCGAGGGAGGACCCTCAAAAGACCTTCCCTACACGAAAAGAATTATGAAGTCGGAGCCACGACTTTGGGCCGGGATTTTAGGTTGGTGCGCCGAGATCACGACAGCTTTCGTTCACGCTCAAGTGGACTCCGGCGCCGAAGCTCTTCAAATTTTTGACAGTTGGGCCGGCAAACTGTCAGTAGAGGAATACAGAAATTTTGCGGCCCCATTCTCGCAAATTCTGTTCTCCAATTTAGAAAGTGTTGCGGGAGTAAACCAATCTCAAGTCCCACGCTTGCATTTCGGTGTCGGCACGAAGGGAATACTGCTAGACATGTTGTCGGTCGGAGCTACAGCTATCGGGGTAGATTCTCTGACGACCCTGGAAGAAGCTAGTAAAATTTTAGGTAGGGAGGTGCCGCTTCAAGGAAACATTGACCCCTCTATGTTGGGGGAACCTGAAGACGTGCTTCATTCCCATGTCCGCGGCGTCTTGGCGGATGGAGAATCTCTCCCGGGGCATGTCGTAAATTTGGGGCACGGTGTTCCCCCGGACACTAATCCCGACGTCCTTACGAAACTGGTAGACCTGGTCCACTCGGAGACAGCTTGATAGTCGACCGAATTGTTATCGGGGGCGGATTCGCCGGACTTTTGTCCAGCGTGCGAGCGGCGCAACGGGGTGAGAAAGTGGAGCTCATCGAGAGAAGTCATCGACTTGGTGGAGCTCTGCGCTCCGCAAGGGTTGGCGGATTTGATTTGGACTGCGGTGCAGAGGCGTTTTCGACGATTGATCCATCAGGTGTCAACTTGCTCGAGGAGTTAGGAATTTCAAGTCTTCTGGAAATTCCCCGATCTAATGCCCCAGTGATTTTGACAGAAAGCGGAAAAATTCCCATCCCTCGTGGCGTGCTCGGGATTCCCGCTGACCTCCGCGAGGTCTATTCCAGCGGAGCTATATCTAAACAGTCATATTCAGATGCCCTAATCAGAGACAGCAAACCTCTTCCGGAAGACTGGCATTCTCTTGGGATTCGAACTTTAGTTTCAAAACGGCTCGGCCAAGAACTTTTCAACCAAGTCGTTGCACCGATACTAACCTCCGTGTATGGGCCACATTCGATCAACTGCTCCTTTGCCGAAATAATGCCCTCCTTTGCGAGCGCAATTCGCGCTGAAGGTTCCCTGGTAGGGGCGGCGGCTAAATTACGGGGCAATTCCAGCTCCACTGGCTCAGCGGTGGGGTCATTGCGCGGTGGCCTACATACCATGGTGGATTTTTTGGTGCAAAAAGCAAGGTCGTTGGGAGTTCAAATCACGACAGGAGCCGACGAGATTTCTATCTCAAAACTGTCCAAAGCATGGTGTGTCGAAAGTGAGACAGACAAGCTTCGTACCGAGCGGTTAACCATTGCGTGCGGCCCGGTGGAAAGCGAGAAATTGCTCTCAAAACTCGATGGTGGCGAGACCAATTCACGCGGTCAAAAACAAAGGAGCACTCGAATTGTTTTAGCTTTAGTCGAAGATGAATCGCTTGATGAGTTTCCAATTGGCTCCGGCGCGATAGTAAGCGACCAGGTTGATCCAGCAATTCGGGCAACCTCGCACATCAACGCAAAATGGCAATGGGTTCAGGACCTTTTGGAACCACGACAACATCTCGTGAGGTTCAGCTGTTCTCGACCAATCAGTGGTCAAAATCCAACAGTCGAATCGAGAATCTCGGACGCTCTCACCTTGATTTGTGGCAGCCGACCGGAAAAGATTTTGGACATTGAAATGACCAGCTGGCCATCACATTTGGTGGAAACTTACCCCGGATTCCAAGAAAAAAATAAAAGCTTAATCAAGCGGGGCCAAAAGCTCGGGGTTGACTTAGCAGGGTCATCAGTGAGCGGGAACGGGCTTCTCGGAATAATTCAAAACATCAACAATTGGAGGGAATCATGAGCACCGAGAATATTGACATGGATGTCGAGACAATCAACTCCACCATCCACTTCACGGGTTGGACTGCTTGGCGGATGACCAAGTCCTCTCCTAAATCGGAAGCAACTCAAAATCAACTAAAACAAGTGATAGCGAAATCTCAAAAAAATGGAGCAATCTTCAGGGGCGCGTACGACCTGAGGGGCTTCCGAGGGGATGCCGATCTGTTGCTTTGGATTCATGGTTCGACTGCGGAACTGGTGCAGGATGCAATCGTTTCGTTTTCAGGGACATCTTTTGGTCGCCGGTTCGAATCAACATGGTCAGGAATGGGATTGCACCGCCCCGCCGAGTTCAACCGCTCTCATGTACCTGCTTTCATGACTGGCAATAGACCCAAGAAATGGTTATGCATGTATCCCTTCGTCAGATCCTACGATTGGTATTTGCTGCCTGAGCGGGAACGACGAGATATGTTGGTCGAGCATGGCAAGGCAGGTTCAAAGTATCCCGGGATTCTCTCGAGCACGGTTGCCAGCTTTGCCCTCGGAGATTACGAATGGCTCCTTGCACTCGAATCGGACGAATTGTTCGAAATAGTTGATATGATGCGAGACCTGAGATCCACAGAGGCTCGACGCCACGTCCGCGAAGAGGTCCCGTTTTTTACAGGACGCCGCATTGATCCAACCAGAATTGGAGAATATTTCTGATGAATTACGACGCTATTTTACTAACCTCGTTCGGAGGTCCTGAAGGCCCGGACGAAGTAATGCCCTATCTGGAGCGAGTAACTGCTGGTCGCGGAGTTCCTTATGAGCGTTTACTGGAGGTTTCTAAACACTACCTCGCCCTTGGGGGGGTGAGCCCGATCAATAGCCAAAACCGCGAGTTATTGAAGGCCATGAGGTCCCGCTTCCCGCAACGGGGTATTTCTCTGCCAATTTATTGGGCTAACCGCAACAGTAAACCGTTTTTCAACGACGTGATCAAAGAAATGTACTTAAACGGTCATCGAACGGTTCTGGCTTGGGTAACTAGCGCTTACAGTTCTTATTCGGGTTGCAGACAGTACCGAGAAAATTTGTTCTCCGCACTCGCTGAAAATAGCCTCCAGGGAAAAATGGTCATCGACAAAGTTCGTCACTATTTCGACCACCCAGGTTTCCTTAGGCCAGTAATTGAAGACTTGACTCACAAATTAGAGGGACTTTCTTCACAGGGTTTTGAGGCCCGTGACATCCGGGTAATGTTTGCCACCCATTCGATTCCAGACTCGATGGGCGAGACGAGTGGTCCACCTGCCCGAAGGTCAGAATTCCATGCTCCTGGGGGAGCTTACGAGGCGCAACATCTTGCAGCTAGCGAGCTAGTAATGAACTCGGTTAAAGAAAAAATGAACAACTCAGACCTGAGTTGGGAGCTGGTCTATCAATCTCGAAGCGGCAGCCCTCAAATTCCCTGGCTTGAACCAGACGTGAATGATGCAATCAGACAAGCGAAAAAGTCCGGTTTTAGGGCCGTAGTCGTGGTTCCAATTGGATTTGTCAGTGATCATGTCGAGGTGATTTGGGACCTTGATAATGAAGCAAAAGAAACAGCCGGTGAGGAGAACTTAAAGTTCGAGCGAGTGAGAACGGCCGGAGTCCACGAGGCCTTCGTCGATGGGATCGCAGACCTCATTCTCGAACGCCTCGAATCGACTCCCGCTCTTGCTGAGTCCCAGCTCGGGCCCTGGCCCGACTTCTGCGCCACTAGTTGCTGCCCAAACCTACGTCGCGAGCTTCCCACAGTTGCGGAGGCTCCTCCGAAGGCTTGAAAAGGCCATTGTGCCGGGTAATGGAACTAAATTAGGGCTTGCGGAATTGGTGATGGTCCAAACCCTAACCAGGGCGGTAACTTATTTCAAAGTTACCGTGCCGCCAGCTTCCTCAAGAGCTGCCTTCGCCTTCTCCGCAGTCTCCTTGTTAGCTCCTTCGAGCACAACCCCTGGGGCACCGTCCACTAAGGCTTTGGCCTCACCCAAACCAAGACTGGTGAGAGCACGAACCTCCTTGATGACCTGAATTTTTTTGTCTCCCGCGGCATCAAGAACGACATCAAAGGAGTCTTTCTCCTCTGCGCCTCCTCCCGATTCTCCCGCTCCTGCGGGGGCAGCTCCTGCCGCTGCCACAGCCACCGGCGCGGCCGCGGTTACTTCAAAGACTTCTTCAAACTTTTTCACGAAGTCACTGAGTTCGATCAACGAAAGCTCTTTGAACCCCTCAATTAGCTCGTCAGCTGAGAGCTTAGCCATGATTTCTCCTTATTTTTATTGGTTGGAACGTACCGACCGAATCAACTGTCGGATTCTTGTTTTTGACGATAGGCATCAACTGTTCTAACTGCTGAAACCAAGGGAGAATTCAGCAATGATGCTGCTCCATATAGGGCGGCTTTGAAGGCCCCCGCTAGTTTTCCTAGCAAAACCTCCCGTGTTTCGAGACTTGCCAGATGCAAGATCTCATCTTTCGACACAGGCGCTCCGTCAAAATATCCTGCCTTAATAATAAGTTCAGGATTCTCCGAGGAGAAGTCCTTCAACCCTTTCGCCACAACCACCGCATCCCCATGCACAAATGCGATAGCTGACGGCCCGTTCAGCATGCCATCAAAAGCCGAGATACCCGCCTTCTTTGCAGCGATCTTGGTGAGTGTATTTTTAACAACT
>Ga0163109_10004979_pt1 | contig 10049 bp, 9 predicted proteins | sample CRUFie1St13metaG_FD_108704 | JGI IMG/M metagenome (GOLD analysis project Ga0163109, IMG submission 108704) | Marine microbial communities from the Costa Rica Dome - CRUD Field 142mm St13 metaG | ecosystem: Environmental > Aquatic > Marine > Oceanic > Photic zone | place: Costa Rica: the Eastern... | reverse complement strand
TAACAAAGATAACAAAAAGTTAATTTAATAAAAAAATATTTATAATATTAAATAAAAATAATAAAATATAAAAAAATATATAAGATTAAGTATTTTTTTTTTTTATTTTTTTTTTTTTTTTAAATTATTTAATTAAATTTTTGGTTATTGGTTAATATGAAAAGCATAACTATTTATCAAAAAAAAACTCACTATTAAATATAATTTCATTTATTTAAATAATTATATTCATTATATATCAATATAATTATTTAATACATTTTGAAATATTATTTATATTCTTGTAATTTATCAAAACTAATATAATCAAATATTTCTTCTCTTTTATTTTCTATATTCTTAAAATATTCCATATATTTTTCATATGATGGTATTTCACCTAAAATTGATGTTATTGCGCTTAATTCGGCGGACGCTAAATAAACATCTGCTCCTTTTCCTAATCTATTTGGAAAATTTCTAGTTGATGTTGATAATACACGTGCTTTATCATTAACTCTTGCCTGATTACCCATACATAATGAGCACCCTGGTAATTCAGTTTTAACACCAACATTTTTATATATATCATAAAATCCTTCATCAATTAATTTTTTCTCGTCCATGCGTGTTGGTGGAGCCATCCATAATTTTGTTTTTAATTTTTTTTCATTATTTTGATAATAATCTTCTAATAATTTACCTGCTGCTCTAAAATGTCCAATATTAGTCATACAACTTCCAATAAAAACTTCACTAATTTTATCACCCGCCACTTCACTTAATAAAACAGCATCATCTGGATCATTTGGAGCACATAAAATTGGTTCTTTTATATCATTTAAATTTATATTCAAAATAGCTTTATATTTCGCATCTTCATCTGCTTCTAGTAATACTGGATTATCTATCCATTCTTTCATTTTATTTATTCTGCGTCTAATACTTTCTTTATCATTATAGCCTTCTTTTATCATCCATTCTAATAGAGATATATTTGAATTTAAATATTCAATTATTGGTTTTTTATTTAATTTTATTGTACAAGCAGCAGCAGATCTCTCTGCACTAGCATCAGAAAGTTCAAATGCTTGTTCACATGTTAAATCCGGTAATCCTTCAATTTCTAAAATATTACCACTAAAAATATTTTTCTTATTTTTTTTATCTAATGTTAAAAGATTATTTTTTTTAGCATAATATGGTATACTATGTACAATATCACGCAAAGTAATTCCGGGCTGAATATCACCTTTAAATTTTACTAATACAGACTCTGGCATATCTAATGGCATTATTCCTGTCGCGGAAGAAAAAGCCACTAATCCAGAACCAGCTGGAAATGATATACCAATTGGAAATCTAGTATGAGAATCTCCACCTGTTCCAACTGTATCAGGTAATAACATTCTATTCAACCAGCTATGTATAATTCCATCCCCTGGTTTTAAAGATATACCTCCTCTACTATTTATAAATTCTGGTAATGTTTTTTGTGTTAAAATATCTACTGGTTTTGGATATGCAGCTGTATGACAAAAAGATTGCATTACTAAGTCTGCTGAAAAACCTAAACAAGCTAAATCTTTTAATTCATCTCTTGTCATTGGTCCTGTAGTATCTTGTGAGCCAACTGATGTTACTAATGGTTCACAATATTCTCCAGGATTTATTCCAGATTTTCCACATGCTTTTCCTACAATTTTTTGAGCCAATGTATATTTTTTATCTTGATTATCTATTTTACTATTATCGAAATAAAAAATATCATTTTTTTGAATTTTTAAAACTTCTTGAGATTTATATGTTAGACTTTTTCCAATTATTAAATTTATCCTGCCTTTAGCTCTTACACTATCTAATAATTTATATGATTTTAAATTAAAGTCACATATTTTTTCTTGAGAATAGTGATCATATGTTTCTTGTTTATATGGATAAATATCTATTATCTGACCCATTTTTAATTTATCTACTGGCATTTCAATTGGCATTGCTCCACTATCTTCCATTGTATTAAAAAATATTGGTGCTATTTTACCACCTATACAATAGCCGCCAACTTTTTTATTAGGAACATTTGGAATATTTTCTCCAAAATGCCATATAATACTATTAGTAGCACTTTTTCTACTGGAGCCAGTTCCAACAATATCTCCTACAAATGCTATTGGAAATTTTTTTTCTTTTAATTTATTTATCATTTTAATTGGACCCTTTATATGTGGTTCATCAGGTTCTATACCATTTCTAGGATTTTTTAACATACATTGTGCATGTAATGGTATATCTGGTCTTGACCATGCATCTTGTGCAGGTGACAAATCATCAGTATTTATTTCACCATCAACTTTAAAACAAGTTAATGTTATTTTTTCAGGTACTTTTGTATTATTTAAAAACCATAAACCATCAGCCCAATATTTTAAAATATCATAAGCATATGGATTACCATTTTTATAAAGATTTTCAATATTATTAAAATAATCGAATATTAATATATTATTTTTTATTTCATTACTTGCTAATTCAGCATATTCAGTTTTTAATAAATTACATAAAATTTCAATAGAGTAACCGCCTTGCATAGTTCCTAAAATTTTAATAGAGTCTTTTTTATCTATTATATTTGAATATTCTCGATTATGTATTATATTATTTAAAAATTCAGCTTTTAATTTACTCGTATCATCTACACCCGGTACAATTCGATTTTTAAATTGATACAATAAAAAATCAGAATATTCAGAATTTTTAATTATTTTATGACTTTTAATCTCATCTATTAATTCTAATACATTTTTATTATCTAAAATATATGGTTCAATTTCATTATTATATCTTTCTTTATTCAATATAGATAATTTATCTTTAAAAGTTTGATAGCATCTCATATTTTTAAATGGTGAATTTTTTAAAAGATTTAAATTCTTAAATCTAATCATTAAATAATTTAAAATTATAATTTTAAATTATTATTTTAATTTAAATTATAAATGATAATAAAACAACCAATCAAATTTAATAATATTATTTTTTATCATATTAGAAAACTATCAAAATCTAATCAAAATTTTATTAATACAATCCAAAACAAAGACCGAGCTTTTTTAGACATTCAAAGAAAACCCCAAACTTTAAGAAATGTTAAAGATCGCATAAATGATTATCAAGAAATTAACATAAAACACAATTTTAAAGAAATTAAAAATCAAGCTGCTAGATGTATGAACTGTGGTACACCTTTTTGTCATACACATACTGGTTGTCCTCTAGCAAATATTATTCCTGAATTTAACAAACTTTCTTATGAAAACAATTGGAAACTAGCATATCAAACCTTAATAAGTACTAACAATTTTCCAGAATTTACTGGTCGTGTTTGTCCAGCACCATGTGAAGCTTCTTGTGTTGCAAGTATAATTGATATGCCAATTACCATTAAAAACATAGAAAATTCTATAATTGAAACAGCTTGGAAAAATAAATGGGTTTTACCTAACAATCCACTTATTTATAATGATAAAAAAGTAGCTATAATTGGATCTGGACCAGCCGGATTAGCTGCCGCTGACCAACTTAATAGTTTAGGGTATAATGTTACCATTTTTGAAAAAGATTATTATCCAGGTGGTTTATTAACATATGGTATTCCAAATATGAAGCTAGATAAAAAAATTGTTAAAAGAAGAATTAATATTATGAAAAAATCAGGTATTAAATTTAAAACCAATACTGAAATAAATGAAACTAATATTATAAATATCAAAAATGACTTTGATGCGGTTATATTAACTATAGGTTCTTCTATACCAAATGATTTATCTATCCCCGGACGACAATTGAATGGTATTTATTTTGCTATGGATTTTTTAACGGGTAATCAAAACAAATTATTTAAAAGTCGTAACAAAAAAATAATGGCCAAATATGAAAAAACTTACATTGATTCATATAACAAAAATGTTGTAATAATTGGTGGCGGTGATACAGGTACTGATTGTATAGCCACTGCTTTGAGACATAACTGTAAAAGTTTAACGAATTTTGAAATTTTCAAAAAACCACCCCTCACCCGTAATAAAATAGAAAATCCATGGCCTTTATGGCCGCGTATTTTACAAACAAATTATGGACATGAAGAAGCAATTTATAAATTTAAATGTGATCCTCGGGAGTTTTCTATTTTATCAAGTAATTTTATAGGAGATGAAAATAATAATGTAACGCATATAAGAACAATCAATGTTGATTTAACTAAAGACGGTTGTTTATTAGAAATTCCTAATAGTGAAAAAATATGGCCTGCAGATTTAGTTATTTTAGCAATGGGTTTCAAACATCCTAATTTAACAATATTAAATAAATTAAATATTAATCTTGATAAACGAAATAATTGTTTAACAAAAAATTATCAAACCTCTGTTAATAAAATATTTGCCGCTGGTGATTGCAGAAAAGGACAATCTTTAGTTGTATGGGCAATTCATGAAGGTCGAGAAGTAGCAAAATCAGTTGATAATTTTTTAAAAACACTAAAATAAAAACAATAAAACTAATATAAATAATTAATTTAAAACATTATTATTTATAATTATAAATAATAATAATAATGTTTTTGTGGATTGTTGTTACAGGCGGAATTTTTTCTTTTATTGCTTCTATGGGAATTGGAGCAAATGATGCAGCCAATGCATTTGCAACATCTGTTGGTTCAAAAGCATTAACTTTACGCCAGGCATGTGGATTAGCAGTGGTGTTTGAAACCGGTGGTGCTATTTTAATGGGAAGTCATGTAACAGATACTATTCGAAAAGGTATAGCAGATTACCAGTGTTTTGAAGACTATCCTGAATTATTAATGTATGGATGTATGTGGGTTATTTTTTCAGTTGCAAGTTGGTTATTTATAGCAAGTTATTTTGAAATGCCCGTTTCTACTACACATTCTTGTGTAGGTGGTATGATAGGAATGACAATTGCATTAGTAGGTTCTGATTGTGTAATTTGGTATAAATCTACAGACAGCTTCCCATATATAGGTGGTGTAAGCGGTATTGTTTTATCATGGATTTTATCACCCCTATTTTCAGGAATTATTTCTTCAATTATTTATGCAACAACTCGAACAATTGTGTTAAGAAGACCTTACCAATCAACTAGATTAAATATTATTTATCCAATACTTGTAGGATGTACATTATTAATTAATAGTTTTTTTATCATTTATAAAGGAGCTAAAGGATTGAAATTAGATAAAATAGATGCTGATATAGCTATTGCTATATCATTTGGAATAGCACTAACCGGAGCTATATTAACTATACCACTTATTCCAAGAATAAGAAAAACAGTAGATAAAAAATTCCAAAATATTCACACAAATGAAATTGAAATACATCAACATACCGAATTACAAACCATAGAAACAAATGAAATAACTCAAAATAAAAAAAAACTCAATATTAACTCTGATAAACAACTTAAAGTTGTTACTGATTTACATATCAATGCTGAAAAATTTGATCCTAAAATTGAAGAAGTTTTTAAATATTTACAAATCTTTACAGCTTCTTGTGACGCATTTAGTCATGGTGCAAATGATGTTGCTAATTCAGTAGGACCATTCGCCGCTATTTATTTAATTTATAAAGAACAAAATACATTATCAAAAAAACTAGATATGGAAGATGATGCATATTGGATATTAGGTTTAGGTGGTATAGGAATTGGCTTGGGTCTTATTATTTATGGTAAAAAAATTCTTTATGCTATTGGTGACAAATTATGTAAAATAACTCCAAGTAGAGGGACCTGTATTGAATTAGGATCAGCATTAGTTATTATAACAGGGAGTCGATTAAAAATACCGCTTTCTACTACACATTGTCAGGTTGGTGCTACTATCGGTGTGGGATTATTAGAAAATAAATCATGTTTTAAAAAAATAGAAGGAATAAATTGGTGGATATTAAGTAAAACAGCATTTGGTTGGATAATCACATGTGTTATAGTTGGATTAACAACTGGAATATTATCAGCACAGGGTGTATACGGTCCATCATCACCTGATATTGTTGAATGTAATAATAATTCAATAAATTATTATTAAAAAATTGTTTTATTAAAAATAATCTAAAGACCAAAAACTATAAAAATCATCATTAGTCCATCTTCTAGAAATTGATTTGTAAACGCGACTTTGGAATCTTTCAATTCTTATTAATTCTAATTTCATAGAATTTAGTGGTTTAGATTTAATTGTTGGTCTAAAAAAAGCCTTTGCCCAAAATTCTTTACCATAAATATCTATAGCTAAATTTAAATAAAATAAATCATCTAACATTTTATAATATTCTTTATTTGTTATAGAAAACAATAAAATATCATTTAATGATAATTTTTTCATTATCAATTCAACTAAATCATTACTCAATTTTTCCATTATTATTATTAGTTTAATAGTAATTATTATATTTATTCATTTTTAGAATAAATATAATATATTTATTATTATTATAATATGCCTGGCTTACTAAATTTAAACAATATAACCACTCAACCCATAGAATACCTAAATATTTTAATTTTTTATCCTAACTATGATAACCATGCTGAAAGATATTATCTTAATCAATACAAAAAAATGCAACAAGCAAATATAGATTTATTTAATTTATTTTTATTTGGTATGTTAATATCATGCTTATTTTGTAACTGTTATAGACAACCCACACAAATAAAATCAAAAAAAAATTATAAATCTAAACCTAAAATAGTATTAGTAAATGATGACTCTTTAGTAGTTTCTGGTAAACCTGTTGAAGTTTAAAAATGCACAATTGGATTTCCTGTTGCTAGTTCACTCCCAATCATATGAGCAGCTGCAAGCATAGCAAGACGACCATTGCTTAGCTCAGCATTATACCTACGATCAGTAACATTATCTTTGTTTACTCTTAGTAGATTACCAGGCTGATAATCAGGATTTAGCTTGAAAATACTCTTGTCTTCACCTACAAAAGGACTGTTCCATCCAGTATACATACGGTAAAACTCTAGACAAGCCATAGAATACCAAAATGGTAGCTGTGAATTAAAATCCATATCAGAGAAATAGTTAATACCAAGTGTATCTGGTTTCATCATTTCACAAACCGGAATAATAACACTTGCAAGCATTGCTGCTCGCCCATGCTGTAGCTCAGCCTCACGTAGAAACTGACTATTCTTTTCATTTGATAGCTTGAGTGGATCAAAGAATCCTGTTGGAGCAATATCACCCATAAACTTATAATTTGGTGCGGCTGGCTTTACATTAGGAGTAAATGTATACATAGTTGGTGCTAGAATAGAGAACATATTTTATAATTATAATAACAAATTTATTTTTAAATCAATTTTAAAAATAAATAATTTAAATTTTTTTAAAAATTGAAATGATATTACTATTTATCATGTATTCGATAAAAACAATGGGAATTGTTAATTCAAAATTTAAAAAAAACAAATTTAATCGATTTAATGATTTATATATTACTGATGGTAAACTAGTAGAACCTTTAGATAGTCAAGAAATTTACAAACATACTACGATTAAATTAGATACTATTTTAAGTAAATATTATACTGATAAAAAAATTTATATGAAATGGGGTAATTTATATAAATGGAAAAAAACTCTTGATGAAGTTAAAAATAAAGAAAATTTAAATGAAAATATTTATTTTGATACAATATTTTCACATGAAATTCATAATAATTCAAATATTAAAGTAGATCTTGAATATTATTATAAATTTCAAATTTATAAATTTAAAATTTATTATAAACAATACAAATGGGGTGAAAATTTTGCTGAGAAAGCCATAAATAATAATGATAATGAATCTTACTTTTATTATAAATTTACTACCCCAGATTCATTTTATTCAGCTATTGATTATTTAGAATCTCAAGGATTTGATTGCATTCGATCATTACAAAAACTAGGAAAAGTTTTAGAATGTGAATATTACAATAAAATTTATAACAGTAATTATTTTTATGATGAAAAATCTGATTGCAGTGATTAAATAAATTATCAAATCAATTTAAAAAAATCAAGAGCATATAATTAATTGAGTTAATACATTTATGAATTATGATGCCTTAATTTCAACTGTATTTTTTTTACCTAGTTATTTATATTTATTTCATTACTACGGTGAATTTGCAAGATTATATTTTTATATTTTGATATCAGGATTATCATTATATGAAGTGATTGATAAAAAATTTTATATGTTTGATGATTTAGATTTAAATCAATATAATTATGTTGGAGATCAATGTAAATGTATAGCTTTTCAATTTTTTATGGTAGATATTTTTTTTCCTGAAAATAAAAGCGCTATAATTCATCATGCTTTAATTTTGTACGCTATAATTCATTCTTTTTATTTAAATCAGGCATATATTTTAGCATTATTTCTTTCATTAACTGAAATATCTACAATATTTCTATCTTTAAAAATATTAAATATTTATAAACAAACCTCTAATCTATTATTTATGATAACTTTTTTTATTTTTAGAATAATATTATTACCAATTTTAACATATCATTACAGAAATGTATATTACATATTTAATATATTATTAATAGATGATTTTTTACATATATATTGGGTTACAACATTTGCAAAAAATTTTATATCGTTTAAATAAAAATTATATATTAATTTAATTTTATTTATATATAATTGTTATATATAAATGAAACAAAATAAAATTATTTATGCATTCATATTTTTTATATTAGCTTTTAGTTACAATATTTATTATTTTAGTAAATGATGATTCTTTTTAAATATAAATAATAATATATGAAATAAATAATAATATAATAAATTATAATGAAAAAATTTTTTATATTATCCCTTATGTATTTATTTATAATTTTTATAATTTATTTCATATATAATTCTTATACCAATAAAGAAAGCTTTGTTAATAAATCATATTTTGAGGTAAAAGATTCTAATATATTAGAAAAAGGTGAACGTGGACTTTTTGCTACAAAAAATTATAAAAAAAATGATGTTATAGAAACATGTCCTACACTAATCATGAATCGTGATGAAGTATCTAATTCTAATATATTAAATTATCATTTCTTTCAAGGTAATAATAAAAAAAATAGTTTACTATCTTTAGGATATTGTAGTATTATTAACCACTCAGATAGTAAACAAAATTGTAGATGGAAAGTTTCCAAGGATGATAATACAATAACTATGTATGCTACTAAACCTATAGTAAAAGGTGAAGAATTATATAGTAATTATGGAAAAGGCTATTGGTCCAATAAAAAAAATAAAATATAAATAGTTTTTCAAACCTCATATCTTTCTCTTATCCATGATCGTATGTTTTGTAAACTACAATTTTTATAATCATCATCAAAACCATTTAATTTTAAAAATCTTGGTTTAGTCATCTTTTCTGTCTTATAAAATATATAATCTCCATATTTTCCTTTGCGTATTGAAATATTATCATCTATTTTACGTATTAAAGAATTATCTGCCTTTTCCGCTGTTTCTAATATATTAATTGCATCTTCTAATTCTATATTTTTAATTGGTACATTTATTTTTACAGTTTTTAATGATTTTTTTATTTCTCCACATTCCAAATAATAACCAAATTTACCATATTTTAAATATACTTCTGTTTCTCTATATAATCCCAGTAATTTATTATTATCTTCTTTCGATTCAATTATTTCCTCTAACTTATATTCCCCCGCTTTCAATTTTTCAATATCTAAATCTTTTTTTACTCCATAAAATCCAGTTGTTTTATCTGCTTTTGTATATTTAATTGTTGGTCCATTTCGACCTATTATGTAACAATGCTTATCATCTAATTTTATATTTAATTTTTCTGTTTTACCTTTTGTTTCATTTAAAGATAATTGATTTTCAAGAGATAGCTGTTCTATAAATTTATTACATTCATCACATAATTCATAATATTTTTTTTCACCTTTTGCGATTACATCTAACTGATTTTCCATTGTTTTT
>Ga0163109_10004978_pt1 | contig 10051 bp, 6 predicted proteins | sample CRUFie1St13metaG_FD_108704 | JGI IMG/M metagenome (GOLD analysis project Ga0163109, IMG submission 108704) | Marine microbial communities from the Costa Rica Dome - CRUD Field 142mm St13 metaG | ecosystem: Environmental > Aquatic > Marine > Oceanic > Photic zone | place: Costa Rica: the Eastern... | reverse complement strand
CCACACCACATTCCATTCCTCTATACCTTGCATGATCAGCAATGCCTTTAAGTGCAAGCTTCTTTCTACTCTCAGAAACTTGACTCTCATAGATCCTCTGAAAAGCGTCTAATTTTAGATCCATAGTTTCTGAAACATCTACAAAGTAATTAGGTTCAAATTTCTTACCATTACCCGTCCAAGTAGAAGTAGGAATCTCGTAGTTTAAAATGGTGCTAGGTCTGAACTCTTTTGTAGGTCTTAAGGTAGCATTACAGGCATAGCTTACATATTGATGATCTTGATGATAGCTAGGTTCAGGATATATGAACATGTCGGGTTTGAAGTGATCTATTTCAGAGTCTAATATAGAAACTAGTTTCGATTGAGGATATGTGTCTAGTTTAGAGTCTTCATAACCTAGAATAATGGGATCTTCAGTAGCGAGTAGGGCATTAGATTTCAAGAATTCATCTCTTCTTGTAGATGCCAAAGCTTCTCCTTTCAAGTGAAGCATATAAACATCTGAACAACAGACTAGGAGTATCTTTATCTCGTGCCCTAGTGCTTTCCATTTTAGGAGAGACCCTCCTACTCCAATCAGCTCGTCATCTGAGTGAGGTGAAATTACTAGAATTCTCATATATACCTCTTAATGATTCAAGTCAAGTATCTGCTTTGTGAAAAAAAGGTACTCGCTCTTTACCATATCTGCAAGAGATTTCTCAGGAACCCAACCTAACATGACGGAAGCTCTTTCTGTATCTGCATAACCTACGGGAATATCGCCTTCTCGTGGATCTCCAAACTCATATGAAACTAGTATTTTGTTTTCAACAAATTCCTTTAGGACTTCTAAAATGGAATACCCTACACCTGTTCCCACATTTAATGTGTGAAAGCCTGTATTTAGCTTTTCGAAAGCAAGGATGTGAGCTTTAACAAGGTCTTGAACATGTATGAAGTCTCTAATACATGTTCCATCCTTCGTATCATAGTCTCTTCCAAACACAACTAAAGGTTTTTCTTTTGTAGAAGTTATAATATTAGAAAAGAGATTCTTTGGTTTTTTATAATTGGCGTAGTCTCCTAAAAACCCTCGTTCTGATGCTCCTACGGGATTGAAATACCTTAAGCATATGAACTTGTTTTCTGAGTTCTTTTTTTGAAAATCTGCGATCATTTTTTCACAGATCATTTTAGAGGATCCGTATGGGTTCAAAGAAGATGTAGACATTTCTTCTTTAAAAGGAGGTTGATTTGTTCCATAAACAGTAGCACTTGAGCTGAAAACTAGATTTCTTAAATTGAATGTGTCCATCACACTTAGTAAGTTCAAAGTACCTAGCACGTTATTCATGTAATATTTGGAAGGGTCTTGTATAGACTCCGAAACATCTTTAAACCCTGCAAAATGATAAACACATTTGATATTCCACCTTTTTGTTAATTTCTCGATGGAATCATGCAAGCATCTATAGTTTTTCAAATCTAGAACATTTAGAGTAAGTAGCGAAGTACCTCCGTTCAAATCTAAAATGGGTTGCTCTAATTCTCTTGAAAACAAGCTTAAATTTTCAAACTCAGAGTTCGATAAGTCATCAAGTATGAGAACATGTTCTTTTTTCTTTAGAAGTTCTAAAACTAAGTTGCTACCTAGATAACCTAGTCCTCCTGTGACAACATTAACAGGCAATTTGAATTGCGTAGTCATTTGGCATCCTTTTTCCAATTAAACTTTTTGATTAATATCAACATCTGTGTTAAAAATCAAAAAGTTTTTTACGATTTTTGAAAGTTTTGAATATGCAAATAGTGGAGCTGAATTATCAAATAGAAGACGATAAGTTTCTTTTAGAGATTGCTTATGAGGGTTCTAGTTTACAGGGTCTCAGATCCGAAGGTTTACATCGTGTGAAGCTAGAAAATACATGCTTCGAAATGAGTTTAGACTCTGAATATTTTGAAAACTTTGATACTGAGTATGTCGATTATCATATGGAAAATCGGATAGCTTTAATTTCTTCTATGGTTTTTGCACCCATCTTCACATTTTATGCAGGCGGTTTGGAACGTGAAAGAATGGGATTGCATTCTAAAGCCGAAGGTTTATATGTGAAATCGAACTTTAGAATTGCAGAGAGCTTATTGAAAAGGTTGAATCATCCTTGGATATATCCAAACTTAAAGTTTGAGAATGTGTCTAAAGGATCTTTATCTAGGTATGTTGAAGACTACTCGCACTCTTTATCTTGGGGAGGCGGTCTTGATTCTACTTCAGCGATTTGCATGTTGCATGACTTTGAAGATGAGGAGGTTCGCAGTTATACATTAGATCAGTCTACAGAAGATTTCAAAATTTCGAATGGTGAAGAGATAAACTTCCCTATATTTAAAATAGACACAAACATGCTAGAGATGTATAGCATACCAGGCTTTCCTCATTGGATGAGTCCTATAATACCTTCTATTTTTAAAGGGGATTCTTTTCACTTATCAGGTTCAATACTTGAAGCCTACCATACAGCGGATGATCTCAACTACAGAGTACATAAACCAAACCTTTGGCGAAACCTTGTTGGAGTAGTGGATCTAAAGTTAATTCCTATGAAGTTCTCTTCTGAGTTTTTGAATGCTCAAATCATCTTCAAATCGGGGCTTGTAGATCTTGTTTGCAAAGACTTTATCGCAGAATGGGGTATCGGGTATAAGTCCCTAAGAAAAGCTATATACATGAGAGTATTTGACTCGAAATACGAAGATGTTATCCTATTTCTTGAAAATAAAGGATTCGTCATAGATTTCGACTCTACTTTTACAGAACGCTCTCGATTTGCTTCAAGTGTATGCTATGCTTGTAGCAAGATTGAAGGTTCTGAGTCTATCTCTGTAAAAAATATAAAAAAGCACATTAACTTTCTGAAAAATACTTGGTCTTTTAAATACAACCCGCAAGGATTGGATAATCTAACATCTAGTCTTAGACAACATTTGATTTCAAAGTGGGAAAATTTTGGAATTGAGAGTATGGAAAAAGCAGATTTAGAAGTTCTTGAAAACTATGAGTATTTTGAAACACTTGGAGACTTGGTTAAATGAATATCTTGTTTTACGCAACTTGTGAATATGAAAATGCTCTTAATCTTTTAGCAAAAGATCCTTCTGTAAATGTGGTTTACTCTTTTTTCAAGAGCAGTTCTGATAATTTCATTAACGATGTAAAGTTCAGTAAGTCTCCTCTGTTTTTAAGCAGTGACTTTGACATTGTTTTTTGGAGTCCTGCTTCTATTGTCAGAAGCTACTTACACAAAATTGAGTATGGTTCAAATGGAAACGAGCTAAACTTTTTTTCTTTTATACACTCATTTAAAATGGAATTTTTAGAAGCTTTTCATAAATACGAAAAAGCTTGCAATGCACCTTTGGTTATTTCAACCCATCCTTTTATTTGGCAAGATCCTTTAGGTTTAAATGGATACAAGTTTAGAGAATCTCCAAAAGAGTTCGCTTTGAAGCTCAATTTATTTTGGATGGAATTGTCAAGAAATTATAAAAACTTATTTGTCTACGACTCTGAAATGAATTTCAACTCTATTCTAGAGTTAGATCATACAGAATCTTTTAGTTTTACACATTTGACTAACTCTGAAAAAGTCAGAGACCTTACTCTAAAGAACTTCTCAAAACTTTTTGGATTGCTTAGAGAAAAGGAATTTAAGAAATGGATTTGCTTAGATTTAGACAACACATTGTGGAACGGTACTTTAAGAGATGATGGATTTGAGGGACTCGTTTTAGATTGGAGAAGAATGGATCGCTTTGTCCACTTGATGAAACGGGGCTTTGTCTTTTGGATAGTATCTAAAAACGACCCTGAAGACACAGAGTCAATCAAAGAATTTATAGCAAACTCCCATTTCAATAGAGACGTGTCTAGTTTGTTCCTAAAAAGTATTGTAGGTTGGAGTGTTTCTTGGAAGAGGAAAGATCTTGTAATTTTAGAGGTATCTAAGAAGTTAGGCTTGAGCTTAGATCACTGTATTTTTATAGACGACAGCCCACATGAGAGAGCCGTAGTGTCAAGCTCTTTAAAAGAAGTCTCTGTTATTTCTGAAAAAGATTTCGATGTCCTTATGGCAAATCAGGATGCTCTTTTTGAAACGATTCCTAACGGTTTATATACAGAAGAATCTTCTAAAAAAGCAGACTTATACAAGGTTAATTTTGAGAGAGAGGAGTTGAAAGTAGAGTCTCACTCTATTGAAGATTTCAATAAGAATACGAACTTAGAGATTATCTGTCAAAAGTCTGATGCCTTTACGAAAAGCAGGTTCTTAGAACTCTGCTTCAAGACAAATCGACAAAATCTTAAACTTAGAGAATTCTCAAAAGAAGATATTTCTTACATACATGAATCTTCGAACTATAATTGTTTTATCTTTGAAGCAAAAGATGACTTAGGGAGCTACGGTAAGATTAGTTGTATGATCGTAGATAGAGATTCTTTTGAAGTCTTGTTATTCTGCTTAAGTTGTAGACTGATGAAAAGATTAGCTGAGAAAGAGATATTCAATCAAATATCTACACATTTAGGTCAAAGCTTAAAATTAAATCCTATTAGGACTGTAAAGAATAAATCCTTTTTAGAATCTTGTATCGAAGATTTGAGTTGGGAAAAAGATGAAGATTACTTTACTCATAAAAGCTCTTCTGCTGATTTAGGCATTTCATTTCGCTTTAGATTCTAAAAACTTCTTCTTTTCTTCTAAAGTTCCTGATAAATGCCAAACATTTTGATTTATATTCGCTATCTTTAATTCTCTACTCTTTTCAAAAGTTCTCATACATAGATCTAAACAGATTTGATCTGCACAAAGTAGATTCGAGTTTTGAATTTGAGAAGTATCTAGGCATTTCTTGAAATGTCTGAGGAAAGCTTTAACTATCTCTGTGTTCTCGAAATAGGAAACACCCCCTGCAACTCTTTTGAAACTTAAACGAAGTCTATTTAAGTCAAAATTAGATCTTTCAAAAAAGACTAATCCTAAATCAAACTCACTAAACCTTCCTTTATTTCTGAAATACGAATCCTTTTTGAAGACAAGATCTAGATCCGTAAGGAAAGCTGTATCAAAGTAATTCTTTTCTGAGAAGTAAATCAAAGCGTAGAACCTCATCATGCATATGTATCCATGATTTCTTTCAAATCCTACAGAGTAGCTTGGCTTTTTCATAGAGAAAAGAACTATATTTTCGTGATTCTGAGTAGATAAGGTTTGGCGACATAGATCAACTTGAGCATATGGAACACATACAACTAATGTAGTTTCAGAGTTCACATTCAGATCTATAAATAAGGGAAGTAGCTCTTCTATATAGTTATTTGTAGCAGAAACAAAATGTAAATGCCTATGCTTAATCTCGCCTTCTAAGATGATTTCTTCTTCGTCAAAGTCTATATACTTAAGGCTCAAAACATCTTGGTTGAGTGGAGTATTATACCAATGTCTAAAGAGATGTCCGTATAGTTTAGTATACCTCTCACTTTGAGAATCTGTGTAATCCTTGAAATTCCATAGTAGAGTATCCCAATTTTGAGAGTTTTCTAAATTGAATATGGAGTTTTTAGATCTCCATGAAATGTCTTGGAGATTGTACGAGCGGAAAGCTTGAGCTAAAAAGTTTTGAGGTTTTTCTAATTTTAAGAAAGCATTCATCTCGTTGATAGTCTTGATTTGACCATGCCTAACTTTCATTTCAAAGTCGATTTGATCTTCTGTACTCCAATTCTTGAATATTTCTTCAATCATACAAAGCTCACATTCTTGATCCTCTTTTGGAAATTATCAATAAACTTATCGCTATTTATTGTAACTTGGTGATTATAAGCTAAGTGATTAGAGCTAGGTTTATAATTATCTCTACTCTGAAGCTTAATGTAGCTGTTTGAATCTTTTATATCCCAAAGCTTTTCAATGTCATTAAACTCATTGACAGCACATCTATATGTAAAGTTGATATGCCCTCCTCCCCTTGTAGGGAAAAGTCTTTCGTTAAATATGCCTACTTGATTCAAAACCTCTTTTGTCACTGTATAAAACGCTCCTTGACACTTAAGAGCTTCAGTGCGAGACTCTAATTCGAAGCCTTCTAAACTCATGGATTCATGTTTTAGAGGTTTGCCCCAAGATGTGTCAAAGAAAACTAGATGTTTGTAGGTCGTATTTTCTACAACTTCACTATATAGATTATCCCAACCTTCTTGTAAAAAGGTTATATCATCATTCACCATAAACAATATAGTCTCTTCTGACCAAACATCCTCTTTGAATTCTTCGAATATGATATTTGAGTTTTTTGTAATTGATCCGTTGAAGGAATATGCCAACTTAATAATTACATTCTGAAAGATTTTCTTTTCAATTAGAGATTTGATTGCATTATGGTCTTTCGGGTCATCTCCTGAGTTTACTATGTATATGCACCAAAAAGAATCTTTATCCCTTGTAGTATTCCAGGTATCTAAAAGTTCTTCTAAGTAATCTAAGCGACCTTTTGTGACAACACCTAAGCAACGGACTTTGTTTTGAATAAACCCTTGCTTGTGAATTGTTTCAAAATTGAAATCTTCAGAATTTGAAAGTTGGAAATGCTTTCTAAAATCCCAACCTTGCCTCTTCAAGAAAGCTTGATCATCTCTCTCTCCTCTAATATCACTGTCACTTACATTAGCTATAACTAAATCTTTAGTTGCGACAATTGCTTGATTTGGATTGAAGAACTGTCTCAATGGTATACCATCAACAGGAGAGTTTCTTTCTCTAAGTAAGTTTAAAAATGGATCGAAAGAGTTTTTGTGTAGTATAATAGCCCAAGAACCTGATCCTGATTGATTAGGGCTTTTGAACACACTATGCTCTTTTTTTGGCTTATGAGGCCAATCAACTTGACCTAGTAAATATAGGTCGAAGTGCTGTTTCGGAATTTCTTGTAAGAACTCACTGAAGTAAAAATTAAAATCTTTGTGGAAAAGAGAATCATCATCAAATAAAGCTATCTTTTCATATTTCTTTGACTTTGCCTCTTCTATGATTTGAATATAAGTTTCTAAGTAAGCCAAAGCACCCGAAGATTGAATTGCTTTTCTCGCTAATTTGCGATCTTCAGAGGTCACTAAACCCTTTTGGGCATATTTCAACCAACTCATGTAGAGTTTAGGATCTCTGCCATCTACAGCACTGAATCTCTTGTAAGTGAAGTTAAGAGCTTTCGCTTGTCTGTCAAAGTTAGCTAACCTGTCAGGTCTTTTATCGAGATTCACAACATAAACTTCATCTACAAAGTCTTTCAAAGTCTGTACTTTCAAAACTCTGATGTTAGGCTTAGGTATATAAATAGCGGATTCTATCTGTTTCAGTGAAATTAAGCTTACTTTCAGTTGTAGCTTCATATCTTTCGAGATTTTGAAATAACTTATTACTTTATGTCCTGAGTTTTTTTGAATCTTAGGATATGTTCTGATCAATTCAGATTCGTCATCTCTTTTAACAGAAATCAACATAGCTACGTCTTCTGTAGAATCTAAGTTGTATTCGATTTCTATTCCGTACGTCCCTTTTGAGAATTTCTCTTGGAGAGTAAAGTCAACAGTTCCTGCATTTAATTGATCTACATTTATTGACTCTATAAGTTTAAAATTTGACTTGTTTGTTGTAAAGTTCATTTGCTCCCTCAACACCATAAATTACACAAATTAGGTTTGATTTCTAATAAACAATAGTTTAGTTTTTATGTCAACTTTTTTCTAATTATTAGCACGAGAGATTCATGGGCAACTTGCCAATTAAAACCCCAATAGGTATTGCGAATGATACTCAATGGATACACGATATTCGGAAGTCTTTAGAGTCTAAAGGTGTCTCTCCAAACATTGAGATTTCTATTGTTATACCTTACTACAGAAGACCTCATACGTTAAAACAAACACTTTTATCCCTTAGTAGATGTTGTTATGACTTAAGTAAAATTGAAGTTTTAATTGTAGACGATGGAAGTCCTTATCAGGAAATTCCAAATCTTGAATTTTCTAATTTAGAAATTGTATATTTAAGGCAAAAAGATAAGGGTTACAGACTCTCTAAAGCTAGAAATCTAGGAATCAGAACATCTAAATTTGAAAACATTATTATTTTAGATTGCGACCTTGCTGTAAATGAAGACTTTATATTGGAGCATAGTTGGCCTTTATTCATCTCTAAAAATGTCGTTTCTGTAGGTTTAAGAGACTCTAGAAAGTGCGTTAACGAAGATATTCAAAAGTTCTCTAAATTAGATCCTTCTAAAATTGGAGAACTGCTTTCAGAGGATTGGAGGATCTCTACTTGGTTGGGTAAACCTGATTTCGAAAGTTCTAATTTTTGTTGGTGGATTTGTTCGGGAGGCAATGTCGCATTTCACAAGAGTATCTTTGAAGATAAAGGGTCGTTTGATGAGCGTTTTGTTTTTTGGGGTGGTGAAGATTTAGATTGGGCTTATCGTTTGTATAAGCGGGGTCGATACTTTTTTATTAACAGAGATGCGAAAGCTTTTCACTTTGAGTCTAAAGCCTCTGAACATCAAGTAAGTAGAGTTGACTATAAAGATGAAAAAGAACAATTACTTAGAGAGCTAGTACCTATTTATAGGAACTCTGAAAGGCTAGAGGGTGAAGTTCCTTATGTTTCTGTCTTTATGACTTACTTTAGAAAAGGAGATCATATCCTAGATGCCTTAAAGTCTATTGAAAAAGCAACATCGTTTAGATTTGAGGTTGTTTTACTAGACGATGGGTCTGAAGATGATCTATTAGATATTTTGGATGATTTAGAGGAGAATCTTAGAAGAAAAATCAAAGTTATTCAGAAAAAGCATGAAGGCGTTGAGAAAGCATATATAGACTGTGTAAAAGAATGTAGTGGAGAGTTTGTAGCTCAATTAGACTCTGATGATCTACTTTTAGAAGGGTCTATAGATACTCTCGTTTCTAAATTGATAAACTCTGTTTGCGATGTAGCATATGGGAAGTATCAAAAATTCTATGGTTCAGATATACAGAAACTTGAAGATGGTTGGACTTTTCCACTTTGCATAAGAGAGAAGTCTATTTTTGAAAGTATGTATACTCATCCACTTAGAGTTTTTAGAATCAGAGCTTTTTATAGATCTAGTCCTTTTGAGAATTTAGGAATTAACTCAGCAGTTGATTTTAAGTTTTACAGTAAACTTTTAATGACTTCCTACGGACTGTTTGTAAATCAAAATACGTATCTTTATAGACAACATGAAAATTCTATATCTAAAAGATATTCAAAGAGTCAAATAGCAAACTTAGATATTGTATCGAATCATAACTTTGAAAATTATAACCCACTTCAAGCATTGAAGCTAAATGATACAGACTTAAACTACGATATTGTAAAGGGTTGTGAGTTAACTACTTCAGCAGAGGAATTAGAATCTTTGATTTTTGTCAAAGCAAAGAAAAGGAACAAACATTATGAGTTTTTTTTGTCAAAAGAGGATTTCTTTGAGCTTCCGCATAGAGGATTTTTAGTGGTAGAACATAAAAGTGCTATAGAGCTTCTTAACTTTAGAATTAAAAAACCTAGCTAATCTTTTCCCAAACTAAGACATCCTCTTTGGGCAGATCATCTAACTTTATCAAGCTAATCAGATCCTTCCTCGTAGGTCTATTGTAGACTTTGTATAAGGCACTTGGAGCATCTTTAGAATAGAACTCTCTATCTACTCTACCTCTACAGAAATCTAAGAGATCTAATCTTCGGATAAGAATTACATCAGTAAGTCTTTCAAAAGCAATTACTTCAGCTTCTCCATAGAGCCAACCTTTGTTTCCTCTAACATTCAACCACTCTACGTAAGTAAAAGTATCTTGCACTGTGCTTCCATAATCTATAGATTTCATAGCTTTCGCATCTACACCATAGAATTCTCCATCTTTACCTTTTGCATGGAAATCTATGTGTTTGTACTTATCTTCAAGTTCATTAGACTCTTGTGTCTCATACCCTTT
>Ga0163109_10004977_pt1 | contig 10053 bp, 10 predicted proteins | sample CRUFie1St13metaG_FD_108704 | JGI IMG/M metagenome (GOLD analysis project Ga0163109, IMG submission 108704) | Marine microbial communities from the Costa Rica Dome - CRUD Field 142mm St13 metaG | ecosystem: Environmental > Aquatic > Marine > Oceanic > Photic zone | place: Costa Rica: the Eastern... | reverse complement strand
GAGTTGTCGGGGGAGGCGGGACGGCTGTCGGCGGAGCGAGCTACGCCGCTGGCGATGTGTGTCTCTGAGTTGGTGCACAACGCTGTTCAACACGCGCGAGGCACGTTCGTCACGGTGGAGGCCGTCCGTGCGCCGGACTCCTTGACGATCGCTGTTGTCGACGATGGCATCGGCGTGGATCCCGATCAGTTAGATACGGCCGGTCTCGGACTCAACATCGTGCAATCGTTGGCGACAACAGAGCTCGGCGGCACCTTCGAATTCGCTGATCAGGAATATGGAACGCGGGCCGTTGTGTACGTACCGCTGAGCGGGGGATAACTTTCGGCGACCGACGGCGTCAGCCCATGGGGACGCGTCTAGACGTTCGTGCGGGCTCGCATGCGGGCGTTGCGGCGCTTGAGGGCGCGACGCTCATCTTCGCTCAGGCCGCCCCACACGCCGGCATCTTGACCGCTTTCGAGAGCCCAGCGCAGGCATTCGTCGACCACCGGGCATCGGCGACAGACAGCCTTGGCTTCGTCAATCTGAATGAGTGCTGGCCCGGTGTTTCCAATGGGAAAGAACAACTCCGGATCTTCGTCACGGCAGGCCGCCTCGTGGCGCCAGTCCATGCGTCATCACTCCAAAAAACTGCGCACCGGGGTTGCCGGCACTCGTGAAAGTCTTCACGACCGGGCCCGACTGGGAGGGGGGCGGGGGGTCTCCCCGGCTACCCTCGGAGGAAGGCGACCCGAGCGCTACGACTTAGGGCATAGCAAGCGTCGCAGAGGCGGGCCCCCGACACAAGCCCAAAGGGCCACTATTCGGACTTCTGAGTCATTTCTTCACACCATTAAATCCTAAATGTCCGATTTTTGGCTACGGGCCCATGACCAGCAGGGCCGACGGGTGGGAGGTGAACGTGGCGTCCTGCGTGGTTCCCAGGCCCTCGCCATCGATTTGGATCGGCACCGGCTGTTCGGAGTGGAAGGAGAAGCCGGCCTGGTCGTGCCACCGCACGATGCTCGATCGTGTGGACGCCCCGTCGGTGCGGGTCAACATGCGTGCTGCAGCTCGGACGGTGGTCAGGGGACCCAGATTGCGCAGGGCAAACAGGTCGAGTCCGGTCTCGAAGGAGGCGTGGGGGCAGGGGTCGATCGGGAGAGTTCCGAAATAGGTCCACGGTGAAGCGTTCTGCACGATCCCGAGGACGACGCCCGCGGTCGGAGCAGATCCCGGTCGGGTGACCGTCATCTCGGGGCCATCCCGCTCCCCGAAGTACTCCCGCACCGTCGTCACGAAGTAGCGCAGCGGCGTCGCGCGATGGCCGCGCGTGCGTTGCTGTTCCATCGACGCGATGATCTGGGCGTCCATTCCCAGGCCAGCGTTGACTGCGAACCAGCGCGTGAACTCCGGTGTCGTCACGTGCCCGAGGCCGATGCGGCGAAATACTCCGTCGCGTGTGGCGCGCAGGATGACCCCGGTCGCCTCGACCGGATCGTTGGGAACCTGCAGGGCACGGGAGAAGACGTTGGCGCTGCCGCCGGGAATCACGCCGAGTGCCGGCACTTCTCGTCCCGGCCCGTCGCGCAGAATCCCGTTCAGAACTTCGTTGACGACACCGTCTCCACCGAGAGTGATCACAGCGTCGAGGCCGTTGTCGATGGCCCAGTGCCCGAGATCTACCCCGTGGCCACGATGAGTGGTGAAGGTGATTTCCAGATCCAATTCGTGAGACAGCGCCTGCACGATCACATCGGTGGTTCTGGTCGACGTGGTGGTGGCGCGTGGGTTGACGACCAACAGCGCCCGCATGGCAGGGAGCCTATGCTCGCCGACGTGCCGAAACCGACGCAACCCTTGCTCATCGTGCTGGCGGCAATCGCTGCTGCAGAGGGCATCGTGCTCGTCGGTTACGCGATCTACGACGTCATTCAGGGCATCCGAGTCGGTCTGACCGGACCACCGGAAGTCTCTAACCTTCCGGCCCTGGTGTTACAGGTCGTCATTTTCGCCGCACTTGGGGTCGGCCTGATTGCCATCGCCCGTGGGTGGTGGCTGTCAAAGTATGGAGCGCGGGCGCCCTTCATCCTCGCGCAGCTTCTGGGCCTCGTGGTTGGCGTCCCGCTCACCGCTGCTCCCGATGCGGGAACTCGCGTCGTGGGGGCAGCCTTGGTAGTGGCTGCAGTCATCGGCATCGCGGTGTCACTGCTGCCACCGGTGACGCGGGCGATTGTCGATATCGACGAGGGCTAGGTGCCCGATGGTGTGCGCGGGTCGGAGGTGTTCGCCACGCCATCATGCGGCGCGAAGTCGACAACGTGATCGAACGCCGCTCGGCGGCTGGCCCGTCGCAGAGCAATAAGCACGCCTCTGCCCGCGATCAGGATCAACCCGGCGGCCAGGAGGGCCCGGGGAATGTCGAACCCGAGCGAGGTGACGACGCTGAAGCGAAGCCACGCGGCAACGTTCTCCACTGCGGGGGCGCCGGGTTGGAATGCGATGGCCGGCGCGAGGTCGACTGTGAATGGCCAAAACCACAAATTGAGGGCGAAGCCGTAGGCGACAGCGGCGAGAAGTGCGTACCCGGCAACGACGAGCACCTCGCGCCAGGGGTGGTTCGAGGTGAACCGCTGGACGACGGGGATTCTCGCGATGAGACCCGCGCCCATGCCAATCCATGCGGCAGCGATCATCTGAAAGGGGAGCCAGGGGCCGACGCCGCCGGTAATGAGTGCGGAGGCGAATAACGACACCGAACCCAAGACGAAACCGAACCCGGGCCCCAACGCGAAGCCGCCGAGAATGAGGACCGCCCAAATGGGTTCTATTCCGGCTACCCCCGCACCCAGCGGCCGCAATGCGGCGATAACTGCGGAGAGAACGCCGAGCAGAGCAATCGACTTGGCGTCCATGGCGCCGTCGGCGAATTGCGCAAGAACAACCACCAAGACCAGAGGCACCAGGAGTGCGAAGAAGAACGGTGCATCGGTGGCGTGAGCGACCACAGCCGACTCCGGGGCGGCGAGGAACGGCCACAAGAAGGCGATCAAGCCGACTACGGAGGCCAAAGACACGGCGAGAATCGACCGGGTGCCTAGAGGAATGGCTTTCGCGGTGCGGGTGATGGTCTTGGAGCTCATGCCGAGTCCTGCGCGAGTGTCTGACGGACTTGCTCAACGGTCAACCATGGTTGCGGAGCCAGGATCTTGGCGACCTGTGGTGCGAACATCGGCGAGGAGGTGATGACGTCTGCGGTGGATCCGTCGGCAACGATTTCGCCGTCGGCGAGGATGATCACGCGAGACGCCACGTCGGCGGCGAGTTCGACGTCGTGCGTTGCGACGATGACGGTGTGACCGGCCGAGGAAAGGTCCGAGATGACACCGGCGAGGCGTTCCTTGGTTGAGTAGTCCAGCCCGCGGGTGGGCTCGTCGAGGCAGATCACCCCGGGCCGAGCCGCCAAGACGAGACTCAACACCAACAGCAGTCGCTGACCCTCGCTGAGGTCGCGAGGGTGCGTGGTGTCGACGATTTCGGGTGCGAGAAGCGCCAGTAGTGCGCGGGTTGTTCCGGGGTCGCACCCAGCATCCTTGTCGGACGCTGCGCATTCCTCTGCGACCGTCGCCGCCTCGAGAAGGTCAGCCGGCTCTTGAGGAACGAGGCCGACTCGGCGGATGAGCTCAGGGCCGTCGACGTCACTCGGTTGAACTCCGGCGATGTCGATCGATCCATCCGTGGGCTTTGTCATACCGACGAGTGAGTGGAGCATTGTCGACTTCCCCGCACCGTTGCGACCCATCAACGCGATGACTTCTCCCCGGTGCAGCGTGGTGGAGACCGAGCGCAAAGCTCGCGTGGTCCCGTAATGGATCTCGAGGTGTTCCGTCGTTGCCGCCACGGTGGATTGTTCGATCACGCGCACCGGCGGTACGTGACCGACGAGTAGTTGCCGCAGCGTAGAAGCCTGGCGGCGTGCGTCTCGGACGGTGATCGGGGTCGGGCTCCAGCCCGCGACGCGTCCGAGGTGGACGACGGGTGGTGCGATGGGTGCCGTCGACATGACGTCTGCCGGGCTGCCGATAGTGATCGGACCCCCGGGGGAACTCAAGGCGATGATCCGGTCGGCGTATTGCAAGACCCGCTCGAGGCGGTGTTCGGCGAGAACGACGGTGACGCCGAGATCGTGAACGAGTCGATGCAACGCGGCGAGGACTTCCTCCGCCGCCCCGGGGTCGAGTGCGGAGGTGGGTTCATCGAGGACGAGTACCCGCGGATGCGCGGTGAGCACCGCGCCGATTGCCGCGCGCTGTCGTTGGCCTCCACTGAGGGTCCGCAAGGGCCGGTGGCGTAGTTCTTGCAGGCCCAGAAGGTCGAGAGTCTCCTCCACCCGGCGACGCATCACGGCGGGAGCGATGCCGAGGCACTCCATGGTGTACGCGAGTTCTTCCTCGACCGTGTCGGTGACGAAACTTGCCATCGGGTCCTGGGGGACCACGCCCACCAGGTCGGCCAGATCGCGCGGTCGGTTGGTCGAGATGCTCCGTCCGTCGATGCGCACATCGCCGGTCAAGACCCCACCGGTGAAATGGGGCACCAGCCCGTTGATCGCCCCGAGCAAGGTGCTCTTCCCCGACCCCGTCCCACCGACGACGAGGATGAATTCACCCTCGGCAACGGTCAGGTTGACGTTGTCCACCACACAGGGTGCGCCCGGGCTGTACCGAATGGAGACGTTGTCGAACTCGATCACGACTCGGCCCGCCCTGGCGGGTCGAGTCTGGCCGGGTCGCCATCGGTCGCGGGTCCGACCGATGGCGGTGGGGGAGTCAGGTACGCCGGAGCCAGTGCCGCCACCAGGCCGATGAGGGCAAGGACCGGAAGCGTCGGCCACAGCGGCGGTGACGTCGATGGGTTCATGCCCGCGGGGTCCTGAACGGACGCGATTACGAACGTCGCAGCGACGACGCCGCCGGCGAGTGCGGTGAGGATGTCCGGCCGGTGCCACGTATTGGGGCGGTAGCGCGTGCGAAGACTCCGGCGACCAGCGAGCGAAACACCCACGACCACGCACACCACTCCCGCGATCAAGATTCCCGCCCCCCAGGTGGCAAGTGATCCGGTTCCAACAACTCCGTACGTGCCGATCGCGATGGCCGCGAGGCCGACAATGAACACGGTCGCCGTCAGTCGAGACCGCGCACGGCTGACGGTCGCTGATCGGCCGTACCCACGAGAGTCCATGGCCGCCGCGAGTGCGATCGATCGATCCATGGCTCCGTGCAGTACGGGCATGACGGTCCCACTGACTCCTCGCAGACCGGAGTCCGTGCGACCGCGCAGACGTCGGTTGGCACGAATGCGAGCCACATCACTGGCGAGTTGAGGAAGAAAAGTCGTGGCGACCACAACACTGACACCGACCTCATACACCGCTGCCGGTATCGATTTCAGCAATCGATGGGGTGAGGCGAGTGAGCTGGCGGCTCCCACCGCGACGATGATCGCGGCCAGGCGAAGGCCCTCGTAGAGGGCATGGAGTGCGGGTTCGAGCATGAGCGTGCCACCGAGGCGGATGCCCGCGAGCCACGAAGGAAGCGTGATCCCCGGCAGCTCGAGTAGCACCGTGGTTCCCATCGGGGCGACGAAGACAATCTGTGCGACGAGTCGAAACGCGACGACGATGAGTGCGAGCCGAAGGAAGAATCCGAACGATCGCGCCCAGGGAGCATCGGAGCGTCGACGGTCGACCACGACGGCCGTGCAGGTAATCAGCCCGAGCAGCAGCAGCGGGTTCGTGGTCATGCTGGCCGCGGCCGCGACACCTAGAGCCCACGCCCACCACGCCAGCGGGTGCAGCCATCGGGCCCGGTCGTCTCGTGCGAGGTTGGGCTCGGTGGCGTGGCTCGTGCCCATCGTGACCGTGGGTGCCGTCATCGCGTCGCCGCCTGTCGAGAGCGGCGCCACAGCGCGAAGCCGACCACCGCGATAACCGACACCGTGAGCGCCGCGGCGAGCGGTGTTGTGGGGGACGTCTCTTGTGTGGGTGGCTCGTCGGGGGAGTCGCTAACTCCGGACGCAGCATCGATTTGATCGACGTTGTCGACCTCGTCGGATTGCGTCGGCGATGCGTCATCCGCACGGGAAGTAGTCGGGACCTCGACCAAGGGCGCGCACTCGCTCGCCGGATAACCGTCGATTCCACACACGAAACCGGACTCCACTCGCACGTCGGCGACGGCTTGCGCGATCGCCAGTCCGGTCGCGGACTCATCGACGACGACGCAGGTGGCCATGAGTGCGCCGGGTTGCTCACCGTCGGGCGACTCGTCGACTGTTCCGGGGTCGATCACGACCCCGACGCGCTTGGTGTCGTCTTGACGCTCGGTTCCCGCGCAGATCGACTCGAAGTCGGGGTCGATAGACGGTTTGATGTCGGACACTTGACCGGCCAACCCGAAGCGCCAGCCTTCCACCGAGCCGTCGGCGGGGACGCGGGTTCCGGCCCCTTCCGATGCGTAGCCCCACTCGGGTGACGTTCCGGCGTCAACGATCCAGTAGGACCAGTAACGGTAGGTGGTGGTTGCGACCGCGGACGGGGTAGCGACGCCGACCATCAGCACCGCGATCAATGCCACAGCACTGATCGACCGATGAGTCGGCGCCGCTCCCCGAGTGGTCACTGCAGGCTGCGGTTCAGTGCGCGAACGAGGTTGACACCCCCGAAGTCGCGCGGATTGCTATCGGTCGCCTCGGCCACGAGCAGCAGGAGTCCCACCGCACCCGGCACTACCTCGTTGTCGGCGTAGGCGTAGGAGCGCACGTTGTTCTGCAAGGTCGCCAGTGCTGTCGGAACGGCGGAGGAACCGGTGCCGAAGGCCGTGAGGCCCAGCAGGGCCCAGCCCGTGGAGGTGTAGTCGGCACCGGAGCCGAAGTCGGACGTCAAGGCACCGTCGTCGTCGATGGCCGTAGCTACGAACGCACCGACATTGGCGTTCGTGTTTCGCTTGCGGCAGGTGGGATCGGCTGTGAGGTCTTCTTGTGCGGATACCGGTAGGGCTCCGGCCAGACCCATCAGCCCCTGGGCGGACGCGAGCCCGTTTGCCTTACTGCCCTTTTGATACGCGAGCCCACCACCGCTGGCGCACTTCAGTTTCAGTGTGCCGAGCCACTCCTGGGCGTTCGGAACACGTCCGCTTCGATCCTGCGGTTGAACGGTTTGCAGTGCCATGACCGACAAGGCGGTGGAGTTGGCATCGGATGCGCCGCCAGCGTAGAAGGGGAAGCCCCAATCGTCGTTCTGCACGTTGTTCAGCCACACGATGGCGTCACGTGCCGGTGCGGTGCGACCGGCCAAATACAGCGCGATGGCCGCCATGGCTGTGCTGTTGGTATCCGGACCGGAGAAGTTCTTAGGATCAGAAGGGGAGCAGGGGGTCGATGTGTTCGACCGGAAGGCTTCGAACGATCCGTCGGCACACTGCTGATCTGCCAGCCAGTCGACCGCGGCTGCGGGAATGCGCGCATCGGTGGCAGCCAGACCTGCGATCGCCAGCGATTGACGGTAGACGCCGTCGTACGTTGCGTCTTGAGTTCCAAACAGTCCGGTATCGGCTGCGTGTGCCGGGGCGGTGAGCACAGCGGCGGAAAGTGAGACGGTGCCGAGTGCCGCAAGGACACTTCTGCCGACCCTGGTGGCGGACGAGACTCGGGTAGTCACGGGTATCTCTTTTCTGTAGAGCGGTCCGGAGCGCTGTCCTCGTCGACCGCCCGACAAAAAAATCCCTCATGCTTGGGCATGAGAGACGCGTCAGGGTGATCCCGTGGACTCGTCCCGTTACCTCGACGGATGGAGCCGCTCGCGCTCGCCAGGTGCTCCGACTCGCTCGATTCGAGACCCGGGCCTCGATGAACTCACGGTTGCGGGACAGCGTCGGATTTGCACCGACTTCCCCTGGACGTCGAACGCGTGCATTTAGTTGTAGGCGAATCTGACCACGGCACCGGTGCTCGTGTCAAAGGACGACGGGTATCCGGCGTGGTTGAAAGATGGACTACTCCGGGTGCAGGCCCATCTCGTACGTCACCGACCCGTCTTCTAGCAGCGTGACGGTGTCGACTCCCTCATCGACCAGCGTTCGAAAATTCTCACCGATCCAGGACTCGGCGTCGGCTTGACTGGTGAACGCTTCGTCCGTGCCCGAGGCGGGGGACACGGCGGTGCCTGATGCGTTGGCGTAGGTCCAGGTCCATCCCATGGCTTCCTCCCGGTGGGTGTTCGTGTGCTCGCGTCGTCGGACTACGGGCGTGGGTTCGGCGACTTGGTCAGGCGCGGATCGCTGATGACGAGATCCCCGAGGGCGTAGTCGATCGCACTCATGACGTCGTCGGGCAAGGTGATGCCGGCCGCCTTGACGTTTTCGTCGATTTGTTCGGGCCGAGAGGCGCCGATGATCGCCGCGGCCACGTTGGGGTTCGTGAGCACCCAGGCGATGGCCAACTGCGACAAGGTGAGATCCATGTCGCGGGCGATGGGGGCGAGTCGCTGAACTGCGTGAAGGACGTCGTCTCGCATCCACCGCTCGATTATCGATGCGCCTTCACCCCCGGACGCGCGCGAGCCCGCTGGTGGTTGCCGCCCGGGTTCGTACTTTCCGGTGAGAACCCCCTGCGCCATCGGAGACCACACGATTTGCCCGATGCCGAGTTCCTCGCATGCTGGCACCACCTCCGCTTCGATCACTCGGTAGAGCATCGAGTACTGGGGCTGGTTGCTGATGATCCGGTCGAATCCCATGTCTGCGGCGATCCGCGTTGCTTCGCGAATCTCGTCCGCTGTCCACTCCGACACTCCGACGTAGAGCACCTTGCCCTGACGAACGAGATCATCGAAGGCACGCAGGGTCTCCTCGAGCGGGGTGCTGTAGTCGTAGCGGTGCGCTTGGTAGAGGTCGACATAGTCGGTCTGCAGGCGTCGAAGCGAAGCCTCGCAAGACTCCATGATGTGTTTGCGAGACAGGCCACGATCATTCACACCCGGTCCGGTGGGCCAGTAGACCTTCGTGAAGATCTCCACTCCTTCGCGTCGTTGGCCGCGAAGTGCTGCACCCATGACCTCTTCGGCTCGGGTGCCGGCATAGACGTCCGCAGTGTCGAACGTTGTGATTCCCGCATCGAGTGCGGCGTGGATCGTTGCGTGCGCGGTTGTGTCGTCCACCTGCGAGCCGTGCGTAATCCAGTTGCCGTACGTCAGGGCGCTGATCTTCAGTCCACTGCGCCCGAGGTGCCGAAATTCCATGACCACAAACCCTAGTGCGCACGGGTTCTCACCCGAACGGCTGCGATGAGGGGTGACGGGAGATGACGGGAGATGACGAGAGAGAGGCGACAAGAGAGTCGGTGAATCCGACCGAGGGCTACGCTCACAGTACGAAGGACTGGTTTGATCGAGCGGTTCGTCGCGTCGTAAGTGAGGGGTGTCCGATGGCAGATGTCGATGGTGAGTTCGTGAGCGTGAGCATTGAGGCGGACGTCGCGACGATCACCCTGCAGCGTCCACCTATGAATGCGCTGAATGCCACCGTGCAAGAAGAGATCCGGCAGGCAGCTGAGGTGGTTTCCGAGGACGCGTCGACCGGAGCCGTCATCGTGTGTGGCGGTCCGAAGGTCTTCGCCGCGGGAGCAGATATCGCCGAGATGTCGACGATGGGCTACGTCGACATGGTGAACCGCTCGCGTGGTCTTCGCAGCGCTTTTTCGGCTGTCGCCCAGATCCCCCAACCCACCATCGCGGCGATCACCGGGTACGCCCTCGGAGGTGGCCTGGAGTTAGCTATGTGTTGCGACTTCCGGGTCGCTGGCGACAACGCGAAAGTCGGCCAACCCGAGATCGCCCTTGGCATCATTCCCGGCGCAGGCGGAACCCAGCGGCTGCCGCGCCTTATCGGTCCCGCCCGCGCCAAGGATCTTGTCTTCAGCGGTCGATTCGTGGGGGCGGACGAAGCACTCGCGATCGGTCTTGTCGACCGGGTGTGTGCTCCGGATGACGTTTACTCCGAAGCGCTGACTTGG
>Ga0163109_10004975_pt1 | contig 10055 bp, 10 predicted proteins | sample CRUFie1St13metaG_FD_108704 | JGI IMG/M metagenome (GOLD analysis project Ga0163109, IMG submission 108704) | Marine microbial communities from the Costa Rica Dome - CRUD Field 142mm St13 metaG | ecosystem: Environmental > Aquatic > Marine > Oceanic > Photic zone | place: Costa Rica: the Eastern... | reverse complement strand
CTTTCCTCTCAATAAATTGAGCAATCATCCAATCAGCTCTTGTGGATATAATAAGGGATAGATATTGAATTTAGAAGAAAAAAATTAATTTTCTGATTTGAAGAGAAATCTACTGCAATTGCCACAAAAAACAATATTTTGAGACAATGCCTCATTAATACTTTGTGGAGGGACCATTGCACCGCAGCCCTCGCAGCTATTATCTAAAATTTCAGCTACAACTAAGCCCTTTCGAGCTTCATAGATCTCAGCGTATTTTGACATTGTATCGGAATCTATATTTTGAGCAACTGACTCTCTTTCAGACTTTAATGCATTTTGCTCTTCTGATACCTCTTGCATTTTAGCATTTAAAGCATCTTTTTTAGTTTTTAGCTCTGAAATAATTCCATCAAGCGAAGATTTATCTTCTTCAATTTCTTTTGATAACTCTTCTTTTTTGCTCATAAGCTCAATAAGTTCATTTTCTTTTTCAGATAAAAGATTTTTCTCAAAATCTATAGTTTCCATCATAGCATCATATTCTTTATTTGTACTTATTGATCCGTCAATTAGTTTATCTTTTAAAGAATTAATTTTTTCAGAAGTCGTTTCAACTAAAGTTTCATTGGTGCTAATTAAGACAGATGTTTCTTTTAATTCATTTTCTTTATTCTGAAGTGATGTTTTAACACCATCTTCATTTTGAGTAAGTTCTTCAACTTTCGAGGGTAAATCACCAAGTAATTTTTCAATCTCAAATAATTTATTATCAACTTCTTGCAATAAAATTATTTGATTAACCAAACTCATTAAATAGGATTTCCTAGATTTGTCTTCATGTCGAGATGAATATATTCTAATTACACAATAAAAAAAACATTTATTATAAGTTTAAATAATTATATTATTCCACGTGTCAAATTTTGAAAAATTAAAGACTTTTGAGCCTCTATCATCTAGTTTAACAATTAAAAGGTCTCCTATTCATGGTTTAGGTCTCTTTGCAATATGTGAAATATCAAAACATAGTGAGCTTGGAATATCTCATGTAAAAGATGATAGATTTACTCACGGATATATTAGAACTCCTTTAGGTGGATTTTTCAATCATTCAAAAAAACCAAACTGTGAAGCAATTTATGATGGAGATTTTATTAAAATTATAACTGTAACAAATATAAATTCAGGTGATGAAATTACTGTTGATTACTCAAAACATGATTGGATAAAACAAGACTGATGAAAAACTATTTTTTTACATCTGAATCTGTCACAGAGGGACATCCTGACAAAGTTGCTGACCTTATTTCAGATAATGTTGCGAATTATCTAATTAATCAAAATGAAAGTCATAGAGCAGCTATTGAAACAATGGTTTCATCAAATATGGTAACAATTGCTGGAGAAGTTAAAACGGACTTAATGAATAATACTGATACAATCGAAGAGCTAGTTAGGCAAACCATTAAAGATATTGGTTACGAACAAGAAAACTTCCACTGGAAAACATTATCATTTAAAAACTTAATTCATAATCAAAGTATTGATATTGCAAGAGGTACTGATAATTTTGGAGCAGGTGATCAAGGAATGATGTTTGGTTATGCATGCAATGAAAATGATTCTTTAATGCCAAGTGCAATTTACTATAGCCACAAAATTACTAAAGCACTTTCAACAGCGAGACATGGTGGGCAAGACTGGATGGGTCCTGATGGAAAAGCGCAAGTAACGATTGAATACAGCAATGTGAATGAACCTATAAGAATAACGAATGTTATTTGTAGCACTCAGCATAGTGTAGGTTTAAAAGATAATCCTGGTGAAGTTCAAAAAAGAGTAGAAGAAATTATCAAGCCAGAATTAGATGATATGTTCGATGAAAATACTATCTTTCAAGTTAATCCAACCGGGAATTTTGTGACAGGTGGACCTGATGGTGATACTGGGGTTACAGGAAGAAAAATTATTGTTGATACTTATGGTGGCTATGCTCCTCATGGAGGAGGAGCTTTTAGCGGAAAAGACTGCACTAAAGTGGATAGAAGTGGAGCGTATATGGCAAGATATCTGGCTAAAAATATTGTTGCATCAAGTTCTGCAAAAAATGCCACTGTCCAACTAAGTTATGCTATTGGAATAAAAGAACCAGTATCACTTTATGTTTACTGTGATGGAAAAGTTAGAAATGACATATCAGAATGGATTTCTCAAAATATTGATTTAACACCTTTGGGAATTATTACGAAATTTAACCTATTTCAACTAAATCTATCTGAGACTACTAACTATGGTCATTTTGGTAAAGAACATCTTGCATGGGAGAATACAGATTTATCTGAACAATTAAAATTTTAAGAGGAAATATGAGATTACAAACTATAGAAAAAAATAAATTAGTAAAAACTGAAAATAAAATTAAGAAACAATCCGAAAATATTGTTGAGTCCTTACCTTTCAAAATTAAAGATATCAAACTTGCAAAGTTAGGTAGGGATAAGATTGATATATCTGAAAAAGAAATGCCTGGTTTAATGGAATTAAGAAAAAAATATTCTAAATCGAAACCTCTAAAAGGTTTTAGGCTTACAGGTTCATTACACATGACTATCGAAACAGCAATACTTATAGAAACCTTAAAAGATCTAGGAGCTGATGTTCGTTGGGCAAGTTGTAATATTTTTTCAACACAAGATGAAGCTGCAGCTGCAATTGCAAAAACTAAAACTCCAGTTTTTGCATGGAAAGGTGAAACTCTCAAAGAATATTGGGACTGTACTCTTCAAGCTTTGACTTTTAAAAATAATTTAGGTCCAAATCTTATTGTAGATGATGGTGGAGATGCAACACTACTTATTCATAAAGGATATGAATTAGAAAACTATTTTAATAAAAATAAAAAACTTCCAAATATCACAACAAAAGTTGAAGAAGAAATTGTAATTGAAAAACTTTTAAGAAAAGTACACAAAAAAAATCCAGATCATTGGCACAATATTGTACCTGATATTATCGGAGTTTCAGAAGAAACTACTACAGGAGTAGCGAGATTACAACAAATGGTAGAAGATGCTAGTCTATTGTTTCCAGCATTTAATGTAAACGATGCTGCGACCAAATCTAAGTTTGATAATCTTTATGGTTGCAGAGAATCCTTAGCTGATGGAATTAAACGCTCAACAGAAATTATGCTTGCTGGAAAAACTGTTGTGGTATGTGGCTATGGAGATGTTGGCAAAGGTTCTGCTCAATCAATGAAGTCATATGGTTGTAAGGTTATTGTCACTGAAATTGATCCGATATGCGCTCTTCAAGCAGCAATGGAGGGATTTGAAGTTAGAAGATTAGAAGATGTTTTGAAAAGAGGGAATATTTTTGTTACTACAACAGGAAATAAAGATATAATTACTTTAGGTCATATGCGAAAAATGAAAGATCAAGCCATTGTTTGTAATATTGGACATTTTGATAATGAAATTCAAGTAGATGCATTGAATAAATCAAATGCAAAAAGAGATCAGATTAAACCTCAACTCGATCGATATACTTTTAAAAATGGAAAACAAATATTTGTATTAGCAGAAGGTAGACTTGTGAATTTGGGATGTGCAACTGGTCATGCAAGCTTTGTTATGTCTACCTCATTTTCTAACCAAGTATTAGCACAAGTTTTTCTAGCAAAAAATAAACCTTCAACAGGGATATATGATTTACCTAGAAAACTAGATGAAGAAGTTGCGCGAATTCATTTAAAACATCTTGATGCTGACTTAACAAAACTGACAAAATCTCAGGCAGATTACATTGGAGTTAATGTTGACGGACCATTTAAAAAAGATGAGTATAGATATTAAATATAATTATTATAAATTATAACTGAGCCCAACGTATCAATCTTTACATCAAAGTAACTTTCGTTAAAATTAGGAAAATTATTATTTTTGAAAAATAAGAAATAACCTCCCCCTCCCGCTCCACATATCTTACCTGCGGCACAAAAATCTGGTACCATTTTATTATAAATATCTTCTAAATCATTTTTAACATTCGAACTAACTAAAGTTTTCTTTTTAAGCCAATATTCATGTATATCATCAATAATCTTATCAAAAAACTGATTTTTCAGATGATCTTCAAAAACTTCAACTTGAGCTGCAATGCTAGAAAGGTTGGCAATATTGTCATCCTTATTATCTTTTTGTTTCTTAAGGATCTTAGATGCAGATCTTGTAATGTTTGAATTTAATAGGATAATATTTGATTCAAGATTTTGATATAGCTTATTATTATTTTTAATCTTGCTAACTTTAACAGTCTCATCCGAATTAAACATAATTTTCTTTAAACCGCCTATACTTGCTCCATATTGATCTTGTTTTCCAATTGGAGATTTGCATATTTCAATTTCTACTATACATGCTAATCTAGCAATCTCCTTTTGGTTAAGATTTTTACCAATAAAAGTTGACAATGCATTAATTAAGCCTACGGTAAATGAACTTGATGAACCTAGACCTGAACCTTCAGATGGAATATCTGCAATGGATGTAATTTCAATCGAGTCCTCAATTCCAAGTAATTCCATTGAGGCTTTAATAAGCTGATGTTTGATTTGACTAGTTGAATCTACAATCTCTCTTTTACTATAATTAAGAACTATTTTTTTATCAAATCTCTTCTTTACTATAATATAGATATATTTATCAATTGCAGCAGAAATTACCATTCCTGTTTCTCTTTGATAAAAATACTTCATGTCGGTTCCTCCGCCAACAAAAGATATCCTTAATGGTGTTCTAGAAATAATCATTCTTAATAAACGCCTCCCTTAAATAATGCAAAGGGTGTTTTTAATAAAATTAGTAAATCATACCAAAAACTTCTTTCTTTTACATAGCTTATTTCCATCTTAATTCTTTCCGTATAAGGTAAATTAGCTCTTCCACTTATTTGTTGAATACCAGTTATTCCTGGCTTAACTGAAAAAATGAGTTCTATATTTTCTTGCGAATAATATTTCTGCAACTCATAACTAGTTTTAGGTCTTGGTCCAACAAGTGACATTTGAAAAAATAAAACATTTAGTAATTGAGGTAATTCGTCCATACTAGTTTTTCTTAAAAACTTTCCAAATTTTGTTATTCTTGGATCATTTTTAAACTTACTAAACTTATCATACTCCTCCTTGTATGCTTTATCAGCCAACATCTCCTCTAACATCTTATCTGCATCAACATGCATTGTTCTAAATTTTAAAAATGGGAAACGCTTGTTTGGAGATGAATGTACTACTCTTTTGTGAATTATTGGCAACCCAGAATCTAAGAAAGTAATTAATGCAATTAATAACATTAAAGGGGAAAAAATTATAATAATGATTAGAGTAGCAAAAAAATCAAAAATAGACTTAATTAGCATTATGAGGCAGAGTATTCAGACTTACCTATAATGGCGTCAACAATTGTTAGAATCCAAATCTGATGAATGTTTTCTACAATATTATAAGATTTAGAATCAACCCAGAAATTATATTTACCAAGATTTCTTAAGCCATTATCAGGATTAAATCCTGTAAAAGTAATGGTGTCCATACCAATATCATTTGCGAAATTGCATGCATTGATTACATTTTGTGAATTACCGCTTGAACTTATAAGAAACAAAATGTCATTATCATTATGGTACATTTCTATAGCTTTTTGCATCCAATGCTCATACCCAAAATCATTAGCTAAACACGTAATTAATGGTGCAGTATTTAAAGAAAGAGTTCTAATACCTGCATTTTTAGTCATGTCAACTGCAAAGTGATCTGCAATTGAAGCACTTCCTCCGTTACCAAAAATAAGAGCTTTAAAATTCTTATTATAAGATTTTTCTAAAATTAATTCTTTTAGATTAGATATTTTATCTTCTGCATCATCTGAATGCACTAATTGTGAAAATGAATCAAGGTAGTTTCCAATATCAAGCATGAATGAAAAGATAAAAAATAGTTTAAGAAAAAACAATGTTATATATTCACAGTACAAATGAAAAAAATTATTTTATTAAGGCATGGGGAAAGCCAATGGAATCTGGAAAATAAATTTACAGGTTGGAAAGATGTTGATTTGACAAACAACGGTGAATTAGAAGCTATTTTTTCTGCAGAACAAATACTAAAGCATGAAATTGAGATAGACCATTTTTATACTTCAATTCTTAAAAGGGCTGTGAATACAAGTAAAATTGTTGCACAAAAAATTAATTTCAATCAAAAAAATATTATTCAAGATTGGCGATTGAATGAAAGGCACTATGGATCTCTTCAAGGTTTAAATAAATCAGAAACCGCTAAAAAGTTTGGCGAAGAGCAAGTGGCAATATGGAGGAGAAGTTTTTCGATACCCCCTCCTGAATTATCTTTAAATGATAAAAGATATTTGGAATTAGCTTCTATATTTAAAGATAAAGTAGGTTTTTTACCAAAAGGTGAAAGTCTTCAAGATGTGATTGCAAGAATGAAGCCTTTTTGGGAAAAGATTATTAGTGAAATTAATCAAAATGAAACATTTTTGATTGTTGCACATAGCAACTCTCTTCGAGCTATTATAAAACTTTTAGAAAAATTATCTGATAAAGAAATTGTATCTGTAAATATACCAACAGGTGTCCCATTAGTTTACGATTTAGATGAAAATATGAAAATTTTAAATAAAAATTATTTAATCGATAATGAAAAATTAAATGAAAAAATAAACGTTGTAAAAAAACAGGGTAAAATAGATTGATTCAAGATTTTGCAAATTTAAAAGTTTTACTAATCGGTGATTTCATGCTTGATCATTATTTAATTGGTGAATCAATCAGGCAATCACCAGAAGCTCCTGTACCGGTTATAATACCCAAAGAAGATATTTATGTACCAGGTGGAGCAGGAAATGTAGCCATGAATTTAAGTGCTCTTGGAGTAAAAATACATTGTATTGGAGTAGTGGGAAATGACAAATATGGTAAAAAAATTATCTCTTTTCTTGAAAATCAAGGCCATGATGCAAGCGGAATAGAAATTCTTGATAATCATCAAACTACATTGAAAAGAAGAATTTTATCAAATTCTATTCAAGTAGCCAGAATTGATCTTGAGAAAAAAATTGATTGGCATCCAGACCTAAATTCAATTTCTTTAAATGATTTTGATGTATGCATTATATCTGATTATGATAAGGGTGTTGTCAGTAATATTAATAAAATAGATGCAAAAACAATCATTATTGATCCTAAAAAAGAAGATTTTTCATTTTATAAGTATGCCAATATTCTAACACCTAATCTTTTTGAACTAAAAAAAGCTACTCATTGCGATATAAATAATGATAGTTCAATTATTACATCGTGTCAAAAATTAATTAATGATTATAAATTTGATTTTATTGTAGCAAAAAAAGGTATTAGAGGAATGACAATTATTGGTAAAGAAGATTTCGTTTATAATATTCAAGCACTTAAAATTGATAATCCTGACGTAACTGGAGCAGGTGATACTGTTATAGCAGCGTTAAGTATAGCCTATGCAAAAACAGGTGATATAATTTTTGCTTCTGAGTTTGCAAATGTAGCTGCAGGTTTGGTTGTTGGTAAAAGTGGGACTGCAACTACCTCCATTGAAGAAATACAAAAAGAATTAAACTAATTTTTTGATTCTTTTGGGTTAACATAAAATTTCCAATCCATGACTTCGATTTGAGAATGCTTAGAGATTTCAAAAGATTGGTATTTTTTTGTTGGGATTACTCTCAAAACGTCACCATTTACAAGTAAATCAAGTGGCATTATAAAATTATCATTTACATTGTTCCATTTATAATAAAATTTTGAGTTGGTTTGGTAATATTCGAGTTCAGGCTGATCAGGACTGTAAAAATACTGTTGAGCAAAGTACCAGTAATCTTTTCCTGTTTTTTCATATACTTTTTTGAAAAAATCATTTGTATTTGCAAACCCTTTAGCGTTTTCAACCATGAATTCTTTTAATATCTCAAACCAAATTTTATCATCATTGATTACGCTCCTCAAAGTATGCATTACCCATGCGCCCTTCATGTAAGTATCCCCATGAAGTGCCCAATGATTTTCATTTTCATTACCAACAATGGGAATTTCATTAACAATTCTATTTTTAATCGAATTAAGATAATGTACACCTACTTCATAACTGTTGAATTTATCTTCAAAAAAAATAGACTCTGAATAAACTTGAAGACCCTCATGAATCCAAATATGAGTTGGATCAGATGCGGTAACGCTATTCCCAAACCATTCATGACCAGTTTCATGTATTATTAAAGGGTCTATAACACCATACATTGGCCAGCTTTTACTTCTTACACCATTATACATGCTAAATCCATTACCATAAGTCACCGCTGATTGATGCTCCATTCCAAGATAAGGAACTTCAATAAGTTTATATCCATCTTCATACCACTGGTAATCACCAAAAAACTTTTCGTAAAATCTGATTACCTCTTTTGATTGAGGGAAAAAATTGGAAGCTAATTCTCTATTATAATCTAAAACATAATGATTCATAAAATGAGTTTGATTATCTTTTACAAACGTATCTTGAACAGCAACATAGTTTCCAATCTGAACTGATATATTATAATTATTTATAGGATTACTAACGAACCATTCATAGGTAGTTTTGTCTTTTATTGTTTTCACACTTCTTAAATTACCATTTCCAACTGCTACTAGACTGGATGGAACTGTATACGACATTCTAACACTATCACCCTCAGCTGTAATATGATCTTTATTAGGCCACCAAATTCTTGCTCCTTCACCTTCACAAGATACTGCAATCCAATCTCTTCCATCCTTGTCTTTTGACCATGTGAATCCACCTGCCCAAGGTGGGTTATCTGCGTTTTGAGGAATACCACCATAATTTATAGTGAATTCAAAAAAATTATTTTTTCTTATTGTTTCAGGAAATTCAACTAATACAGCATCAAACTCTCTTGAAAATGATACTTCTTTGTTTTGAAAAATAATACTATCTATATTTAGATTTTCAGCCAAGTCAATTTGTAATTTTTTTATGTCTCTGATACTTTCTGCCTTTATTGTTACAAAGCCGTTTAATGATTTATTTACAATATCAAAATCAATATTTATATCATAAAATGATACCCTATATGATGAACGATTATCATTTAAATTACCCATTAAAAAATTATTTGGAGTTAATTCTGGTAGGTTATACTGATTTCCATGGGGTCTATTTTCTTGGCAAGACAAAAAGGTGCAAACTAGTATACTAAAAATTATTTTTTTCATAATAAGTCCTTGTCTTAAATACATTATTTGCGAAAATGATATAGTATAAAATAATACAAAAAAGAAACCATAAAACTATAGCAAACGCCTCTTTAATTAAAAATAGAATATATACGATTGCTAAATAAATAAGCCATTTAATCCATGGAGGTTGGGACCATAGTTTTAATAATGAATTCACTCTTTATTTTCTTTCAGGTAATTATAATACTTCATTGATTCATTATAAATAGAATCATATTTATTCTCAATGGTAATATCTTTTTTTTCAAATTTTTTAAATCCTGTAGTATTTATTACGTTATCATACCAACTTTTCCACCAAATACCATCATAAATGCTATTCCCCTTTTCCCATCTAAGCATTGATTTATAAAATTTAATGTTCATTTTTTTACACCAAATTGATAATAATTTTTCAGGATTTTTTAATAACTCACTGGAATCAATGATGATATAAGATTTATTTAATTTTTTAAGAAACTTTATGATTTCATATTGCTGGGCATAGCCCAAATCTTCTACAGAATTTAATTCATTTTTTTTTGTATACGAGCTAATTACTTCTTTTGGGTGCCTCATCAAAATACAATTTTCACAATTAGTTATCCATTCAATGTTGGTTAGGTCTAGAATATGATGGGCCATATGTTTTTGATACCAGATTTTTTTTCCTTCCGGTATTTTATCTACAAGATAACTAACAATTTGATTGTAGTTTGATGGATAATGATTAATTATTTCTT
>Ga0163109_10004974_pt1 | contig 10055 bp, 10 predicted proteins | sample CRUFie1St13metaG_FD_108704 | JGI IMG/M metagenome (GOLD analysis project Ga0163109, IMG submission 108704) | Marine microbial communities from the Costa Rica Dome - CRUD Field 142mm St13 metaG | ecosystem: Environmental > Aquatic > Marine > Oceanic > Photic zone | place: Costa Rica: the Eastern... | reverse complement strand
TGATTATCATGATTGGCTTGTTTATTCCTTTTACAGGAACAACAATTTCAAATGGATAATATCAAATATACCTAAAATGTTTTATGTTCAACATGAAAAAAACCAAATTGGTGCTAATAGTGGCTTGATTGCAAAAATATATAGAATAAAAAATATTCAAAATAATTGGTATAGTAATCAGGTTTTAAACAATTTTAGATTAATTTTTAATGAGGATTTTAATAAATTTATATCTAAAGAAAGATTAAAATTTAGGCCTTTAAGCTTAAGAAGAAAGATAAGTCACTCAGTTTTTGTTTGGCTTTTATTGATACTCGGAATTTTTAAGAGGTGAAATGATGAACATATTGATTACAGGAGGCAGTGGATTCGTTGGCTCTAATTTAATTAATGTTTTAAGCAACTCTAATAGTATTCTTAATATTGATAAGAAAGAAAGTAAATGGCACAAAAGTATAAGTAAAATTTTAAATATAAATGATGAACAAAATTTAAATAAAATTCAATTTCAAGCTGACATGATAATTCATCTTGCTGCGGAACACAGAGATGACGTCAAGCCAAAATCTCTTTACCAAGAAGTGAATGTTGAGGGTACAAAAAATATAATAAAGTTTGCAGAAAATAGAGATATAAACTCTATTATTTTTTTTAGCTCAGTAGCCGTTTATGGGTTTGCAAAAAGGGGTACTGACGAGAATGGTAAGATTAATCCTTTCAATGATTATGGATCTACAAAATGGCTTGCAGAAGTGGAACTAAACAAATGGTACGAAAAAAATCCAGAAAAGAGAAGGTTAATAATAATTAGGCCAACCGTTATATTTGGCCCCCGCAATAGAGGAAATTTTTATAACTTAATTAATCAAGTAGCATCGTCAAAATTTGTTATGGTTGGTAGAGGCAAAAATTATAAGTCTCTTGCATATATAGATAATGTTATTGATTTTGTGAAAAAGTCTTTAGAACTTGATAAAGGAAATTACTGTTTTAATTTTATAGATAAGCCTGAGTCGAATATGAATAAGATTATGTCAGTTATATATGAAGCTCTTGGGAAGAAAAAGCCAAAGATTTATATCCCTTTTTTTATAGCATACTCTCTTGCAAAGTTACTGGATATTTCATCATTCATTAGTAAGAAGAAATTTGCGATTAGCTCTATAAGAATTAAAAAATTTTGTTCTGATACCTCTTTTGAAACCTCAGTTTCAAAGATTGGATTTAAGTCTAAATATTCAATTGAGGATGCTATAAAGAAAACTGTTTATTATGAATTTAATAATCCTGAAAAAGATGATACTGTTTTTTTTACTGAATAATAAATCGAGGAATTAATTTGATTACATTTAACAATATAAGCAAAGATACACCTTATCAGATATTATCAAAAAAATATGATGAGGCCTTATCAGCTAATCAAAAAAACATTGAAGCAATTGCAATTTCGTCATATTCAAATGAATCAAGAGAAGTAAACTCGAGATTTGTAAATTTAAAATTTGTTAATGATAAAGAATTTATTTTTTTTACAAACTATAACTCCCCTAAATCGATGGAATTTGTTTCTCACAATCAAATTTCTGCATTAATTTATTGGTCTAGCATCGATTTTCAAATAAGAATCAAAGCTAATATTAAAAAAACTTCGCAAATTTTTAATACAAGTTATTTTGCAGATAGAGATAATCATAAAAATGCATTAGCAATATCTTCTAAACAGTCTCACAAGATTGCATCATATGATGAAGTCATAAAGAGGCATGCTGATGCTCTTAACTCTAAAGATCTTAATAAATGTCCTACTTATTGGGGCGGTTTTACATTTACACCGTACTATTTTGAATTTTGGAAAGGACATAAATCAAGATTAAATCATAGAGATGTATATGAAAAAGAAAAAGATGGATGGAATCACTTTTTTTTACAACCATAAAAAAAGTTGCTTAAAATTAACCAATTAGTATAAAATCACAGCTTCATGAGAATCATATCATCTACTTCCTATTAATATTGTTCAATCTTAACTAATGTCCTTGATTTATAAATTGTTATTAGATAATTAATGGCGTCTTCTAATAAAAATTTAACGCCTATAAACGATAAAATTCGTGCGGAAAATGTATTGCTTATTGATGATAAGGGCGGCAAAAAGGGACTTGTACCATTTTCTGAGGCTCTAGAAGCAGCACAAAGTGCTTCTTTAGATCTTGTTCAAGTATCTCCATCTGATGCAAATCCAGTTGTATGCAAACTTTTAGATTATGGTAAACATCTTTTTGATAAGAAAAAAAGTGCATCTGCCTCAAAGGTTAAAGTGAAGAAAAATACAACAAAAGAAATTAAATTTAGACCATCCACAGATGTTGGAGACTATAATATTAAGTTAAAAAAAATTAAAAGCTTTATTCTTGATGGAGATAAGACTAAAATAAGCGTCCGATTTAGAGGTAGGGAGATTTTAAATAGCAACATTGGACTTGAGCTTCTAAGTAAAATTAAAGACGAATTGTCTGACATTTCACAAGTTGATCAAGAACCATCATTAGAAGGTAGACAGCTACTGATGGTTTTATCACCTCTTAAGAGGAAATAGAATACTAATATTATGGGATATAAAATTAAAACACATTCTGGAGCATCTAAAAGATTTAAAAGAACTGGTTCTTCTATAAAAAGCAGAAGTGCTAATAGGAATCATATTTTAACAAAGCAATCAACAAAAAGGAAAAGACATAATAGAGGACTTAATAAACTTTCAGGAACAGTTTTTAAAATGGCCTCAAAATTAATACGTAGGTAAAAAATATGCCAAGAGTTACAAAATCAGTTACTGCAAAAAGAAAGCATAAAAAGATATTAAGTTCTACTAAAGGACATTATGGAGCTAGAAGTAGATTATATAAAACTGCGAAGCAATCGAATATTAAATCTTTGCAATATGCTTTTAGAGATCGAAAAAATAAAAAAAGATCTTTCAGGTCATTATGGATTGCCAGAATTAATGCTGGTTCAAATGAGTTAGGTATCTCATATTCGAAATTAATTAATTCTCTATCCCAAAAGAATATCATTATAAATAGAAAAATTTTGTCTGATTTAGCCATTTCTGATAATTCAACTTTTAAAAAGGTTGTAGAAACAGCTATAAGTTGATTGCTGGTCCTATGCCAGATTCAAAAGACCTTTCTTCTCCTGAGTTAATAAAGGATAAAGGCTCATATCATCCAATCAATCAAATGAAAGATTCATTAATGAATCTTCTGATATCTTATGGTTTTGAAATTGTTGAAGGACCTGAAATAGAAACAGAAGAATTTAATTTTGATATGTTAAACATAAAGAAATCTCACCCAGCAAGACAGATGCATGATACATTTTACGTCAATAATAAATCTAATGTTCTGAGAACACACACTTCACCAGTTCAAATAAGGGGAATGCTTCAAAAAAAACCACCTTTGGCATTTATTTCGGGCGGAAAAGTTTATCGTAAAGATGATGATGCAACACATCTTCCTATGTTTCACCAAATTGAAGGTATTTATGTTGATGAAGAGGTTAGTTTTGCTAATTTGAAAGATCTCATTTACAAAATAGTTAAAGCACTTTTTGGAGATGATGTTAAATTGAGATTTAGACCATCATATTTTCCTTTTACCGAACCATCTGCGGAAGTCGATATTCTGTCACAAAATGGAAAATGGCTTGAAATCTTAGGATGTGGAATCGTCAATCCAGTTGTCCTCGAAAATTGCAAAATAAATTCTGAAAAATATTCAGGTTTTGCTTTTGGTTTAGGCATTGAAAGAATTGCAATGCTGAAATTTGGTGTTAGAGATATAAGAGATTTTTATAAATCTAATTTAGATTTTTTAAATCAATTTAAATGAAAATATCATATAAACATATTGCAAATTGTCTTATTCCTAGACCTGACATAGGAGAACTGTCAGAAAAATTATTTCAACTTGGGCATGAGCACGAAATTTTTGAAGAGATCTTTGATATTGAAATAACACCAAATAGAGGTGACTGTCTTTCATTAGATGGACTGCTTAGAGATTTAAAACTATTTTATGAGATAGAAAAAAAACATGATATTTTTCAAAAAGAAATACTACCTTTTAAGTTTGAATTTGAAAACAAGGCTAAAGAATGTTGCAGCAATATATCCTTTTTAAAGATTGAAATAGATGAAGTTCCAAAAAGATACGAAGACTTTTTGGATGATTATTTTTCTATTTTAAATGTAAAAAAAATAAATTTTTTTACAGATGTATCAAACTTTTTATCTTATGAAACTGGCCAACCCACACACTGCTATGATTCTTCGAAATTGAATGAACCTATCATGTTAGATTTTTTAGATAAAGAAACTGAATTTGAGACTCTCTTAGATAAAAAAATTAAAATTTCTGAAGGAGATTTGGTATTTTTTGATAAAGATAAGAATGTAATTAATTTAGCTGGTGTTGTGGGCGGTAAAAATACAGAATGTAATAAAAATACAAAATCTGTAATTGTTGAGTGTGCACACTTTAATCCTGAAATCATTATAGGAAAATCACTCAAATATGATATCAGCTCCGATGCGGCATATAAATTTGAGAGAAATACTGATCCTTATTCACATGATTTCGTCTTAAGAAGATTTATAAAGATAGTTGAAAGCCATACACAAATAAAAAAAGTTGAATTATTGTCAAAATCTTATGCAAAAAATATTTATAAATTTATACCAACTGAAATTACAAAAATTAATAAAATCTTAGGTACCAAAATTAATGAAAACGAATGTTTAACTTACTTAAATAAGTTAGGCTTTGAATTTTCGGAAGGTAAAATTAAAGTTCCATCTCATAGAAATGATATAAGCACAACTAATGATATTGCAGAAGAGATTGCTAGAGCTATAGGATACGATAATATCAAATCAGAACCTTTAAATATCTCTGTTACAAATAATTTTAAAGTTAATTTTGAAGAAAAAAAGATTAAAAAAATATTAATTGATCATGGTTTTTATGAGGTCATAAATAATCCTTTTGTAATTGAGAATTTTTCAGAATCTGTAACAGTAGACAATCCCTTAGACTCAAATAGAAAATATCTCAGAACAGGATTAAAACATTCTTTGATTAATAATTTGTTATTTAACGAAAGACGACAAAAAGACAGCGTTAAATTATTTGAAATATCTGATGTATATACTAATACAGATCATGGTAGTTTTGGTAAAAGAACTATTGGTGTAATTGCTAGTGGAAGAATTGATAAAAACTTTTTAAATTTTTCTAAAAAAATTACAAAAGACTATTTAGAGGATGTTTTAACTCAATTAAGACTAGAAAAATTTTCAGTAGAAGAAATCTCTAGAGATACTCTAAATTCAAAATCAAAAAATAAAATTGTTTTCTGTGAATTTGAAATCGATTCATCACTAGTGCTTGATAGTTTTTTTGATGATTTGAGATTAGATGATATAACAGGCAAAGAATATAAACCAATATCAGAGTATCCAAGCTCATTTAGAGACCTTTCATTTTCAATAAAAGATTATTCTCAATGCAAATTGCTAGAGAAATTTATTTTAAATTATGAACATAATTTGTTGAAAGAGGCATTTGTTTTTGACTATTATAAAAATGAAAAGTTAAAAGAAATTAAAATTGGATTTAGGTTAATTTTTCAATCTTCAAAAGGAACTATTACTGACAATGAAGTAGATATTGTTATGGATGAAATAATTTCGAGCGCTCTTGCAATCGATGATACTGTATCTATTCCTGGCCTAAGTTGATATTTTAAATCTTGAGGACCTCTACTATATAGTGGCATCAAAATTATATATAATTATCATTATCAACATATCCAGAGTAAATTTATGAATAGATTAAGACTTCTTCCGATTTTGTTTTCATTCTTTTTGCTTGATGCTCAACAGCTTGATGAAAGTTACCTTGATAGCCTTCCAGAAGATATCAAACAAGATCTACTTGACAGAGCAGATGAAAATATAGATGCGTCTAAAGAAAACTATAGATCTTCATTGTATTCAAGTAAATTAGAGCAAGCTGAAGCATTAATCGATCTAAAAACTAGACTTGAAGCTGATCTACAGGAATTAGAACAAAGATTGAAATCTGATGATGATCTTAGCATTCCAAAAGATTTAGAGTTGTTTGGATCTGACTTCTTTAAAACTTTCCAAACTTCTTTTATGCCAATCAATGAGCCAAATCCTGATTCGTCATACACTCTTGATACTGGAGATGTTATCAATATTCAACTTATTGGACAAAATGACTTTGACGAAATTTTCAATGTTAGTAGAGATGGTTCAATAAATATACCTGACATCGGAAAATTAAATATAGCTGGATTGACATTGAATGAAGCCTCTGAATTGATCAAGTTAAAAGTAGATGAAGTATTCATAGGAGCAAAAGCATACGTTACATTAGATCAGATTAGAGATGTAAATATTTTAGTTTCAGGTAATGCAAAAAATCCTGGAGTTTATACACTTACAGGTAATTCAAATATTCTTCATGCACTCACGATGGCTGGTGGAGTGAGTGAATACGGTTCTTATAGAGAAATCAATTTAGTTAGATATGGCGAAGTTGTAGAGACCCTTGATGTTTATGACCTCTTAATTGAAGGAAATTATAATTTAAAAAAACGCCTAAGATCTGGTGATGTTGTATTTGTTGAAGCAAGAAAAAATATTATCACAATTGATGGAGCAGTCAAAAGACCTGCAAAGTATGAAGTTAATGATGATGAAAATCTTGGAAGCGTTATTAAATTTTCAAATGGAATAAAACAAACTGCGGACTTCGAGAACATTTTTTTAGAAAGATTGCTTGATGGCACTTTAAAATCTTTGCCAATAAAAAATGTATCTCAATTTGATTCTATAAAACCTATCGAGGGCGATCTTATATATGTCAGAGAATTTGCCTATAGATCCGCAACAATATCTGGAGCAGTTTATAAACCAGGAAAATATACTATGGCTGCCGGAGAGACGATTGATGATCTTATTTCTAAGGCAGGCGGCTTCACTGATAACGCTTATCCTTTTGGTGCTGTTTATGAGAATGAAGATGCTAGGTCAATTAATTCTAAAGCTAAAGAATTATTATATGAGGAGTTTTTAGACAACATCATTGCTCTCAGTCAATTAAATATTGGTACAAATTTTGATTTGACCCCGATACTTAAATTAACAGAAGAGATAAAAAATTCTAAACCAAGTGGTAGGGTCGTAATTGATTTATTAAATGAAACCGCTGAAGATTCTCTTAACATAAGGTCCGGTGATACACTTTTAATACCAGAAAAAGCTAGTAGTGTATTTGTCTTTGGTGAGGTTTCTTCGGAAGGTGCAGTAAGGTATGTACCAAACGAAGGCGTTGATTATTTTGTTAAAAAATCAGGAGGCTATAAACGATATGCAGATAATGAATCAATATATATATTGCATCCAAATGGTGAAACTCAAAGGTATGCAAAACAAAGAAACTTATTTGCTAATCAACCTCGTGATCTAAAAATGTATCCTGGATCTGTAATATTTGTACCAAGAAAAATAGACAATACAGCTACTAGACGATTAGCAACACAGGCATATGTTTCTATACTAGGAAATCTTGGAGTTGCTCTAGCATCTTTATCTGCTATTGATAATAATTAGATAGAGATTATGAATGTCACTGATTTTTAACAGCATAAGTAAAAGCTACATACCTTTAGTTTTTTTCTATTTGATTTGCTTATCTTCAAAGATTATTTATGCAGATAACTTTGATAATAATATATATAACAACCATGGCGTTGTTGGACTAATCAATATCCCTACAGCAAGAACATATGATGAGGGAACTCATGGTGTAATATTATATGATGGCACTCCTGATCAAAAAATAACACTTTCTTCAAATCCATATGATTGGTTTGAGGCATCTTTTTTTTATAGCAACATTCAAGGGAAGCCTTATCCAGGTTATGAATATCAAGATTACAAGGACAAAGGATTCAATGTAAAAGTAAGATTAAAAGATGAGGGAGTGCTTCCTGCAATTGCGATCGGACTTAATGATTTTGCTGGTACAGGATTTCATAGCTCTGAATATATAGTTGCAAGTTATGGTATTAACAATATAGATATGCATTTTGGATTAGGCTGGGGTCAGCTAAATGGATCAAATAATAAGATTAAAAATCCTTTGGGTTATATAAAAGAAGATTTTAAAGTGAGACCAACTTCCTACGTTGATAAGGGAGGTCAATTTGATCCATCTAAATATTTTTCAGGTAAAGAAGCTTCTCCGTTTGTTGGAATGTCTTATCGCATTAAGAATAATTTGATTCTAAAGCTTGAAACTGATACTACTAATACGAATGGTGGTCAAATAGAGTATGATAAAAAAAATAGTGAATTCTCAATTGGATTAGATTATTCAATTAATAGTAACTTTGTTATTGGAGCTGCTTTTGAGAGAGGAAATTATTTCTCGTTAAGGTTTGTTTATAAAAATAATCCAAAAAAATCAATAAGAAGTTATGAATATAAGGTTCCTGAAGTAGATCAAAATGAAGACAAATATACTAAATTAATTAAAAATTTAGAGGAAAACGGTATTGGTGTAGAAAAGATTACTGAAGGATCAAAATCCATTGGACTTGAATTAACTCAATTTATTCATCCAGATCTTAGAGTTGTAGAGCAAATTATTGATGAGGCAACAAGAAATGCTGGAATAAATAAAAATATAAAAAAAGATATTAGAATAGCTGACTTAAAAGGTGTTTCTGAAATTGATGAAACTTTCAAAAGAAATGCTAAAACAATATATGAAAGACAAACATTCAATAGGATCAATACTTCAACAGGATTACGATTTAGACCTTTTGTAGCTTCTAGAGAAGAATTTTTTAAAGGAGCATTACTTATTGAAAATGATACAGAGTTTGTCATCAGTAAAAATACTTTTTTTAACACAAATTTAAAATATAGTGTTTGGAATAACTTTGATGACTTGAGATTCCCGCCTGTTGATACATTCCCTGCTCAAGTAAGGTCAGATGTAAAACAATACCTCAAAAGAATGGATGAGGGTATTTTAATTGGTAGAGCTCAGTTAGATTACCATATTACACCAGTGGATAATCATCATATTATGATAACTGGAGGAATACTTGAGGATATGTTTTCTGGAATAGGAGCTGAATACTTGTATTTCGTTCCTGACACAAATTATTCATTTGGCTTGGAATTTTTTAAAGTTAAAAAAAGAGATTACAACTGGGGGTTTGGCCATTTAGATTATGAAAATACAACACTGACTGGAAATTTTTATATAAGAAATTATGGTTACATACCATTTGATCTGAGAATTTCTGCAGGTGAATATCTTGCAGGCGATGTTGGCTCAACTATTGAAATATCAAGAACTTTTGAGAGTGGAGTAAGTTTTGGTGCATTTGCAACATTCACCGATGTTTCTGCAGATGAATTCGGTGAAGGAAGCTTTGACAAAGGCATATTTTTCAATGTACCAATATTTGGCAATTCAGTTTCATACATATGGAGACCACTTACAAAAGATCCTGGTGCAAGGCTCATAAGAAGAAATACTCTTCATGATCTTTTAGTAAGATTTAAACCAATTAATTAAATATATGTCTAAAAAAAAGTCATTTTATGTATGTTTTTTAAAAAAACCCATTAAAAAACTTATAATTTTGATTAAAAATGGTGTATCATTCGTTTCCGGAGTTGTATATCATCAAATTTTATGTGAATATAGCTTTAATATTGATAGCAAAATTTAGTAGAGGAAATAGCTATGAAAAAATTTTATTTATTTAGTTTGACGCTGGTTAGTTTGGGGTTAGCTAGCAACTTAAGTTCTGAAACAATCAATGAGATGGAGCAGAGAATTGGGCAGATGGGTGTCACTGAGCTTCAAGACAGAAGAGCTTATTTATTGCAAGAGCAGGAAGGTACTCAGAATCCTTCTCGATTAAAAGAAATTGCTGAT
>Ga0163109_10004970_pt1 | contig 10058 bp, 6 predicted proteins | sample CRUFie1St13metaG_FD_108704 | JGI IMG/M metagenome (GOLD analysis project Ga0163109, IMG submission 108704) | Marine microbial communities from the Costa Rica Dome - CRUD Field 142mm St13 metaG | ecosystem: Environmental > Aquatic > Marine > Oceanic > Photic zone | place: Costa Rica: the Eastern... | reverse complement strand
CCCTTGTTTGAATCCTGTATTTCCTTAACCTGATCAAAATAGAGCTTCCAGTCCCCGACTCGGATTGCCTGAGGCACCGCCCAACCCTGCCAGTACAGCATATTGGTTCGCGGGTGGTGGGTTGATTTACCGCTGAGCGTTCCCCATACGTTGAGTCCATCCAGCTTGGGGATGCCTTTCGACATTTTTTTCAGCTCGATGCCGCAGGCGTGACTCAGTGTGGGGAGTAGATCGATGGCAGTGGTGAGTTTGTCACTTTCCCTACCGGCAGGAATCATCCCGGGCCAGCGGATGATGCAGGGGACGCGGGTGCCGCCCTCCAGTGAACTCCATTTGAGTCCGCGGTAGGGCCCGGCACGGGCCCATTTTTTCTGGCCGGGTTCAGGGCCGTTGTCTGAAATAAAAACCACGATGGTTTTCTTTTCGAGCTGGTTGTTTTTCAGGGTTCCTAGGATTTCTCCTATCCGAGCATCCAGTTCCTCAACTACATCCCCGTAGGCGCCATTGGCTGATTTGCCCTTCCAGTCTGGATGCGCCTGCGCAGGGAAATGCGGGGCGGTGAAGGGGAGGTAAAGGAAGAAGGGGTTTTCCCGGTTAGCATTGATGAAGCTGATGGCTTCGCGGGTAAACTGATCGGTTAATCGGCTGTTGTTAAAAGGATCGGACTCCAGTTTGTCTCCCCGCCAAAGTTTCTTGGTCTGGTTGTTACTTTTATTGATGTAGTAGGTCGTGTCGAAGCCTTGGTTCATGGGCTGTAGCTCAGGCGAATCGCCCAGGTGCCATTTGCCGATCAGGGCTGTCTCATATCCTGATCCTTTGAAAATCTCCCCCATCGTGAGGGCCTCGGGAGCCAAACCGTTTAGTGGCTTGATGCCATAGCCGACCACGCCTCCGCGCCAACCGGCTCGTGGGGGATAGGCCCCAGTTAGCAGTGCCATCCTTGAGGGGGTGCAGACCGTGGCGCCTGCATAAAAACTGGTCAGCCGGATTCCCTCTTTCGCTAATTTATCGAGCACCGGGGTTTTGTGCTTTGTACTCCCGTAGCAGGAAAGATCCTGATAACCGAGATCATCGGCCATGATCAGGATAAGGTTGGGTTTTGAATTCTGGGCTTGGAGATTTCCCCACGTCAAACTCCACGCGAGTAACAGGAAAGCGATTCGCTTTATTGCTTGTTCGCGCGAAAGTGGGGGGCGTTCTTTTTTGGGAGCCATTGTTTTAATTTGGCCTTGGTGGTGGCGTGGGCGGGGTCGTTGGCCAGATTGTGCCACTGGTGGCGGTCCTTGGCCACCTCATAGAGTTCTTCGCCGCCTTTACCATAGTGTATGTAATGAAAACGCTCCGAACGAATGGCATGATTGGTTCCGTGCCAGTGGGGTGAATGGGTGATCACCGCAGGGTAAGGCCACTTCGCCTTTGGATTACGTACCAAGGGCGCGATACTCCGTCCTTCGTTTTTTGGGTTTTTCGGCAGTCCGCAAAGATCGAGAAGCGTTGGATAAAGGTCCAGCAAACTGACCGGGCGTGTGCAGGTTTTCGACTGCGAATTTCCTCCTAGCTTTTCGGGCAGGTGGATGATGAGCGGGGTGCGCGTGGTCTGTTCCCAAAGGGCCGACTTGGCAAATTTCTTTTCGCCCACGTCATAACCGTGATCTCCCCAGAGAACGACGATGGTGTTGTCCTTGTGTGGACTCTTTGCCAAGGCATCGAGCACATGGCCCACACAGGCATCGGCGAAGGAATCAGCGGCCAAGCAAGCTTGCACCGCTTCCTTCCATTTGCCGCTCTCACGGAGGTGTTTGATATGCCGTTCGCCCATGCGTTTGCCGCTGGTCGGGATGTCCTCAAAGTCATCTGCTTTGAACGGTGGAAGCTCAATATCTTCGAGTGGATGCAAATCGAAGAACTTCTGCGGGGCATACCAGGGAAGGTGTGGCAGGTAAATTCCACAACCGAGGAAAAAGGGTTTGTCGTGATCTTGTTTGAGGAATTTGGCTGCCCCCTCAGCGGTTTTCCAATCGGGATTGGCTTCGATGGGATGGTTGGTCGGCCCCCAGTCGATTAGGCGGGCGAGGATGGGGTTGGATTCAAACTTAGGCCGCAATCCATGCTTGTAGCGCTCGCTCTTGGGAGGAGGAACAGCGCCTGTGCGAGTGGAATAAACGTGATCCCACGCACCGGCATCAGAGAACTTGCCATGAGCTTGGTGATAGAGTTTGCCGCCGCCCCAAGCGAGGTATCCGTGTTTCCGAAAATACTGGGGTAGGGTCACCCAATCCTCGTACTGTGGCATATCCCGAAACCAATTCAAGTTGCCGTAAATACCGGTCGTCGACGGGCGAAGTCCCATCATGATTGAGGTACGGGAAGGGCTGCAGAGCGGCGCAGCGCAATGGGCCTGTTCAAAAAGCACGCCACGTTTGGCGAGGGCATCGATGTTTGGTGTCTTGGCCTGCGGATGGCCGCCGAGACAACCGACCCAGTCATTGAGGTCGTCCACGGCAATGAATAGTACATTGGGGCGCTCTTTGGCGAACAAGCCATGCGTAAATTGCAGAAGTACTAAAAAGCAGGCCCAACAGATAATGGAGCGAGCATTCATCACCGCGATTTATTTGGGAGTGGCCTCACCGTGAGGGTATCGGTAATCGGCTTTATCATCGGTGGACACCTTACGTGTATTCCCGTTTTGCAGTACATAGAGATAGAGCGACCGGCCGGCGTGATAGATGATGCTGGATTGATCGCGAGTCCAGCGCGGATAGGCGAACCAGACGGGCTTGCCTTCTTTGTTTGCAAATGGTTTGGCGTTTTTGATGGTGCGCGTCTTGGCGTCAAAGTCGGCGATGTACAATGTTCGGCCGGGAACCTGTCGCTTGAATCCTTTTTGAAATTCAAAACAGATTTTGGTTTCGTCAACGGATAAGCTAAGTCGGTCCAAGTACCCCCGTTTGGTAAGGTCACAGTCGATTTTCTCAAAGACCGATTTGCCATGAGGCTTGGGGGTCATCAGGTAATAACCCCGGCCTTGCTTAGGGTGGGAATGATTAACCAGAATCCTCCCGTCGGTCATACAGGTGTATGCCCACGTGTGGTATTTCTGGTTGGTAAGAGCGATCTCGTGGCCGGGCTTTCCGCCGATCTTCCCCGCCATGACGTGGTAGCCGCCGCCAGTCGGATTCTTTCGATTCCAGATAGGCGTATTCGTGCCGTCCCTAGTCCAAGTCTGGTTAAAGTTGGTGTGCTTGGCATCCGTAATCTGATGAAACCCTGTTCCATCGGCGTTGATGATACAGATCGCTGTCTTCCACATCCCGACTTGAGGATGGTTTTTGACACGCCGAAAGAAGACCAGTTTGTCATTCGTCTTGGACCAGGATGGCTTGAAGTCCCAATGACCGGTTGTAAGCGGTTTGCTTTCGGGGGTTCCGAGCACGTTGACGTGGATTTCCCCGTCCTTGAAGTAAGCCGATCGGTGCCCCACGGCAACCGACGGATGAAGGGATTGCCCTAAAACCGGAAGGCCCGAAACGACTGCCAGCGCCACTGCGATCAAGTTTTGGATAATGGGTAATTTCAATGGATTGATTCTCATGTTCTTACAAACACGCTGAAGTAGGGTAAGGTTGCATCTTTTTTGGCTTGCGCCCGGATTCGTTCATAGAGGGAGCTTGGCCTAGGGGCCGTCCTTCAGGAGCTTGAGCATGCGCGGGCGTGCCTTGCGAATTTCCTGTAGATCGATCTTGTTCGAAGTAAGGCCGTTGAGAAAGCGGTAAAAGCCGGCCATCCCATCGTTCCATTCACCAGAAACTGTATCGATGGAGGACTCCCCTTTTTTGTTTCGAACGCTAGCCTTTGCCCCCTTGGACAGAAGGAGTTTGGCGATTTCGAATCTTCCCATCAAGGCCGCGACGTGCAAAGGGGTGCCGCCATCGCGGTTCCTTCCCGTCGCGACGGCTCCCTTTTGGAGAAGAAACCGAACGTGCTCGAGCCGGCCGTGAAAGGCGGCCGAGCTCAGGGGAAGGTCGGCGTCCTTGGTCAGCGTATTGACGTCGGCGCCTGATTCCACCAAGCGCTTGAGTTCGGAAAGGTTCCCCGTGTAAATAGCTACCTCAATCTCTCCCCGCAACTGCTGTGGGTCTACCTTCTTATCCGAGACATGAAAAATGAAGTCGTTGCTGAACAAGCCACCCTGATTTTGGACCTGCAGAAAATGCATGCCAATTTGGGGTAATTGCTTAAGGGTTATTTCCAGACGGTCTTTATCGCTTATTTTGATGGATCCCTCGACCTTATGGCCATCGACTAAAATTTGTGCGCCTTCGCGGACGTGTCGTCCGCTGATAGTCATGGTTTTGTTGTCACCGGTGAGCTCTGGAAATTTTTGTTTCCCACGCTGAGAATGGATTGGGCCAAGGGTCCAGAGTGCAGGTTGCGGGTGATCATAGTCAGCGTTTTCTCCATGACGTCCTGTAAAAGTGCCTATGAAATTGCCTTCCGCAGCCATCTCCAACAACTTGGCTCGTGAGTAGTATTGCTCTCCTTCAACCGACTTATAACCATCAGCAAACTGAAACATAACAGGAATTACCTGATCGTTCTCTAGGAAAACACCTTCAACTTGCAGCACAACGCCACCCTCCGAGCAGGATGTTTCCAGGGCGTCGAGCAAGTCATTGGTCAGGGGCTCATCCACCGTCGATTCATTGAGAGTCACTTGGCGGGCAAAGGAACCGGAATGACCGGTGCTCCCTTCCAGTACCATCTCCCAGACGGGATCGAAGGCCCGTCGTCCACCCCATGAGAACTGCCAAACACTTCGCTCGGGAATTCCTTGTTCGGCCACTCTCCGATAGAAGGGAAAATCGATAATGTTTAACCTTCCTTGGGGGAGAATAAGGAAACGGTCGTAGGCACCACGCCAAGTGGGTGCGTCCATGCCGGTTCCCGGTGTATTGGTGCTCACCCAGAAGGGCATTCTGTGACAATTACCACATAGGTTTCCGCCAGGTGTTCCCCCGACATCACCAGTGATATGAAACAATTCGAAGCCTTCCTGTGCACGTTCGGATAACTCGTTATCAAATGCGCGGCGCTGTGCGGGCGGGTAGGTTACGTTGAGTAAGAACTTCGCCATGTCATCACGCTCGGACTTGGAGAGTAGGCCGGCTTTGCCTTCGTCATTCTTTGTTTCATCACCCACCCGTGCCATGGTACTGGCGAGGCCTCCATCGATGAGGTGGCGGGTTTGGGACTCGGGCTTGTCAACGCTGCTGTTGGGCTTCACGTGGCGGCGGATGCTGGCGCTGTTGATGCCGCCGTATGGGTCGCCAGGAATTCCGTCCCAGTGAAAGGGCGCGGTATCGCGCAGGCCCCGTATGGGCATGGTCGAACGAGGCATGATCTGGTTGCCGCGTGTGACGATCGGGGTGTCGAGCACCCAAAGCAGTTGATCGGTGTGGCCATCGGGATGGCAACTGGCACAGGAAAAAGTAGCAGTGGTGGAGGCCTTGGCGGTATTGAAAGCAATGCGGCCCCGTTTGAAATCCGGATGCGTGGGATCATGCAGCGTGATGGACGCCTCGGTCTTGGGCGCGGTGCGGTCAGTGATATTGACGACGGACACCGTGTTAGCCACAGCGTTGAGAACCCAAGCGTGATCTTCATCTAAGGCAATGCCACGCGGTACGGCACCGACAGAGGTGCGGCCAAGAATTTTTCCGGTAGCAGCGTCGAGAGTGAAAAGTTTATCCGAGCCGGCGGCTGTAACATAAAGCGTTTGGTCATCGTCGCTCACCTGAACGGCGAATGGTGTAGCCAGCGCATCCTCACGCTTGGGCTGCTTGGGCGGAAGCGGCTCAAGGTTGATGAACTCCGGCTTCTGGGCGTCATTTCCTTTAAAGGAAACGCGGGTAATCTGGTTGAGGAAGGCTCGGTTTTCCAATTCCTTGAGCCCATGCTTCTTGGTTCCTGAACGACCATTGACCTCGTTACGCGCATCAGTTTGGGCTATAAAGACTGTGCCTTCCGAATCGACTGTCAAACCGTAAAGTAGGGTGCCGAGTGTGCTGACTGTTTTAATAAGCTGGTCGGTCTTGGTGTTGAACACATACAGGTCTCGATCCGGCACGCGTGGGTGTTTTACGATATCAGTTTTGTGGCCCAGAGAGAGGACGTTATTATTGGCAATGGAATGCTCATGGGCATTGAAGGTGACCAACTTGTCGTCAATCTTGTACCCGCCCGAAAGCTGCGTCTTGTTATTAGATTCAAAGGGGATGACGTAAAGATTTCCATTACGCACCACAATGGCTCTGGGGTCTTGAGCAGTAATACTCAGATGCCGTCTCACCTTACGTGAGCGGACATTAATGATGGCAATCTTGTTTCCGAGGAAAGAGCAACGTATGCTTTCTCGTTATTAGCAAAGGCAATGCCGACCGGTTCATCAAAGCGGGTGGCTTTGGCTCGCAGGTCAAAATCCTGAACCGTATCGACGACGAGCAGGTAAGTGCGGCTCTCGGGATTAGTGTCGATAACGCTGACCGAGTCGGACACGTGATTGGCCACCCACAACTCCCGGCCGTCTGGGCGCAGGGCGAGGCTCACTGGATCGATCCCTACTGGAATGCGGCGGATTACTTTGCGCGTTTTCGCGTCGATCACATCAACCGAATCTGAAGGAGTATTTGCCACAAACACATGGCCCTCATGCGCGAGGATCGGTCGGGTGTGAGGGCTAAGGAATGACGGGAACCCTATCTTTTTGGGTGAGGCTCCAAGGGAAATTTGAAATGCCGCAAGCAGAGTAAGGTATAAAATTTTTATTCGTGTATTCAATTCTGTTCTACATCGAATTGTTTTGAGTTCGTCTTAAAATTCTTACTCTCACATTACATGGGATTGGAATCGATTTCAAGTTGCTCAGCATACTTTCTACTAACCACAACGATAGGATCGTCTTTAAGTACGCGGTTAAGCTCCCTCAATTTGAGCCCAACAAAACTAGAAGCTCCCTTGGTCTTGCTTATCTCTTTCTTTTTATTCGAAGTTTAAACCTTTTTTGGGTTTGTACGTGAAGTTTACGTTCTTCAATACGTTGTTCTCAACTTGGATTGTCTGTTTGTTTTCCCCGAACGACTCGTGCCAGGTGGCCAGCACGTACTCGCCGGGGGGGAGGTTTTTGATGGAGAAACGCCCCTGCGCGTCCGTGACGCCAAAAAAGGGGTGTTCCATCACAAAAATGAACGCGCGCATCCAGCGGTGATAATCGCACCGCAATTCGATCGGGCCTTCTTTATCACTGAACTTTTTGATGCGATCCGGTGTGCCCGCGGGTTGGGCGATGTTGAAGGGGCGGTTTTCCTGCGAGAGCGAACGCACGTTGTGAATGATTGGATCGCTATTGCGCATGGCAAAATCCTGGCCGACGAACAAACCCTGAATGCGTGGGCGAAACATCGAGCGTTGCTGATCGAGTAGGGCGGCCTTTTTGGGCGCGGTGTAGGTCTTGCCGGCGGGCAGGCCTTTACGGATGTAGACGAACACGTTTTTGATCTCGCCTTTGGCGCTGACCAATTCCACCTCGTCTCGCGGATACGGTTGGCCCTCGTAGAGCTTGCGGCTCTCGGGCGTGAGTTGTAGGGGCGGGCGTTTGGGTTGCGGGCCATCAAGCTTGATGACGCCAGAAATTTCCGCTCCAATCGCAGTGACGGCGGACAGGAAGAGTAGGGTGAAAGTGCGCATGATTATTTCTCTTTGTTAGCCACATATTCCATGATGCGGACGAAGTGCTGGCCGGCGTTGGGCATTTCCGGATCCGCTTTGCGTTTCTCCTGCCACAGGATGTGGATGCGGTGCTTTTGTTTTTCAGTGAGCTTTTTGTAAGTAGCATCCACATACGGCTGGTGCTTGCCGTTCAGATAAGCCTCCGGGAGCTTGGTCTGGGCAATATTTTGCAATAGCTTGGCGTTGGGGCCGGTGTAGTTGACTGGACGCGGCTGCTCGTAGGTAAGCTTGCTACGGTCAGGCATGTAGCCCTTGAGCCTGATGCCGCCAGCGTCGCTGAGGTCGTTGGGCTGGATTTTAATGATCGCACCGTAGCCGGTTTCCATGTGGCGCGATGGGCCGCTGGTGGGGGTCCATACGTTGCCGTCTAGATCGAACTCAATTTCACGAGTGTAGCTCACACGGTTGGGCAAGGGGTAGGTCACGAGCATCTCGGTCTTGGGGTTGAACCGGTGAATGGTGTCGTCACCCGTGCCGCAGACCCACACCATGCCGTCGGGGGCGACATTCAAAGCATAGGGGATCTGGTTGTCCTTGTTGGGTAGATCGTACACGACCCACTTCTCGGTGGCGGGATCGAACTTGGCAAAAACGCCGGAGGCGAAGCCCGGCACCCAGATCATGCCGTCGGGCGCCACGTGCAGGCGACGCGGTCCGCGGAAGGGTGGGTTCCATTCCTTGATGTCCCCATCGGGTTTGCTCGGGTCAATACGGCCGATGCGGTTGCCGTTGAGCTTGCTGTACCAAATCATGCCGTCGACCGGTGAATAATCGATGCCGTAGGGCGTTATACCGCGGCTCTCCCCCTTGCCCGCGGCCACTGCCTGATGGGCACTCAAAAGGTGATATTCCTTTACGTGGTTGGTTTTCGGATGTAGCGAAAATACCGAGTTGCGGCCGGCGTCCGTATACCAGATGAGCCCTTCGGGATCCTGTGGGTTCACACGCAGTGTGTGCGGGTAGCCGCCGCGCTTGGCGGGGGCTTCTGCACTGCTGTACACTTCGAACTCTTTCTTATGGATGTCGTACTTTACCATCTGCCCTGAGGCGCACATCGTAACCCACATGTGACCATCATTGTCCGGCTCGATGGAGTGTGGGCCATAGGAGCCACGCGGGAATTTTCGGTACACCTGCTCGTCGGTCTTTGTGTCCACGGTGACCATATATCCTTTTGTGATGTTCAACGCATATATCAGGCGACCATCGGGACTGAGGTCGATGTCATGGTATTGTGACTCGTAGCGCTTGCCCATTTCCCACCAGGTAATCTTCGCCTTGGCAACTGCGCCGGTGGGGGCTGGCGGCGGTACATACTTCGGCCATTTATCGACGGCGTCGCCTTTGTAGGTATCCATGATCCGTTTTACGATGGTGCGCTTGGTATGGGGGTAAAGTGCGCCAAAGCCGTCCATACGGCGAATCATGGTCTCCCAGTCCACGGGTTCCTCCGGCGTGCGAAAACCGACCGTGCCAACTTGGTGACAGTAGCTACAATACATCTTGAAGTTCAGCTTATCGCGGTGATTGTCGAATTTGAGCATGCTGAAGCCGCTATCGGCCGTACGTTGTCTTTCCAGCTTCCAGCCGGTGGCGGAGGTCATCTTAATCTCAATGCCCTTGGACCCAGCGGTAACATCATCGAGCCAGACATCATTGAGACCCTTTAGCCGCGCGCGTATGCGGTAATCCTTGTCGTGCAGGTCATCAATGGCGTAGGTGCCGTCGGCGGCGGTGAATACGCCGGTGGCCTTGCGGTTTTCGGTGTCATGCGCCGAGACGAATACGCCGCCCACGCCTTTGCCGTCCAGCGTTACCGTGCCGAGGATTTCTTTGGCTGACGCTAACGAAACCGAAAGCGCCAGTGCCAGGATAGTCAAGTGGAGTTTGGTTTTCATGTTAATCCAGTAGGGTATTCAAAATCTTTGCGTTCAGGATGAGTTCTCGGAAGGCCTTGTCGTCAACGTCGTTGAGTTGCTTGAGAAACGACTCCAGGTGAGTGAGATCCATTTTATTCAAATGTATGTTGCGGTAAGCCTTCGGCGCGTTGGGCGACTTGATAGCGGCGAGCTTGACCTGCAACGCTTCGGCAATATCGATCTTGCGCTCAGCCAGATTGCGCAGGGAAGGCGTGGGCCTCGGCGGACTGTCGCCGTTGAGCTTATGCAGTTTGAAGTCGGTAAATTTATCCGGTGCATGGCAGGTGACACAATTGCCGTTGCTCACTTTGGCGTCGGTGCTAAGGAAAATCTTGTAACCGAAATAAGCTT
>Ga0163109_10004968_pt1 | contig 10059 bp, 7 predicted proteins | sample CRUFie1St13metaG_FD_108704 | JGI IMG/M metagenome (GOLD analysis project Ga0163109, IMG submission 108704) | Marine microbial communities from the Costa Rica Dome - CRUD Field 142mm St13 metaG | ecosystem: Environmental > Aquatic > Marine > Oceanic > Photic zone | place: Costa Rica: the Eastern... | reverse complement strand
TTTTTGGCCAACTCAATGGCCAAGCCGATGGAATGGAAAATAAAGTAGGGTTCCTCGAGATAAACAAATACTATTTTTGCCATTTCTCAAACTTACGAAAAATCCTTTGAGCGCTATTTCCATCGAAGAATTCGTAGGATATCTCTCTCAATTTGTTACGTTCGCTCTTATGCGTATCAATGTCAGAAATTAAGTGGTCTAGTATTACTTTTTCAAGTCCTTCTTGTTCTGTTGTAACAACTCCTGGAATTGTATCTAAGAATTTCGTTTGTAATTTTCTATTTTGCCGTAGATATTTTTCGTAATCGTAGTTAAAAAAGGCAATAGGGCGATCGATGATAAGATAATCTATGTAAATGGAGGAGTAATCTGTAATCATCATATCTGATAAGGACATTACTGGATATAGATCAAAATCTTTATCATAATTCAGAATATTAGAAAGGTCCTCGTATGTCTGTGCATTTAGAGGATGCATCTTTAAAACCAATATTATATTGTGTTTATTGAGAAAGGTGTTTAGTTTTTCAATATTCAAATGCCCACTCGAAAATGCGTCACTTCCGTCATCTCTAAATGTAGGAGAATAAATGGCTATTTTATGGCCTTTTTCTTTCGCCCTTTTAAGAAGTTTAAACTTATCTACGTCAACGCCAATGAGGTCCAAATGGTCAGGTATTCTAAAAAGAACGTCATTTCGTGGGTATCCGAAATTCTCAACATCCTTGGTTAAAAAATATTTTTTATAAAGGTGCTTGGTCCAAAAATCAGAGGTTGAGACCATTAGGTCATAGTTCACAATATGTCTGAAGAGACGGGATTTGAGATAAGGAATTCCCTTGCCTATTAGACCCAGCTCAACTGGTTTGAAGGTAAGCCCGTGCCATAAGTGCACTTTTTTTGCTTTTAGGGAAAGAAAGAAATAGAGTGGGTTTCGATATGACCAATGAGAGTAATCAACCACAATTTGGGATGCTTTCAAAAGTGTGGTAACTCCTTTCAGACTTCTGAATAATACAATATGTTTCGTGATGCCACTGTACGCGTTCAAAACTGATTCGCTCTGGGTCAGGAGGCGAATGTTTTTATTCTCTCTAATTCCGTGAATGAATAAATACTTCGTATTATCGGCTATTTCCCCCGATAACTTCCCAATGACTACAGTTAAACCTTTTTCTCTTGCTATCAAAAGGTTAAGCGGAGCAATTATTATCCAGCAGAATGCAATTTGAATATATGATATGACTTTTTTAAGCATCTTTTGTAGCGTAAATCATTTCATCGAGATATTTGGCGATTTTTCCTGTGATCAATTTATTAGAATATTTGTCAATGGTACCCTTCATATTGATTGATTCACTGCTATTCAGTAGTACATCCGTCAAATAAGACATCAGCAAATCCTTATCATCATATTCGAACGAACGTCCTCTTTTTTCCATTTCAACAATTGATTTTACGTCCCCGTCATCAGGTCCAAGTACAAGAATATTTTTACCAGTTCTTAACATCTCAAATAGCTTACCTGGAATTCTTCCTGCTGCATTATCTGCCTTATTGATGGGTAGCAGTAGGAGCGAAGCCTTTTCATATTCCTTAATTACCTGTTTACGTGGAATCATACCCATTAGCTCTGTGTATTCAAGAAGATGATGCTTCTTTAAACTATTTTTTACTGTCAAATCTACTTCGCCAGCGAACTTTAGTTTTAGTTTGCTCCCTATTTCTGGATGGAGGTTTAGTAGCTCATGTAGTACTGAAAAAAAAACTTCTGGATTTCTGTCTTGTCCAAGTAATCCTCCATGAAATATGATAAATGAATCTTCCTGCTTCGCGGAAAATTCACTAAAATCTGTTTCGTCGTAGCCGTAGTAAATTACATCGACATTTTTGCCCCCAATGGATTCAAGATCTTTTTTCCATGAGGGACTCGCGATGGTAATTTTACCTGCTGTTTGGAATACCTCTTGTTCAAGTGCTCTGTGAATTTTATCTGCTCTTTTTCCAATATATAATTCCCTATAATAGTCGACTTGCGTCCACGGGTCTTGGAAATCGGCTAACCAAGGGATGCTGTGTTTTTGCGCGATGCGCATTCCAATCACAGTATTTGTATGGGGTGGACCATCAGTTAAAATGGCATCAACCTGGCTGTTCTCAAGGTAACGATCTATGTATTTCACACATGGCTTAATCCAAGCACTTCGTGCGTCTGGGATGAAGAAATTTCCACGTACCCACATTCCAAATTTATCAATGATTGATCTTTTCTTGTCTGAATTGTTCGTGATATTTTGAAGCGGCGTTTCTTTTTTTCTTCCTGTGATTTTTTTAAAGGCATTGATTGGTTCAAAAATAGGTACTTTATGAATTTCAATCCCATCAGGAATCTCCTTCAAATTGTCATGATCAATGAACTGGTAAGAAGGGTTTTCCGCCGTTAGCACAATTGGCTCCCATCCAAAGTCCCGCAAGTATTTCACAAATTTTAAGCAACGTAAAACACCAATTCCCCCAGCAGGTGGCCAACTATATGTTATGACAAGGACTTTTTTCACTTTAAAATCGGATTAAATTTAGTGATAATAAGCGAAGCCCAAATATTTTGATAGGTCGATATATAAGCTCAAATCTTCTTGAATACGCGACGGGGATTTGCTTATCAATGTTATTTATTGGATAGTTGTCATTTGAACGTTTATATTTGTCAGTAGCTATGGGTTTAGTACAAAAAGATGCGTTAAGAACAACAATAATCTCCTCTTTTGGATTGATCTTAGGGTATCTCAATAAGGGTTTATTTTTTTTATTGGTTTTTTCTACTGAACAAATTGGCGTGGTCAACTTGGTTTTTTCCTTGGGCGTTCTATTTGCTCAATTCTCAAATTTTGGCGCGGTGTACAGTATTTGGAAATTCTTTCCATTTTTTAAAAACAAAGAAAATAACCACCATGGTTTCTTAAGTTTCTCTCTGTTAATGACTTTTTTAGGTATTGCAATTGTCACCTTTTTTTTCTTGGTATTTCGATCTAATATTGAGGATATCTATGAATCAAAATCCCCACTATTTCTTGACTTTTATCTATGGGTGATACCTCTTGGGGTTGGCTATCTCATGTATTTGGTTCTGGAGGTTTACCTGCGTTCTTTATTTAAAAATGTCATCTCAGTTTTGGCAATGGATATTGTACTCCGTCTGGTCGTTAGTCTATTGTTATTGTTCTTTTGGTTAGATTGGATTGATTTTGAGGATTTTGTTGTTGCGCATAGTCTTGTTTTTTTTGTACCTCCTTTGGTTTTAATCATTTATTTGAAGTACCTAGGCGAATTATTCATCAATCCCAAAAAGATCAATATTTCAAAAAGGTTTAAAAAAATCATATTCAATTATTCTGCATTTAATTACATGAATACGTTAGGAAGGGTTTTGGTGAATGCGCTCGATGTTATTATGATTGCCCAATTCATTGGATTGAAAGCAACAGGGGTATACACGACTGTCGTATTTTTAACCAGTGCATTGCAGGTGCCTTACAAATCGTTAATTCGGGTTAGCTCACCCATAATTTCTGAGCATTGGAAAAATAGAGATTTCTCTAACATGCGCTTACTTTATCGACAGGTTAGTTCCGTGTCATTGGTGGTTGGCTTGGGTTTATTCATCTTCACATGGGTAAATATTGATTTCTTATTTTCATTTCTTAAACCTGAATTTTCAGAAGGTATTTGGGTATTTTTCTTTCTTATGATGGGGCGCTTACTAGATATGTATTTCGGTTTGAATGGGCACATATTTACTTCTTCTAAAAAATATAGGTATGATTTAATATTCACCTTCAGTCTCATCGGTATTGTATATTTTCTTAATCTTTATTTAATTCCAATTTATGGAATTGTAGGTGCCGCAATATCAACTGCAATAGCGCTAATATTATATAATCTAGGAAGGTTACTTTTCGTTTACTTTGCTTACTCGATTCATCCATTTACCTGGAGACAGTTATTGATTATAATTTTGGGTATAACTAGTATCATTGTAGTTGTAAATATTCCAATGTTTGATTTGAATATTTGGATTCAATTTATTTTGAGGACATTTATCACAGGCCTTATTTTCTTTGGAACCATACTGATACTAAATTTAGAACCCGAAACCAAGAATTACCTCAACAAGGTCTTTAGGTTTATCAAGACTTCATAATTAGTAGGCCCGTCTAGATTATCTCTTTTACGTAATCGATGGCCTGTTGTAGGCCAGTTGCATTTCTACCGCCTGCTGATGCATAAAATGCCTGACCACCGCCTCCACCTTGTATGTAGTGGCTCGTTTCTTTAATCCAATTTGCCGCATTGAATGCTTTTTCTTTGACTAAATTGTCAGATATAATAATATGTAAGCCACATTTATCTCCATCGATATTTCCAACGATACCGATAAAGTTGTTTATTTCTCCTTTAAGTTGAAACAAAATATCTTTAACACTTGAGGAGGGGAGCTCAACAATTTCGTTTAGGAAATTAATACCTTCTTCTATGAATATTTTCTCTTGCAAAGCGCCTTTTATTCTTTTGGTATTTCCCTTTTGAAGGTTCTCAATTTGCTTGGACAATTCTTGGTTTTTGGTCATTAAATCTTGAATGGCTTGTGCAAGGTTTTTAGGCTTATTGAGTAAGGACGCTGCCGCTTCATATTTTGTTGTTCTCTCTCTAAAGAAAGTATTCGCTGAATCTCCACAGATGGCCTCTATCCTTCTGATACCTGAAGCAACGGCAGTTTCAGCCGTAATTTTGAACATCCCAATGCTATTCGTGGATGCGACATGAGTCCCACCGCAAAGCTCAATGGAATTATCGAATTTTATTACCCGAACTTCTTTTCCATATTTCTCCCCGAATAAGGCAATTGCACCCATTTCTTTTGCTTCTTCTAAAGGTATATTTCTAAATTCCTCTAGCGGGATGTTTGCTTCAATGTTTTGTAAAACCAAGGATTCAATATTCTCAAGTTCTTTCGCAGTGACTTTCGTAAAGTGAGAGAAATCAAATCGGAGTGAATTAGGTTGTACCAAAGAACCTTTCTGCTCTACATGGGGCCCTAAAACAGTCTGAAGCGCGTGATGGAGAAGGTGCGTCGCCGTGTGGTTTTTTGCTGAGTTATTTCTTTTTGAAACGTTCACACTCGCCATGAATTCTTGGGTAATGTCTTTAGGCAGCTCTCTCGTGAAATGAACGATTAGATTGTTTTCTTTTTTCGTGTCAAAAACAGGTGTGCTATTGTTCTCAAAAATGAGTGATCCTTGGTCGCCAATCTGTCCACCACCCTCAGGGTAGAAGGGGGTTTTATCGAGAACAATTTGATAAAATATTTTTCCCTTCTGATTTATTTCTCGGTATTTTGAAATCTTGACATGAGCTGTGAGTTCATCATATCCTAGAAATAATGTGGATTCTTTGGTATCGTTGACAATTACCCAGTCTTGAACCTCCATACTTGCAGCTTTCCGAGATCTTTCTTTTTGAGCCTTGAGTGAGCTGTCAAACCCTTTTTCATCTATCGAGAGTTTATTTTCTCTTGCGATAAGTGATGTTAGGTCTAATGGGAAGCCATAAGTATCATATAATTCAAAAACCTCTTCACCTTGAATCAATGATTCGTTTTTAGCAGAATATTTTTTGATTAGCTGGTCCATTCGTTTAATGCCTTGCGCCAATGTCCTGTGGAAACTTTGTTCTTCCTCTGTGACTACCTTTTTTATTATGCTAGCTTGGGTTTTAAGCTCGGGATAAGCCTCTGACATTTGTTGTATTAAAACAGGAACGAGTTCACCCATGAAGGGTTCTTTTAAGCTTAAGGTTTGGTAAGCATACCTTACGGCTCTTCTTAATATCCTTCTAATTACGTAGCCAGCGCCAGTATTAGAAGGTAGCTGTCCGTCTGCAATGGAAAAAGAAATTGCTCGAATGTGATCTGCGATGACCCTTAATGCGATGTCTGTTTCCTCGGATGTACCATATTTTATATCCGAAAGCGATTCTATCTTTTGGATAATTGATTGAAATAAATCGATATCATAATTGGATTGTTTGCCCTGTAGGGCCATTGCAAGCCTTTCTAATCCCATTCCGGTATCAACGTGCGTTTCGGGTAGGTTTGTAAGCGAATTATCTGCATTACGATTATATTGAATAAATACAAGATTCCATATTTCAATAACCTGTGGATGGTCTTTATTTACAAGGGCTTTACCATCTTTTTCAATACGGTCATTATCAGGTCTTAAATCCATATGAATTTCAGTACATGGGCCACATGGTCCAATATCCCCCATTTCCCAAAAGTTATCTTTTTTTGGCGCTTTGATAATCCTAGCTGTGTCAATGTGCTTTTTCCATAAATCAATCGATTCTTGATCGACAGAGACACCATCTTTTTTGTCACCTTCAAATACAGTGACGTAGAGTCTATCTTTCGGAAGCGCATATACCTCTGTTAGAAGCTCCCAAGCCATGCTTATAGCTTCTGTTTTAAAGTAATCACCAAATGACCAGTTTCCGAGCATTTCAAACATCGTATGGTGGTATGTATCTACACCCACCTCATCAAGGTCGTTGTGCTTACCTGATACCCTTAAGCATTTTTGGCTATTGGCGACTTTTCTAATATCAGGAACTTCATTACCAAGAAAAAAGTCCTTGAATTGATTCATTCCTGCATTAATAAACATGAGGGTCGGGTCGTCTTTCACAACCATAGGTGCAGAAGGAACAATTTGATGGCCCTTTTTTTCAAAGAAATCAAAAAATGATTTTCGTATTTCGGTAACTGTCATAACTAATTTTAACGGATGTAAAGTTAGAATTTATCTTTCAATCCCATCATTTCAATCCAGAAGGAGTTCAATGATGGAACTTAATATAGCTAAATGTCGTTAGAAAGGTTCATGCTTTCTTTATCTTTGCTTCAAACTTGAAGCGCATGAATTTTTTAGACCCTCAAATTGAGCAATACGCTGAGGCCCATACATCACCCGAAAGTCCTCTTTTAGAGCAAATAAGAAGAGATACTTATTTGGAGGTTTTGCAACCAAGAATGCTTAGCGGACATCTTCAAGGAAGGGCACTGAGTATGCTTTCCAAAATGATTTGTCCGAATTCTATTTTAGAGATAGGTACATATACTGGTTATTCTGCTTTATGTCTGGCCGAGGGTCTTACAGATGATGGAGTACTCATAACCATAGATAAGAATATTGAGCTAATTGATCGAGTCAATGCTTATTTTTCTAGATCAGAATTCGCATCAAAAATTAAGATGATACAGGGAAATGCACTCTCTATTTTACCAAAGCTCGAGCAAAAATGGGATCTAATTTTTATCGATGCGGATAAGGAAAATTATCAAAAATACTACGATATGACTTTTCCAAATCTAAATTCGGGTGGTTACATTATTGCTGACAATGTATTGTGGTCAGGAAAAGTTATTGATCCCGATGAGAATGATGCTGATACGCTTGCGCTCAAGTCATTTAATAAAGCCCTAATCGATGATAGTAGGGTGGAGGTACTTCTGCTTCCTCTGCGCGACGGATTGACCGTTTTACGAAAAAAATAGGATGAAACTTGAATTACGCAAAACAGCAGACGGCTCCAATACATTGTACGTACCTGATTTAGACGAGCATTACCACTCCTTTCATGGAGCCCTTCAGGAGGCAAAGCATGTGTTTATTCAGAACGGTTTATTCAATCAAAAAAAAACATCTTTTCGGGTTCTTGAGGTTGGTTTCGGGACAGGTTTAAATGCATTACTAACTGCTTGTGTTTCATCTCATATGGGCTATACAATTGATTATGTAGGTATCGAGGCTAATCCTGTACCTGTTGAGCTGATGGAGAAAATGGATTATCCTCGTTTAATAGAGGACAAAAATGCAGCAGTATATTATGAAAAAATCATTCATTCTAAATGGTCTGCGATAAACTCAATTCATCCTAAATTTCAACTCATAAAATTGGAAGAACGTGTTGAGGATACCCATATTACTAAAAAATTTGACCTTATTTATTTTGATGCTTTTGGTCCGCGTGTACAACATGAGATATGGAATGTTTCAATCCTAAAAAAAATGTATTCATTTCTGAATTTTGAAGGGGAATTGGTTACCTATTGTGCAAAAGGACAATTTAAGAGAGATTTAAAAAGTTCTGGTTTTGAGGTGTTTAGCCTTAATGGCCCCCCTGGTAAACGTGAAATGGTAAGAGCCCGAAAAATTAAATGATTTTTTCAAAAAAAAATTGTAAACGAATTAAAAACATGTATTATCTTTGCACCAAAGTCGCAGTTCTTGTGACTTTGAGTTTTATAGTTTAGCATGGTTTAGCAGAAAGAGGAACAAGTTACGGTTTGTTCCTCTTTTTGCTTTACAACGTTTTGATGATACAATTCAGTTCGTGTATCATGAGGGCTGTAGCGCCCCAAATAAAATGGTTTTTGTAATTTATACCAGGTATATTTTTAAGAATGAATCCCGATTTGGCTTCAACATCACGGTATATTTTTTTTGTTTGTGTATTGATATCTGAAAGACGACATTTAATGATTTCATCAACCTCTCGCTGATTTCTAATTAATTCAGGAAAAGTTTTATGAACAAATACATAAGGACTTACTCGGAATTCTGATACAGGTATCAAAACGGGGCTTAATTTTCCTATGCATGTCCCGTTTTCAATCGGTACACCTATTTCTTCATTGCTCTCTCTTCTTGCCGTATATTCATGATTTATATCTGACAACTCAACCTTTCCTCCAGGAAAAGCAATTTGCTGACTATGCGCTCCATTGTATGCGCTCCTTTTGATCAATATTAATTCGATATCGTCCAAATCGAATTTTAAATGAATCGCAACGGCACTTTCACGATATTTAGTTTCATCTAAATGATATTTTCGCAGCGGTGAAAATTCCTTGTGAACAGAAGTTCCTGGCAGTTCTTTTTTTAGTCTTTCTTTGAGTTTTGTATATAGCAAATCAGTAGTTGTTTTTTATTTAAGCGTAGCGTATTAATTCTAAAAGCTTTTGAATGTGAAAAAGTAACGAGTTTTGTTGAAAAAATGGCTGTTTTTACCGAATTGTCTGCCTTTTTAACGTTTATATTTGTAAAAATTCTTCTTCAACTAAACTATAAAATTATAGTTCAGTTTAGGATAAGTTTTTTTTCGGTTAAATAAATGATGCGATTATGAGTAAAAGTAAATTAGAGTACATCTGGCTTGATGGATACGTTCCAACCCAAAACATGCGTAGCAAAACTAAAGTTGTAGAGGATTTTAGTGGTAAACTCGAAGATTGTCCTATGTGGTCATTTGATGGAAGTTCTACAATGCAGGCAGAGGGCGGAGCTTCAGATTGTTTATTGAAACCAGTTGCTATTTATCCTGACCCTGATCGAAGAAATGGTTTCTTGGTAATGACCGAAGTTTTAAATTCCGATGGTTCAAGTCATGTATCTAATGGCCGTGCAACAATTGATGATGATGATAATGATTTTTGGTTCGGATTCGAACAAGAATACTTTATCATGGATAGAAACACACAACTACCTCTCGGTTTCCCTTTGGGAGGATATCCAGGTCCTCAGGGGTTATATTATTGCTCCGTGGGAGGAAGAAACACACACGGTAGAGATTTTGTTGAAGAACATGCAAACCTTTGTCTAGATGCAGGGCTTACTTTTGAGGGAATCAACCAGGAGGTTGCCAGTGGTCAGTGGGAATTTCAACTTTTTGCAAAGGGAGCAAAAAAAGCAGGTGATGAAATATGGATTGCTCGTTATTTGCTAGATCGATTAACAGAAAAGTATGGTTATTACATAGAGTATCATCCTAAGCCAGTCAAAGGTGACTGGAATGGTTCTGGTATGCATGCTAATTTCTCAAATACAACGCTTCGGACTTGTGGTTCAAAAGAGATTTACGAACAAATTTGTGAAGCATTTAGACCGGTTACAGATGAACATATAAAAGTATATGGTGCCTACAATGATGAGAGGCTCA
>Ga0163109_10004967_pt1 | contig 10060 bp, 9 predicted proteins | sample CRUFie1St13metaG_FD_108704 | JGI IMG/M metagenome (GOLD analysis project Ga0163109, IMG submission 108704) | Marine microbial communities from the Costa Rica Dome - CRUD Field 142mm St13 metaG | ecosystem: Environmental > Aquatic > Marine > Oceanic > Photic zone | place: Costa Rica: the Eastern... | reverse complement strand
TCTCGAATTGTATGTGCCCACAGTGCGTCCAGAAGATTCTCACTATCGTTCACTGTGAGACCAGGAATATAAGCGCCAAGCCGTCGTCCTAAGTAAAGAACTCGCTTTTTGCTTTCGGGTATAGTTCGAACAATTGGGTGAGTTGGACCCGGATTTTGAGTAACATCTCTAGCCTCATCAAACTCTGGGCGCTTGGTTCCTGTGCTGTCATAGACTTTCGAGTGCCGTATTGACAAATTGTTAACCCGAGCTCGAATATCAATAGGCAAAGTTTCTAACGCATCTACCATATTTAGGAAGGCTGTGTTGCCTCCGTTATCTGGTATTTCCACTGAATACAAAGTACTTGCAGAAGGCGGAGTATCCGAAAAACAGCTATCGGAGTGCCAGAAACATTCACCGTCACCAAGGCTTCCAATGGTCTCATTATTTACTTTAATGTTTGAAATAACGCTAACGCAATCAGGGATATCGTCCTCCGGGTATTTCCGTTTCCCAAGACCGAGAAGAGTATCAGCTATTTTTCCAAGGTCGCCGAAAACTTGAGCAAAAATGACATGCTCGGTAACAGGTAATGTTTGGTTTCTAAACAAAAGGACCAAGTATTTTTGAAGAGCTTCGCGAAGCTGTTCAGAGCGGCGCGGAGTGATCGGCTTGCTAGCATCTATGCCTACTACCTCTGCCCCTAGTTTTTTGCCGAGTGGTATGATTTTCATCCATTAGCACCGGAAATAATTGCTATAATCTATAATACTCATGATAGCAGTCTAGTCGAGGCCATTTGCATTCTTTGAGCTAAAATTTAGGGCTTTGAATTTTTACACTAGACTGACAATAGTTGAAAATAAATGTGGTGAGGTACCTCAAATAATGTAGCAAACAAAAAAGCGTTTATCGTTCTCAAGAATTGTCGCATCACCTAACCGTGATACTGGTGTTTGGTTAAGGTAAAGTTTTGAAAATTAAGATTCCGAGGAATAATAAAGATGGTTGAAAAAATACCAGCCGGTGTTGGGGCTGTGATGTTATCAGAATTACCGTACTGGAAGAAACTGGAAGGAAGTGACGCTATCAAGAGAGTTATTAAGTTTGATAATTTTAATCAAGCGTGGGGGTTCATGACGCGGATAGCATTGGAGGCTGAACGGATGAATCACCATCCCGAGTGGCTCAATATTTATGGAAAAGTTGAGGTCACGCTAACGACTCATGAGTGTGGTGGCCTCAGCGAAAGGGATATTATCCTAGCAAGGTTTATAGATGCTACTGTGCACGAAATGACAAAGAACCGGGAGAAAGAACATGCGTAGTATCGTAGTGTCATTTATGTCAGCTGTTATACTTTGTTGGTCGTCACCAAGTTTGGCAGACAGTTTTTCGGATGGCATGCGCATGCACTTGCAAAAAAGATATTTCAAGTCTTCGCAATTGTTTCATAGTTTAGCCCAATCAGGTAATGTGCGAGCTCAGTTCATGTTGGGGACAATATATGAACAAGGGCTAGGCCGTCCCTCTGACCTGAACGCGGCCGCTTATTGGTTTGAAAAAGCAGCTAATGGCAATAATCCCTCTGCACAATTCAATCTCGGCATATTTTACCAGTTTGGAAAAGGTGTGCCGAAAGATGCATCGAAGGCAGCTCAGTGGCTTCAGCGCGCAGCTAATAACGGGCACGGGAAAGCTCAAAATAATCTCAGTACATTCTTTTATGCCGGTGTTGGTGTAAAGCAGGATATTTTAGAGGCTTGGAAATGGCTATCCTTGGCAGCCGACCACCTTGAAGGTGAAGGCCGAGAAATGGTTGTGAAAAATCGTTTGGCATTAGAAAAAGAAATGTCGTCTGATCAAATTATTGATGCGAAAAAACGCACCGCCATGTGGCGAGCTTCTAATAAAAACTGAGACCAGTTTTTTTAGCCTTTATGATGTTTGTCGGCCAATGACTCACGTTTTGCTATATACAAAGCACTAGCGATTAATACTAGTGTACCCAAGAAACTCCATATTGAAGGTACCTCTGAGAAAAAAATAAAACCCACTAAACCTGCAAATAAAACCCGTGAATACTCAAATGGTGTAACTGCAGTTGCTTCGCCGACTGCTAGCGCTTGAATCAAACACGAGTGAGCCAAAGTGACAATGAGACCCAGCGCTACTAAAAGTAATATCTCGAATGGCGTCGGCGTAATCCACAGAAACCATGTCGGAATAGATGTCATTAAAATTGAAACTGAGGCATGCCACAATAATATTGTGACATTTGATTCTCCCCTACCTTTTAAAACCTTAATTAAGGTGAAAATAACTGCAGCGAGAAATGCATTGGTTAGTGCGAAAATCATACCTGTTTTGAAACTGCCAAAATTTAGAAGTTCGGTTGGCTGGACCATTAATATTACGCCAATAAACCCCACAATGGTTGCAGTCCAACGACGCCACTGTACAGATTCACCTAATAATAAAACAGCGCATGGGATCATCCAAAGTGCTCTTGAAAACATTACGGCTGTAGCATCAGCAAGTGGTAATAATTTAAGACTGTAAAAGATACAGATCATGGCAATGCCACCGAGCGTAGCTCGGGTTAGCTGAAGCCAAGGATAATTAGTCCGAAAAGCTTTTACACCCCCTGCATTTGCGATTGCGGGTATAAGCCAAAGAATGCTGAAAATATTCCGAAAAAATACTATTTCTATAGGATCTAGGCGACGGCTTAATATTTTGATTATGCTGTCTGCAGCTACAAAAAAAATTGCCATAAATAACATCCACACTGCGCCGCGGAGATTCTCTGGCGTGCGATCCCAACGACTTTTTAGATTGACTGGCAAAATGATCATTTTCTGTTTATTTTTTCTGCTTACTCGAATTCTGTGGGGCAAAAAAATAAGATTTAGTCACGGCACCTTAGAATATGCTTTTTCGGCCTTAATATCTATACGAGGATTTTGGTAAGCTCTTTGTGACAGATAAGGATTTTAAAGGAATAGAATTGAGAAGGAGCGATGTGCGTGGCAGACCCATTATGGCGACCCGACTGTAGCCGTAAAAAAAATGCAAATATGACCGCATTCAGGCACTGGTTAGAAGAAGAGTATGAAGTATCTCTCAGCAGTTATTCACAACTGCACCAATTCTCGGTCTCTAGGCAAGAGGATTTTTGGGCTGCGGTGTGGCAGTTTAGTGGTGTCATAGCTGAAACTAGAGGTGATCGCGTGCTAGTCGATGGAGACAGCATGCTAGACGCGCAATTTTTTCCAGATGCCAAACTAAACTTTGCAGAAAATCTTTTGCGCCGTCGAGATGATGGAGAAGCTCTCGTGTTCCGCGCAGAGGATCAAATAGAGAGACGATTAAGTTGGCGCGAACTATATGAAGAGGTTTCGAGAATTGCAGCGGCGCTTAAAATGGCTGGAGTTCAGCCCGGAGACCGTTGTGCCGGATTTTTACCGAACAGTCCTGAGGCAGTTATTGCGATGTTGGCTACAGCGAGCCTTGGAGCAATCTGGACTTCATGTTCGCCTGACTTTGGGACTAGGGGTGTTCTCGATAGATTCGGACAGGTGACGCCTAAGGTTTTGTTTACTACTGATGGATATATTTATGATCAAAAATGGCACGCTAGCCTTCCGCGTGTGAGGGATATATTAGCTGAATTACCAAGTGTGGAGCAGGTTATAGTAGTTCCATTTTTAGAATCGGTGCCAGATATAGAATCGATTAACAATGCAGTTTTGTGGGACGATTTCAACATCGGCCGGACTCAAGATCAGTTAAGTTTTGAACATAGGCCCTTCAATCACCCCTTGTATATCATGTATTCGTCTGGGACCACTGGAGTCCCAAAATGTATCGTGCACAGTGCAGGGGGTGCATTGCTACAGCATCTCAAGGAACATCAGCTACATTGTGACATAAAGCCTAATGATCGTGTTTTCTACTTCACTACTTGCGGTTGGATGATGTGGAATTGGTTAGTGAGTGCATTGGCTTCAGAAGCAACGCTGCTTCTTTATGATGGATCACCCTTTGCAATCAAAGATGAAATACTTTTTGATTTTGCATCAGAAGAAAAGATGACATTTTTCGGGACCTCAGCCAAGTATATCGATACCTTAGTTAAACGTGGAGTGCAGCCTTCTCAAAGTCACGATCTTCGGGCACTTCGTACATTTGCTTCGACTGGTTCACCATTAGCGCCTGCGGGTTTCGACTACATTTATCAAAACGTTAAAAGTGATATTTGCCTATCATCAATTTCTGGAGGCACTGACATTCTCGGATGTTTTGTTTGTGGAAATCCGACAGCCCCTGTTTATCGTGGAGAGATACAAGCACTAGCTTTAGGAATGGCCACGAATGTATTTGATAGCAATGGCACCCCCGTGAGAGGTAGAAAAGGTGAATTGGTTTGCACCGCATCCTTCCCCTCGCTGCCAATCGGGTTTTGGAATGATCCAGATGGAAGCCGTTATTATGCGGCATATTTCGAACGCTTCCCCAACGTTTGGTGCCATGGTGATTTTGTTGAGATAACCAAAAATGGAGGTATGATAATTTATGGGCGCTCGGATGCGACTCTTAATCCAGGAGGTGTGAGAATCGGAACTGCGGAAATTTACCGTCAAGTTGAAACTTTCGTAAACATTGAGGAAGCAATCTGTATTGGTCAAGATTGGGATAATGATACGAGAATTATACTTTTTGTCAGGATGACAAAAGGTAAAGAGCTCGACGAAAGTTTAGTGGCTAAAATTAGGGAGCGTGTCCGCAAAAATTGCTCCCCCCGTCACATTCCCGCGAAAGTTATTGCAGTCGATGATATTCCTCGTACGCGATCTGGGAAAATCACTGAGTTAGCCGTGCGCAACGTTGTTCATGGATTGCCTGTGAAAAATAAGGAGGCGCTTGCAAACCCGGAAGCTCTAAAAAACTTTCAAAATATCATAGAATTGAAATCATAGTGGCGAAAAATAAAGGATATCATAGGGTTAACATTCGATCCGCAATAAGAGAACTCAAGACCCAAGAGATTATGCAGGTTTCAGAAATGGCACTGGATAATCCTGATGTGATACCTCTTTGGTATGGAGAATCTGATGTAAAAACACCTGCCTTTATTTGTGATGCAGCTGCAACTGCTATGGGCGAGGGTTATACCTTCTATACTCATAAACGGGGATTACCTGAATTGCGTGAAGCGTTGGCTGATTATAGCCAACGCTTATATGGCCTGCCGGTTGCTGTTGATAGAATTACTGTTACATCCTCCGGTATGACTGCAATTATGATCGCTATGCAGGTTGTAATCGACCCTGGTGATAGAGTGATTTTGGTTGGGCCCGTTTGGCCAAATGCTGAGGCGGCAGTAAACATTATGGGTGGTGAGGTCTGTCAACACTCACTCCGATACGAGGACGATGACGCACAAAGTTGGCATTTAGACATAGAACACCTTTTTGCTATGTGCACTGAAAATACGCGTGCAATATTTATTAATTCTCCAGGAAATCCTACAGGCTGGATGATGTCAACTCGAGAACAAAAAGAAATTCTTGAGTTTTGCCGTCTGCGTGATATTTGGATTATAGCTGACGAAGTATATAACAGGATTGTATATGATCGACCTGCAGCTCCTTCTTTTCTCGAGATAATTGAACCAGAAGACTCAGTGCTAGTAGTTAATAGCTTCTCAAAAAATTGGGCGATGACTGGATGGCGGTTGGGATGGCTGACGCACCCCCCTTCATTCGCCAAGCCATTTTCAGATTTGATCGAATTTAATACCAGTGGCACTCCAGCTTTTCTGCAGAAAGCGTGCATAACTGCTTTAAAGGATGGGGAGCATGTTATTGCTGACATGGTAGACCTGTGTAGGGAAGGTCGAGATATTGTAGGGACTGCAATGTCTGAATGGCCGCGGGTTCGGTATCGAGCGCCCGAGGCAGCATTTTATGCATTTTTCGCTCTGGATGGGATGGAAAACTCACTTAAGTTTGCACAGCAAGTAGTACTTGATGTGGGTGTTGGGCTTGCGCCGGGTACAGCATTCGGTCGGGAAAGCGATGGTTGGCTGAGGCTTTGTTTTGCTCGTAATGGTGGTGAATTATCAACTGCAATGGATAGGCTGGCAAACGTATTTGCTTAATTTTTATATTTAGAGTCATTTATGTGACGTTGTGAAAATTAAAGTGGAAGGGCTAGGATGCGAGGTTATTTTGGTATAGGAGTTGAACACATCTCTAAACCGATGAACGTGGGAAACCTTTTTCGATCAGCTCACGCTTTTGGAGCGGATTTTATTTTTGCTATTGCGCCTGCAGTTGATATTAAGGAGATTCAAAAGGCAGATACGTCTCGTACCGTTAAGCATCTTCCTCTTTACGAGTTTCCAGATGCTTCAAACCTTGTTTTGCCTCGCGATTGTCAGTTGGTCGGTGTTGAACTGATGGAAGAGGCAGTAGATCTGCCGAGTTTTAACCACCCTGAACGTGCTGCTTATATTCTCGGGCCTGAAAAAGGGAGCTTGTCTCCTGAAGTAAATTCCCGATGCGATTACGTAGTGAAAATACCAACAAAATTTTGCGTTAATGTCGGCATTGCAGGTGCAATCTTGATGTATGACCGGTTGATAACCCGCGGTCGATTTGCGCCGCGGCCCGAATCGGTAGGAGGCCCGGTTGAGGAATTGGCTCCCCATGTGCATGGTGGTAGGATAATACGCCACTAGTGTTAAAGGATCGGGGTTCGCTAATGATGTTGCGTTACGTAAAATTTATTCTGCTTTTTGTTGTGCTTTTAAATGCCGAAGGCTTGACCGAAGCTTACGCTGAAACAAAGGTATACCAACTAGGTGGATTCGGAAATTGTCGGGAGGAAGGCCGGAGCTTGATTTGCAATTGGAATGCAGAAACTTATGTCGAAAATAAAAATAAGAAAACCTGTCACATGTGGTCTAGGCCAATTAAAAAGAAGGGAAAATATAGAAAGCGTGGCGACGTCGCGTTGTATGTGACTCACCGACCGTGGTCAAAGGTAAAAAATCAGGTTAGTGTACTCGCGGGCTATACTTACAAAAAAGATAGCGAGCCAAGGGCATTGATAGGCGGGGCGAAATTTCTGTTTTTTACCGAAAAAGATGTAGCGTGGTTACAAACTGCTGAACAGGATAGGGCGCTTGTTAATGCAATGCGGAGGGGCAGAACAATGACATTAGATGGCCTTTCTTCCCGGTCGACTAGGACCACAGACATATATTCACTTGCCGGGTTTTCTGCTGCTCACAACGCAATTAGCAAGGCTTGTGGGATAAAATAGGGTCCCTGTATCATGACCAAATTGGCTTCCAACCCTTCGGCCTTACAATCACCGGCCATTGAAAGCGGAGAACCTCTCTCATTGATCGGGCTTGATCGGGTTGACTTAGCCAGAGTTATCGAGCCACTGGGTGTGAAGCCATTTCGTGCTCAGCAAATTTTTCGTTGGATATATAATCACGGTGTTTCAGATTTCAGTGAAATGACAAATATATCGAAAAATCTTCAATCTGAATTGGCCAAAAATTTCTCGCTTGCTCGGCCGGCAATCAGTCAACACCAAAAGTCTGATGATGGAACACAAAAATGGCTACTTCAATTTGATGATGCCCAAGAGGCCGAATGTGTCCACATACCAGAAGCTGAGAGGGGCACGTTGTGTATTTCAAGCCAGGTGGGTTGTACGCTGAATTGCAGCTTTTGTCATACGGGCACTCAAAGAATGGTGCGGAATCTTGAGCCATCTGAAATTTTAGGACAATTAATGTTGGTGCGGGATGATTTTGGCGAATGGCCAGCTCCTGACTTTAACAGGAAAGTCAGTAACCTGGTCATGATGGGTATGGGAGAGCCTCTTTATAATTTCGATAATGTCAAGAAGGCGTTGCTTATTGCCATTGATAATGAGGGCCTCAGCATCTCCAAACGTAAAATCACGTTATCGACGTCTGGTGTGGTGCCAATGATCGAAAGAGTAGGCCGCGAGATTGGAGTTCAGCTTGCGATTTCACTGCATGCTGTTCGTGATGAACTCCGTGACATTTTAGTACCAATAAACAAAAAATGGCCCATAGCAGAACTGCTTGATGCGTGTCGACATTATCCGGGCGGGCGTAATGCGCGTCGAATAACGTTTGAGTATGTTATGCTAAAAAATTTCAATGACTCTTTAGAAGAGGCGCGTGAGCTCACTCAACTTCTGCGGAATATTCCGTCTAAGGTGAATTTGATACCCTTTAATCCATGGCCTGGTGCCAATTACGAATGTTCTTCCGAAGACGTCATCCGAGACTTTAATGAAATCATTAACGACGCCGGAATAACTTCTGTCATTAGGAGACCCCGCGGGCGCGATATCCTGGCTGCTTGTGGTCAACTCAAAAGCCAAAGTGTACGACAAAAGCGAACCAAATTGGGCCGATGAATTTTCTTGGTTCCGTAAAGTGTTCAAAATCATATTTCTCTCTTTACAAGCGGCACAAATGATCGACCATACTTGGGTGTTAATTTTTTGATAAAATAAGTGCCTTTTGACTAGAGGCTGGCATGTCGATATCTTCAATGGCGCTTAAATAGTAAAAAATCTTCGGTGAGTTACTTCTGGTATGGGAATGTAGCTTGCGGGTTGATGTGCGATGCCTATACTCCGCGCGCAATTGGAAAGTTATAATTTTGGCGAGAGATTATGTCGAGCAATGTAAAAAAAGTTGTGTTGGCCTATTCTGGAGGGCTTGATACATCAGTGATATTGAAATGGCTGCAGGATGAGTATGATTGCGAAGTGGTCACATTTACGGCTGATTTAGGGCAGGGTGATGAGATAGAGCCAGCCCGAGATAAAGCAAAGATGCTGGGTGTTGAGGAAATATTTATTGAGGACCTTCGTGAGGAGTTTGTCCGTGATTATGTTTTCCCCATGTTCCGGGCGAATGCATTATATGAGGGCACTTATTTACTTGGAACGTCAATAGCTCGTCCTTTAATTGCCAAACGGCAAATTGAGATTGCTCGTCAAACCGGTGCGGACGCAGTTGCCCACGGCGCTACCGGGAAGGGTAATGATCAGATCCGTTTTGAACTTGGGTATTATGGCCTTGCTCCCGACATCAACGTGATATCACCGTGGCGAGAATGGGACTTGAACTCGCGGGAAGCGCTAATCGCCTATGCAGAACGAAATCAAATTCCGGTTCCACAGGATAAGCGTGGCGAAGCTCCATTCTCAACCGATGCAAATCTTTTGCATATTTCCGCGGAGGGAAAAGTGCTAGAGGACCCGGCGATGCCCGCTCCAGAATATGTGTTCTCGCGGACGGTTAATCCGGAATCGGCCCCCGGCGAAGGCGTTGAGGTGGAAATTAGCTTTGAAAATGGTGACCCTGTGTCTGTTGATGGCAAGACACTTAGTCCTGCGGCACTGTTGACAAAGCTCAACCACTTGGCAGGTGAACACGGTATTGGCCGAGTGGATATTGTAGAGAATCGTTTTATTGGGATGAAATCGCGAGGGGTCTATGAAACCCCGGGAGGAACCGTTCTGCTGGCCGCGCATAGAGCCATTGAATCGATAACTTTAGACCGCGGCGCAGCTCACCTTAAAGATGAGCTGATGCCCAAATATGCAGAACTAATTTACAATGGGTTATGGTTTTCACCCGAACGGAAAATGTTGCAAGCTGCAATAGATGACTCTCAGCGTAATGTTTGCGGCTCCGTGAGACTTAAGCTTTACAAAGGTAACATTACGACATTGGGCCGTGAGAGTGGGAATAGTCTTTACAGCGAGGCTCATGTTACATTTGAGGAAGATGAGGTTTATGATCAAAAAGATGCGGAGGGTTTTATCAAGCTGAACGCTTTGCGGTTGCGTCTCGCCGCAAGAACAAATGACGGCAGCTAAGGCTGTTTTGAAACTGACAGGCGGGCCTCATGAATTCCACAGACGTAAAACCTTCTCCACAAGAACTTGATCCAATTGCGCAAGCAATCTTGGATTTTTTGTGCCTAAGAGATCCAAAAAGTGT
>Ga0163109_10004966_pt1 | contig 10061 bp, 6 predicted proteins | sample CRUFie1St13metaG_FD_108704 | JGI IMG/M metagenome (GOLD analysis project Ga0163109, IMG submission 108704) | Marine microbial communities from the Costa Rica Dome - CRUD Field 142mm St13 metaG | ecosystem: Environmental > Aquatic > Marine > Oceanic > Photic zone | place: Costa Rica: the Eastern... | reverse complement strand
GGCCTCTTCTCTCATGTGAGAGATGTAAATACCACCATATTCGGCTGCCACTCTGGACAGTTCGATCACCTCTTCCGTTGAGGTAAAGCTGCCCGGCACATAGAACAGGCCGGTAGAGATACCAAGAGCTCCCTGCTCCATGGCGTCTCTCACCATCTGCTTCATCTGTTCCATTTCTGCCGCTGTGGCTGCACGGTCTTCGGCGCCAATGACTGTCTGGCGAATCGTGCCCTGCCCGACGAACACAGCCCAGTTGGGACTGATTCCCAGTTCGGCTATCTCGGCATAATGTTTATCGATAGGGTAGGGCGAAGATCCGTCATTGCCTTCCGTAAGCGTGGTGACGCCCTGGAGTAGCGCGCTTTCCGCGTTGGGCACCGCGAATATGCCGCGCAGGGCATGGGTGTGAGGATCGATGAAGCCCGGTGCCACGACCAGGCCCGCTGCATCGATGATGCGCTCGGCACTTGCCTCAGAGAGATTGCCAACGCGGGCAATCCGGTCGGCCACGATGCCGACGTCGGCTTCGTACCAGGGCGTGCCTGTGCCATCAACGATGCGCCCGTCCTTGAGCAGCAGGTCAAAAGATTCCTGAGCTGCAGCGTAAAGGGGCAGCAGCGCTGTTGAGATAGCCAGAAAGGTCAGAGAATAAAGTTTCATGTTCATAGTGTTGGCATGCCCCCTGAACATTTTTGGTTTTTGAGTGCAAAAAAAGGTAGCTGCAAGCTACCCTTTTCTGCCCTATTGATCTACCAGATCCTGATGCGTTGCTCTGGCGGCAGATAAAGCGCTTCATCAGACTGTACGTTGAAAGCCTCGTACCACTCATTAAAGTTGCGCACGACGCCGTTCACTCTGAATTCAGACGGAGAATGTGGGTCGGTCGTCAGCCGCTGGATGAGTGCATCCTCGCGGTATTTGCGCTGCCAGACTTGGGCCCACGCCAGAAAGAAACGCTGGTCGCCGGTTAAGCCTTCGATCACCGGCGCTTCCTCGCCATTGAGCGCCATTTTATAGGCTCTATAGGCCAGTGACAGACCACCGACGTCACCGATGTTTTCGCCGAGGGTAAATCGACCGTCGATGAAATAGCCGGGCACCGGTTCGAACTGGCTGTATTGCTCGGCGAGGGCATCGGCTTGGGACTCGAAGTTGGCGCGGTCCGTATCAGTCCACCAGTTACGTTGGACTCCCTGCCAATCTGATTTAGAGCCTTGGTCATCGAAGCCATGGCCCATTTCGTGGCCAATCACTGCACCGATGCCGCCATAGTTGACTGCAAGGTCAGCAGCAGGGTCGAAAAACGGGGGTTGCAGGATACCGGCCGGAAAGACAATCTCATTGAAAGAGGGGTTGTAATAGGCATTGACTGTTTGTGGCGTCATGCCCCATTCTTCGCGGTCAGTCGGCTGACCCAGCCGGCCAATTTCATCCTCATAGTTGAACAGTCGGATGTTCTGCGCGTTCTGAAACAGATTGTCTCTGCTGATAGCGATAGACGAAAAATCTTTCCATTCATCTGGGTAGGCGATTTTCGGTCTGAAGGCTTCTAACTTTTTATAGGCTTCCTCTTTGGTATCTGCGCTCATCCAGTCATTCTGTTCAATGCTCTGACGCAGCGCCGCACGCAGATTCTCTACCAGTGCATCCATCTGTTCCTTGGCAGATTCGGGAAAGTGACGCTGGACGTAAACTTGTCCGATCGCTTCGCCTAGGCTGCTCAGGGAGCCAACCCGCATCACGCCTCGCTCCCAGCGTTCGCGCTGCTCAGGCACGCCATTCAGCACTGTCGAGTAGAAATAGAATGCCTCTTGATTAATCTCTTCTGAGAGTACGCTCGCGCTGTCGACGATAAAGCGGTAGGTCATGATGCTCTTCCACTCTTCAACAGGTCGGGAGGCAACAAGCTCAATTATGGGGGACATGGCGCTTGGGTAGGACACGTTGAGATCAGTAAGATTCGCTATGCCTGCCGCGGCGAAATAGCTGTCCCAGTCAAGGCCGGCATACTCGGCCTTGAAATCCTCATAGGACATCGGATTGTAGGTTAGATCGCGATTACGTCGCTGGGACCGTGGCCAGGTATGTTCCGCAACCCGCGTTTCGAGTGCCAGTATCGCTGCTGCTTTGGTGTCGCTGTCGTCAATGCCGGCGAAATCCAGAATCTTGGTGATATGTGCAACATACGCTTCACGAACTTTGACGAATTCTTCGGTGTCTTCAAGGTAATAATCACGATCAGGCAACCCTAGGCCACCGACTGACAGGTTGAGCTGATGTCGGTCTGCATCGGAGCGGTCAGCGCCTACATAAAAGCTGAAAGGGCTGGCGGTATTGTCAATCTGGGCTCGACCGAGGGCAGCGATGAGTTGCTCGCGGGTCTCAATCTGATTGAGCGTGGTCAGACCCGGCAACAGGGGACTGATTCCCAGCTCATTCAGGGTTTCGACATCCATATAGCTAAGATAGTAATCGCTGATCTTCTGCTCGATTGAGCCTACGGCCGGCTCCCTGGAGGACAGATCGTCGATAATGGTGCGAACACGCTGATCGGATCGGTCACTCAGTACCGTAAACGACCCAAAGTTGCTGCGGCTGGCTGGCAGCTCAAAGCTGTCTAGCCATTTGCCATTGGCGTATCGGAAAAAGTCATCCCCCGGGCGAATGTCCGGATTCTGATGGCTCAGATCTATGCCGAAACTGCCAAGTTCTGGTCCGGCATTCTCGGGCTCTCCGTCAGAGCCGGCGCTTTGCGGGGCTGCAGCGGTGACTTGAGGGCTGGCCTCCGGCGTGGGTGTGTCTTCAGAGCCGCAGGAAATCAGTAATACACATAAGGTTGTCGCTAACACTTTTACAGGCGATGACATGTTTTCCTCCAATCATCATTTGTCGAGCGAGACGGAAGTATACCTGAAATCCTCCGGACAGTTGGCCCGGGTAATTCCCTGAACACCGTCATGGCGGACTGTTCCTTGATGTTGATTAATTGACTTTGTCAAACCGTTCACTTTATCAATGGTCCCGGGTTATCGTTGGTCTTTGATAACGATACACTGCCGCCTTAGTAGTGAAAGCAGCTATCAGGGTCATACGCAGGTTCAGAGCGAGAAGTTGACCCATGAAGCGAATTACAGGCATTTTGGCGTTTTAGATTGTTTCTACTGTCATGACAGTGACACTACTGAGCAATCTTAATCAGGTTGAATAAAAAGAGCCCCAGCGGGGCATAATTGTCGTAGCAGTTTGCGATGAGGAAGCGACTCAAATGGAAGAATTTCCGACTTTCGTCACTCACCTTGAGTGCAGTGAAACTGGTAAGCATTACCCGGCGGATCAGTTACATGGGCTCTCGGATGCCGGTAAGCCGCTGCTGGTCCGTTACGACCTTGTCAGGTTAGGGAAAGCAGTGAGTAAGCAAGACCTACAGGCTCGTCTGCCTGAGTTATGGCGATACCGCGAGTTTTTGCCCGTGCGTCACTCGAAAAACGTGGTGCGTCTAGGCGAATTAATGACCCCGCTGCTGTCGGCAACCAAAATACAGCGGGAGTATGAATGCGGCGAAATCCTGATTAAGGATGAAGGGCGTTTACCAACCGGCTCGTTCAAGGCCCGCGGGCTTGCGATGGCAGTCTCCATGGGGAAAGAGCTGGGTGTCCAGGTCATGGCCATGCCGACTAATGGCAATGCAGGAGCCGCGCTGGCCGCCTACTGCTCGCGGGCGGATATCGAAACCTATGTGTTCTGTCCTGAAGACACACCGACAGTCAACGTTGACGAAATCGCTTTTCAGGGTGCTAAAACATTTCTTGCTAACGGCTTTATCAATGATTGTGGCCGCATTGTTGCCGAAGGCAAAGACGCTGGTGGCTGGTTCGATGTTTCTACCCTGAAAGAGCCGTACAGAATTGAAGGCAAGAAGACTATGGGTTTGGAGTTGGCTGAGCAGCTCGATTGGGAAGTGCCAGATGTCATTTTATATCCGACCGGAGGTGGGACCGGTTTGATAGGAATGTGGAAGGCCTTCAACGAGCTCGAGGCAATTGGTTGGATCGGCTCCAAGCGGCCTCGCATGGTGGCGGTACAGGCTGAGGGTTGTGCGCCGATCGTGAAGGCCTATGACGAAGGAACCAAGCATGCCGATCCGTGGCCCGATGCGCATACCATTGCGGCGGGCATTCGCGTACCGGCCGCGATTGGAGATTTCCTGATTCTTGAAGCGGTTCGCGAAAGCGGAGGGTTTGCCGTTGCTGTTTCTGACGAGGCCATTCGCGATGCGCACCTGTACTGCGCCCAGACTGAGGGCATGCTGCTGTGTCCTGAGGGGGCGGCGACTCTGGCAGCGCTCAGGCAGGAGCTCGGCTCGGGCAGAATCAAGGCAGATGAAAAGGTGGTGCTGTTTAACTGTGCAACTGGATTGAAGTACCCGATGCCCGGTGACCCTCGTCGGATCGATCTCGGCGAAGCCATTGATTACGACTTCATTCTCTCGGACTGATCAGTTCAGCACCCGTCGCAGCTGCTGGCGGTGGAGAGACGATGTTGCATCAACGTCTACCTGAAGGCGGCACACCCGCTTGGCAATGTAGGTGCCAACGGGTTTTTCCTGGCGGCATACAATCCTGTCCTCGGGCGCCACGCGTGCATTGTACTGTTCGACTTCAGCATCCGTGGGAGTGAACTGCCCGCCGTCGCCTTCCGGCGGAGACACGGCGCAGGCCTGCCATCCCAGCAAGACGAATAGAGGCATCGATATTCTAAGCAAATTTTTCACGAATCAACTTTCTCTGTTGATGGGCAGCGCTTCCTGCGGTGCAAAATGATAGCGTAACTGGAGCCTGTCTATCTCGACAGGCGTGCCGTTCTTGAGGGCCGGTCTCAGTTGCAGCAGTGACATCTGATAGCGGACGTGGTCGTCCAGAGCTCTGTCTCGCGGTGTGATTTCTAGCACGTCAACATTCTTGAGCCCGAATCCCAGTTTGATAATTCGTCGATTTTCCATCAGCGCGATGGGTGGTGCCGGCAGCAGGGTAAATTCGACTAACGCACTGCTTGGCTGCGGCTCGTCGGAACGGGCGACCTGAGCAGACGGCAGCTGCGCGCCGGGATAATTGGGGGTCCAGGCCCGGAACTGAATAGGCCCTGCTGGCAGTGCGGCCTCAAGCTCATTCACTCCCGTATACAGGACCGGTTCGGGCAACACCCGGGGCCGACCAAAGAGCAGATCAAGCCGTTCGATCGGGACGCCGATAGCACTGAGCTGACGGCTTGCTTCACCGTACAGCGTCATCGCAGCGGTCTCATGACCGAACATCAGCTCCCAGTCTGCCTGGTAGACTGCGGCGAGCGCTGACGCTTCTGTCGGGTTTTCTTCACTGGTGGACATGATCTGCTGGATGCGGCGCAGTAAGTCTCTACCAATCCTATAGCTGATGCGCAAGGACTCGTTCTTCGCCAGAGTCCAGCCGTGATATGCCATGGAGTCTCCCTGCGCAGTCACTTCATTAAGCAACGAGCGGCGTTTGATCAGAGCAACCTGATAGTAATGCGCCAGAACCACATCATACAGCCAAGGCACCAGCTCAGTGTCTGTGTCCCCAAGGGTGGCCTCAATCGCGCTGATCGCGCGCCAGCTCAGATTCTTGGCCAGAATGAGATACCGGGTGCTGTTGGAATTGTCGGCATCGGCCGATGCCCGATAGAGTAGCTCACTGAGCTGTTTGGTGCCGCGCAGGTAATCATAGAAATCGCGAAGATAAATTTCTTCGTTGAGCCATTCAAAGTAGCTGAGCTGATTACCGGCCAGCTGCCACTTCTCCTGCGCCAGCAGTGCTTCGATCAGGTGTCCCAGAGCGGCGCGCTGTTGAGGTGCTCGGAGCCCATGGTTAACTTTGGCGACCTGCACGGCGTCAAGGAAGGTTTTTTCGGCTGCCCGAAAGTCCTTCGCCTCCATGTGCAGCAGGCCACGGGCAATAAGCTGTTCAGAACGCCTCTGCTCATAAACGTTGCTGTACGGCAACGCGCTGCCAGTTTCCTGTGCCAGGGCAGGGCAGCTCAGGGCAATAAAAATAAGCAGACGGAGCATAGGAGAAAGGTAACGGCTAACAACTCAATTCAGAATAGCGGCAATCCCGGTGACCCGCAAATGCTGTTCACGCCGGCCGGCAAGTACCGCTATACTCTGCGGACATGAACGCAGACCGACAATTGTTGTCTGAAACGCATTTTTAATCGCCAAGGATCACAGCATGTCTGACGCCGGAATAACCCGGGGGATAGATCTCTATACCTGGGCTACCCCGAATGGTCGTAAAGTATCCATCATGCTTGAAGAGCTTGCGCTGCCATATCGGGTGATGCCTGTGGACATTACCCGAGGCCAACAGCATGCCTCAGAATTTCTGGCGATCAGCCCTAACAATAAGATTCCGGCAATCGTCGATCATGACGAGGGAGCGAAGCTCATGGAATCCGGTGCCATCTTGATGTACCTGGCCAGCAAATCGGGGCGTCTGATGAGTTTAGGTGGGTCCCTGTACTGGCAGCAGCTTGAATGGCTGATGTTTCAGATGGGCAGTCTCGGGCCAATGCTGGGTCAGACCCATCACTTTATAAAATTCAATGCAGGAAAGTCGGCCTATGCAGAGGACCGTTACCGGGCAGAGAACCGCCGCCTTTATCGGGTTCTTGATGCCCGGCTTGAAGGCCGGCAATTCATTTGCGGGGAGTACTCGGTCGCTGACATCGCGGCGTGGCCATGGATTTCCCGATTCGAATGGCAGGAGATGGACTTGCGGGAGTTTCCGCACTTGTTGGATTGGTACGTAAGAATTGCGGAGCGAGCTGCCGTGCAGAGAGGCTATGCGGTCCCTCAGGATTTGCCGGTGCCGATGCCTGACTGAGTGTGCCTTTAGGATGCATCAGCCCCGCGCGATTTGCGGATTGCTAAAACAGAACAAACTGACTAAGTTGAGTCGCTCTCTTTCAGTGATTAAGGAGTCACTATGATCAGCTTGAGCAAGACCTTGCCGATGATATCTGGTTTGCTGCTGTGTAGCTCAGTGATGGCTGCAGACGGTACCTATATCGCTCCCCGCAATATGTGGGGCCAGCCCGATCTTCAGGGTGTCTGGAATTTTTCGTCTAACGTGCCCTTTCAGCGTCCTGAACAGTTCGGCCAGCGCGAATTTATGACTGATGATGAAATCGCGGCCATGCGGGCACGGCTGGCGGAGGCTGATGCGGCTTCTGATCAGGCTGTGCCAAGTGCGGATCCAAACAGCCCGGGAGGATACAACGATTTCTGGGTAGAAAGCGCTGGCATTACCGATCGCATCCGTACTTCCCATCTGGTCTATCCTTCGGATGGCCGCTTACCCGACCGGGTGGTGGGATCTGCAGTGCAGTTTGGAGGGCTCGGGCCGGATGTGCCGGGCCAGCGGCCAGTGCGCTACACGGTCGGAGGTATTGCCAAGGACGGGCCGGAAGATCGCGGCTTGTCAGAGCGCTGTATTGTCGGTTTTAACGACGGGCCACCGTTCATGCCAAGCCTCTATAACAACAATGTCCAGATTTTCCAGAACCGTGATCACGCAGTCATCCTTACTGAGATGATTCACAACGCCCGCATTGTGCCACTCGACGACAGACCTCCACTGCCAGAGGAGATCGGCCAGTGGAGCGGCGATGGAAGAGGCTACTGGGACGGAGATTCGCTGGTCGTGGTCAGCCGAAACTTCAACGGGCTCACGCAGAGTTTCAGCGCATTTGGCACCTCGGATGAGAAAGTCCTCACCGAGCGTTTCACCCGCGTGGACACGCTAACAGTTGATTATGAATGGACGTTAGAGGATCCGGCTACCTTCACAAGCAAAATTACCGCGATCGTGCCGATGACCAAGGTTGGCGGTCAACTGTACGAGTACGCTTGCCATGAAGGCAACTATGGCATGGTGAACATACTGCGCGGACAGCGCATGGAAGAGATCCGCGCGGCGCAGGGATCTGACTGAGAGCAGGTCAGAACAGATTCGGGTTCGGGCGCATTACGGTGGCATGTCCGGCTCTTCGGCTTGCTGCCATCCGCGCCAGCCCCGGCCTCTGTCAATCATCGCCCGCCTGACCATTTCGTGCATCCTTGCCAATTCGCCCGCAGTGGGCGCGCGATCCTCATAATCGATTTCATGCTTGCGCTCGGTGGTAGCGCCGATGAATGAGGCAATGTTGGTTGAGATACCCCGATCAATCAGGAATTGCAGGTACTCGTCCAGAGTTGTCCAGTTGACATCTGCTCCACCGAAGCCTCCCGAATCTATGATGTCCTGCCGCGTAGTCTCGTTGATTGGCCCCTCTGAATTGCCCTCGCCAAAGACTTCCAGGGTCACTCCCTGACGGATGTCGCTCTGGCTTCGGCCGTCAATAGCCAGAGATTCTGTTGCTCAGCTCAACATGTTGATAAAGCCCGGAGCGACCGCATAGCCTGCTGCGTCGATCGTCTGCTCCGCCAAGCCATTAAGCGTACCAATAGCGACGACCCGGTCATTAACGACAGCAATGTCAGCCTGAAAGGGCTCGCCTCCGTTGCCGTCATAGATCGTGCCGTTTTTGATCAGCAGATCAAAAGTCCGGGATGAGCTGCTGCAGGCTCCGAGCAGCGCAAGCACTGGGGCTAATAGGGTTCGGAGCATGGTTCACCTTCCAGAGGGCAGAGGTTTTTAGCATAAGGCATCCTCCAGTACACCAGTAGTTGGGGTTCGCATATTGCAGACGCGGTTCAACTTTTCTGCTGGCTGACACAGATCCGTTGCGCTCCTGTCAGTCATCCGGAGAGCGTGGAGCACTTTTCTTGGCTCAGAGTGTCGGTTTTGTTGTTTCGGGTTGACATCAGGCGCTTTCAAAAATACTGTATATAAATACAGTATTTTGTTCATGTCATCATGCCATCAAAACCCCTTCATGAAACGGCTCTGAGCCCGGAGCGCCCTGCCGGGCTGCCAGATTATGCTGAATTGCACTGCCTTTCGAATTTTACTTTCTTGCGCGGCGCTTCTTTTCCGGAGGAGTTGGTAGAGCGTGCTGACGAGCTAGGCTACCGGGCGGTCGCCATTACTGATGAGTGCTCCCTGTCCGGGGTAGTGCGCGCACATACGGTTGCCAAGGAGAGAGGTACTGAACTGATTATTGGCAGCGAATTTCACCTGGAAGAAGGCTGTCATTTCGTTCTGCTGGCCTGCAACCGGCGCGGCTATGGCCATTTAAGTCATTTGATCAGCTGCGCTCGCCGGGACACCGCCAAGGGTAATTACCGTATGGATTACGCAATGGTAGAGCAGCACCTGCCCAGTGACTGTTTAGCCCTGTGGTTACCTGACCTGAACCATGCTCCTGAGCATCTAGCATGTCAGGCTGTATGGCTGCAGCGATTATTCAATAAGTGCCTGTGGATTGGGGTCGAACTGCTGCTGCGGGGAGACGACCTGAGGAAGTTACGACTTCTACAGTGCCTGGGTGAGCAGTACGCAATACCTTTGTGCGCAACAGGTGGTGTTTACATGCATGTGCCAAGTCGGCGTATTTTGCAGGACACAGTAACCGCGATTCGCTTGCGGCGCGCGATCAGTGAGCTCGGGCTGGAGGGGGAGTGTAATGCTCAGCGCCATCTTCGGAGTCGCGAACAACTGGCCAAGTTATACCCTCCTGCACTGCTGGCTGCTACGACGGAAATTGCTGATCGCTGTAAGTTTTCGCTTGATGAGCTGCGCTATGAGTATCCAGAGGAATTGGTACCGCCTGATTACACTGCGCACGGTTGGCTACGTGAACTGACCGAGGCCGGAATCCGGACACGCTGGCCAGAGGGTGCAACCCCTAAGGTACGCAATCTCATTGAACATGAGCTGATGCTGATCAAGGAGCTCAACTATGAGCACTACTTCCTCACCGTGCATGACTTGGTGGCCTTTGCCCGCAGTGAGGGCATTCTGTGCCAGGGGCGGGGGTCAGCTGCCAATTCGGCTGTGTGTTATTGCCTAGGAATTACTGAGGTGGATCCGGCCCGGGTAGAG
>Ga0163109_10004965_pt1 | contig 10061 bp, 2 predicted proteins | sample CRUFie1St13metaG_FD_108704 | JGI IMG/M metagenome (GOLD analysis project Ga0163109, IMG submission 108704) | Marine microbial communities from the Costa Rica Dome - CRUD Field 142mm St13 metaG | ecosystem: Environmental > Aquatic > Marine > Oceanic > Photic zone | place: Costa Rica: the Eastern... | reverse complement strand
AAGGCGGGGGTGGAAGCGGAGGAAGTAACGGGCAAGACGGTGCTGATTTTACGTTTAAAGGTAACGTTGAAGATAAAGAAGCACTTCTTGCTATTTCAAATCCAGAAAAAGGTGATGCTTACTTTGTTGACGTTGACGAATCTCAAAGCGACTTAGAAAATGTAATATACGTTTATAATGGATCAAACTTTATTTCTGGAGGTTCTTTTAAAGGCGACGATGGAACAGCAGGCGCAGATGGAGCCCCGGGAGAAGACGGAGCGCCAGGTGTCGACGGAGCGCCAGGAGCAGATGGTACAAACGGTGCAGACGGTGCAGACGGTGCAGATGGTGCAAACGGAGCAGACGGTGCAGACGCGCCTACAATACAATCAATATCAGTATCTGGAACAACAATAACAACATCACTTAGCGATTCAAACACTGTTACTGGAAGTATAGCACTTTCTATTGATGACCTTTCTGATATAGATCTTGGTGGCGAATTAGATTCTAGTAATATAGGACAAGTCTTGAAAGTAGTGCAAGATGGTTCTAGTTTTGAATTTAATCTTGCAGACGACACAGGAAAGTCGCAAGAAGAAATCGAAGATATTGTTGGAGGTATGGTTTCTGATAATACCCAAACAGGTATTAGTATTACTTACAGTGATAACAGCGAATCAGCTGGCAAGATTAACTTTATTGTAGATAATAATACAGTTGGTTTCTTAGCGGGGGCGCAGACTTTCAGTGGTAATAAAACATTTACAGGTGATGTAGATCTAACAGGTGCTACTGCAACAGGTGAAACTAAAAATACTTCAGATAACTCTACTAGTTTAGCAACCACTGCTTATGTAGATGCACAAATTGATACAGATATAGCTACATTAGATCTTGATAATAAATATCAATCTATAGACGATACATTAACTGCTCTTGCAGCCGTTGAAGTAGCAGCAAATAAGCTTGTTTACGCTAACGGTACTGACTCTTTTACAACAACTGATTTTAGCCAGTTTGGTCGTGGCCTTATTGATGATGAAGATAGCACAGCAGCAAGAAATACTTTAGGTCTAGGTGATATTGCGACTATGGATGCTAGTTCATTTCTTCTAGCAACTTCAGGACTTAACGACCTTTCAGACGTTGTAATTACTTCAAGTGTGTTGACAGATGGTCAGATACTTGTTTATGATGATACAAGTGACGATAAGTTTAAGAATGTAACTTTATCTGGTGTAATATCTATTGATCGTACAGGTTTAACTTCTTTTGTTGAAGATGCTATTGATGAGAACAATAACGTTATTAAAGATGGTGCTATTGCTAATTCAAAACTGGCAAATTCTTCAATAACACTTTCTGATGGTTTAAACTCAGATGTTTTGCCATTAGGACAGACATTAACATTGTCAGGAACCAGTAATGAGACTACAGTAACAGTAACTGCTGATGGTAACAATAGTAATGGTGCAGTAGTAACAATAGGACTTCCAGATGATGTGACAATCCCACAAGATCTTACAGTTACAAGAAATATTCAAGTAAACGGTGACTTAACTGTAAGTGGTATAACTACAACAATAAACACAACTAACCTTGATGTTGAAGACACTGTTATAAGCTTAAATAGTGGCTTAAGTGCAGAAAATACAAACTCAAGTGATATTGGATTCTTTTTTAATAGAGGAAGTCTAGCAGATGCTGTTTTGTTTTGGGACGAAGGTGATGATTTATTTAAACTAGGCACACACTCGCAAGCAGATTCAACATCATCTGATTTAGGTTCAACTGGATTTGCATCTGCATTTTTAAAAATAAAGACACCTGTTTCTTCATCGAATGATGAACATGCTGCGACAACTGAATGGGTTACAGATAAGGTTGGGACTACTATTGCAGCAACTTCAATAGGTGATTTGTCAGATGTAAATACTACTGCTAGTGGTTCATTAGAAGGTAAACTGCTTAAATTTGATGCCAACGATGTTCTTGTTGTTGCTGACGGGAATGGTTTTGAAGCAGATACTAATTCGTTATGGGATGTTGATAGTAATGGAGATTTATTTCCTCACGGAATAATAGACGGCACTTTAGACACAGGAATGTTTGCAATTGAGCTTAGTGCTGGATCTGTAGATCTTGCAGGTCCAAATACGACACTTCATGATATCGTAAACGCAATACAAAACATGAATGCTTATACAACATCTTCAAGAAGCATAGCTAGTATTAATGATACTTATTGGGAATTTGTTGATCCTAGTGATCCGGATAGTGACATAATGCCTAAAGCAGCTAATTAATGTTAAATCTACAAGATTTTTTGTAATCTGATAAATATTTATAAATGTAAAAAAATAAGTTAGGAATAAAACAATATGACTACACGTAATTTAGTACCAAGACTTTCAGGAGAAGGCAAGCTAGGTATATCATCTAAACCTTGGGCAGAAGTAAATGCTACAAATGCAGCTTTTACAACACTTAATATTACAAATTTAAAAAATACATCTGGCCAAGACTTGTTAGTAGCAGGAACTGGTGTTAGTTTATCATCCTCTGGTAGTCAAATTTCTATAGGTTTAACTACTTCATTTTTAGAGGATCTAGGCTTTAGCACAACCTCAGGTTTAAACACTGGCTTTACAAGAAATAATGGAGATGCTCTCACCAATGATGACTCCATCGAGTCAGGTGACTCTATTAAAGTTGCGCTACAAAAACTTAATGATGATCTTAGAGGAGTAGCAGTTCCTACTATAGTATTTTCCAACCTAGCATCAGCGCTCGTCGTCAATGCATCTGAAGGCATTGGTTCAAATGATAACGATGCAACTTTGCCAACATCAGCTGCTGTAAAATCTTACGTTGATACACAACTTACTGGCAGCGATTTGGACTTTCAAGGAGACTCCGGAGGCGCTTTATCTATTGATTTAGATTCTGAAGTACTTGACATAGCAGGCGGAACAGGTATTAGTACATCAGGCAGTGGTAATACATTAACTGTTAATTTAGATAACACTTCAGTTACAGCAGGTAATTATGGTGGAAGCTCTGCAATACCAGTATTAAGTATTGATGCTCAAGGTAGAATAATATCAGCTCAAACAGCTAACGTTGCGACTACTTTAACATTTCAAACTGACACTGCTACTGATAACACTGTTAATCTAATTTCAGAAAAACTTAGAGTTTTAGGCGGCGCAGGAATATCAACTAGTCACAGTGGCGATGATATTACAATAGCACTGAAAAATCTTGACGTATCCCCTTCAGGATCTTATGGCTCTGCGACAGCTGTGCCAGTTTTAACAATAGATGAAAAAGGTAGAGTAACTACTGCAGAATCAACAAATATTTCTTTATCTACTAGTGCTATTTCAGGTTTTAACGAATCTGTTGAAGATGTACTTGGGGCATCTCTAGCATTTTCTGGTAATGACACTAGTAATACAGGTATAACATTTACTTATCTTGATAGCCCAGGTCAAATTACAGCAGCTGTTAGTCTTGGCGGTTTTTCTATTGGCGCACTTTCTGATGTAGATACTACAGGTGTTGCAAGTGATAAGATTCTTAAATATAATGGATCATCTTTCGTAGTAGCTGATGAAACTGATACCAATACACAACTCACAGACGAGCAAGTTCAAGATATTGTTGGTGCTCAAATTGCAACAAATGGGTCACACACTGGAATTACTGCAGAATATCGCGATAGCGATGGAGATGGCGCAATTGACTTATCGATTCCTGCAGAAGCAATTACTGCAAGCATGCTCAGCAAAACAGCAATTTCAGGTCAAGGTTTAACACTTGGTTCTGGACTACAAGACGACGATGAGTTCTTAGTTAGTGACACTAGTGAGACTACTAATAAGCTTAAGAACATTACAGCTAGTGTTATAAAGACTTATATGCAAGGAACCTTTTCTACGTCAGATGTAAACGTTACTGTTGACAACTTAGAAACAAGATTAAGCGAGATTGACTCTAATATTCAAATTGGTACAGGCAGCTCGGTTCAAGTTACAATCCCAGGTAATCTTGTAGTTACAGGGACGACAACTACAAATAACGTTGAGACAGTTTCAACATCAAATGGCGTAGTTTTTGAAGGAAACCAAGTAGACAGTAACGACCTTACATTATTAGCAGCTGGAGTTACTGATACTAGAACTATTACGTTACCTGATTTAACAGGTCACGTTCCAGTACTATCAGCTGCAGCTACTGAACTAATTACATCAACACCCGCAGAGCTAAATCTGCTTGATGGCTCATCTGCAGGCTCAGTTGTTGATGGTAAAGCTGTTATCTATAGCAGCAGCGGCGGTAATATTGCTGCAACAACATTTACAGGAGACTTGATAGGTAATGTAACAGGTACAGTTTCTAGCTTAGCAAACCACGATGCAGACTCGTTAAATGAAAAATCTTCTAGCCCTACTAACAAGTATTTTACTGATGCAAGATCTAGAGCTTCAATTTCTGTAACAGATGCAGGAGGTGATGGATCATTAAGCTATAATTCAACTTCTGGTGTAATTACATATACTGGACCAAGTGCTTCTGAAGTTAGAGATCACTTTAGTTCAGGAATAGGTGTAACAATATCAGCTTCAGGAGAAATTAACATAGGCCAATCAGTTGGGACATCTGATGATGTTACTTTTAATCAAGTTACAGCTGCCTTGGACGGTAATGCTTCTACAGCAACAGCATTAGCTAACGCACAAAACATTAGCATTACTGGTGCAGTTACTGCTAGTGCTATTTCGTTTAACGGTACTGGAGCAGTTGCATTAGACACATCGATTGGCAATGATGTAATAAAGAACAATATGATAGAGAATGATCATCTTACACTTGCTGCAGACAGTGGAACTTCTAACGATATTCTACTTGGTGGAACACTTACAATTAGCGGAACTACTAATGAGATTGAGACTTCAATTAGTGATGATACAATTACGATTGGTTTACCCAGCGCAATCACTGCTAATCTTACTGGTAATGCTTCTACAGCAACAGCATTAGCTAACGCACAAAACATTAGCATTACCGGTGCAGTTACTGCTAGTGCTGTTTCGTTTAACGGTACTGGAGCAGTTGCATTAGACACATCGATTGCAAGCGGCTCGATTAGTCATAATATGATTGCTGATTCTATACCCAATTCAAAGCTTGCTAACATTAATACAGTAAATAAAGTATCAGCTATATCTTTAGATGTTGAGAATGCTGATAGCTATGCTGCATCTGGATCAGACGTATTAAACATAAGTGATAAAATATTGGTACATGATGTATCTGCATCATCTACAAAAAACAAAGCAGCAACACTTTCACAGCTAATAACATTTTTAGAAAGTGAAACAACTTTTAACGGATCAACAAACATTGATACTTTAGGCACAATAACTACAGGCACTTGGAACGGTAGTGTAATTGACGATGACTTTGTTGCTAATGATTTAACCATAAACGGTGGTGTTATTAATAATACAACAATAGGTCTTACTTCACATACGGCAGGTAAGTTTACTGCACTTATTGCAGACTCTAGTTTAGTGATTAATAACTCAACAGCAATAACTTCTGTTGATACTGATTTGACTAGCGTATCATCTACAGATAACTCTATTGCTTCAGCAAAAGCTATCAAAACTTATGTTGATGCACAAGATACAGCACAAACTTTAAGCGTACAAGCTGATTCAGGTACTGCGAGATCTATTACTTTAGGAAGTGAAGTGCTTGATATAGCAGGTGGTAGCGGTATTGATACAAATACAGACACAGATAATCAAGTAACAATTGAAATTGATGCAACAGTAGCTACCTTAGCAGGCGCACAAACATTAACTGATAAAACTTTAACGACACCATTATTAACAACACCAAAAATAAATGACACTAGTGCTGATCATACTTATAATGTCACAGTTTCAGAGCTTGCTGCTGATCGTGAAATTACGCTACCACTATTAACAGGAAATGATACGTTTGTCTTTGAGGCTCACCCTCAAACTTTAACAAACAAGACAATTGATTTCAATGGCACGGGAAACACCATCACAAATGTTGAAGTTCATAATTTTGCTGATGACGCAATAATCTTAAAAGAACAAAACAGTAATGGCGAAGGTATTGCTAGCAACGATAGTGATACAGCATTACCTACAGCATCTGCTGTTAAACAATATGTCGACGATCAACTTGGTAGATTTGGTGGTATATTTAAAACACATGAAGTTACAGCGGCAACATTTAACGAAAGTAATGAGCTAGTTAGTGCAGGAGAATATGACGTTCAGTTTGATTCTTCACCACTAGTTAGATCACACTTTGGGCCCTTTGCTTTTGACTTAGGACAACTCGTTTCAAGTGGTGGTTCTGATATTACTTTCTTTGGTGCTACTGCAACAGGTGCTTCAGATAGACACTTCCTTGTAGTAGGTTCAGACGCTGGCAATGACACTAAAGGCGACTGTAAGTTTACTGGTGCTGATCACACAACACCTTAATCTATATTATATAGATGTTAAGTTTAACTCTGTTGCAAAACTTTATATTGTTTTATAAAATATACAGAAAGTTTACATAATGAAAAACAGAGCAATTTCCGAATCAATGAAAGAGTTTTGGAATAATAAAAGTCAAGAATTTTTAGAAGAAGTAAACAAGAAAAGAAGTAGTACGCTAAAAAATACTTGCATTTGGCTTAAAAAAGAAGGTGAAAAGCCTTTTCCATGCAAGTTAGAAATGACTTTAAGTAAGCTTTCTGAAGGTTATTTAATAGTTAATACTGATAAAAATATAGAAAAAGTATCTAATATATTTGGTGAAATTCCTGAATATTTCTGGGCTGACAAGAACAAATAAAAGTATATTTAAAATTAGACCAATATATATTATTAACAATTAATTATTTTGTGGTTAGTTAAAGACTATAATAGAAAGGACAACCATGTCAGCATTAAAACCAGATGGTCAAGGAAATCATGACCTAGGAACAACAAACAACAGATGGGGTGCACTTCATGTGCAAACAATTGCAACTTCTGGAGACGTCTCTGTAGGAGGCGCGTTATCAGTTTCAGGAGGAATTACAACAGTCAAAGAGCAAGAATTAATCATTGGTGACTCAATGATTCAGCTTGGTGATGGTGAAACAACAAACTCTAAAGATATCGGATTTTTTGGAGAATATAATGATGGCTCATCACAGACATTTGCAGGTCTTGTATATGATCAGTCTGCTTCAAAGTTTTTCTTATTCTCATCACTTACCGCTCAGCCTTCAGATACAATAAATACTGGACATGCGAGTTTTACTAAGGCTACTCTTGACTTGGCTGATATTGATACAGTAACTTTTACTGCAACAGGTGCAGCCTCTTTAGGGTCAACATTAGGCGTAACAGGTGCAGTAAGCTTAGCGTCTACTCTCGACGTTGACGGTAATACAACTTTGGATGGTTTAGCTGTTTCTGATGCTGCAACTTTTGCATCAACATTAGGAGTGACTGGTGAAGCTTCATTAGACGGAGGCATCGACGTCGATGAAAGTGGAAGCTCAGTATTTAGTGTGCATGGAACATCAGGTAATACCTCAGTCGGTGGAACGTTAGGTGTGACTGGCGCATCCACTCTGGCTTCAGTTGGAGTAACTAATAATGCAACAGTCGGCGGAACATTAGGTGTATCTGGAGAAGCTTCATTAGACGGTGGTATCGACGTCGAGGAAAGTGCAAGTTCAGTATTTAGTGTAAATGGAACATCAGGTAATACAGCAATCGCTGGTACACTTGACGTTGATGGTGCTACTACCTTAGATGGTTTATCTGTTTCTGGAGATGCGACTTTTGGATCAACGTTAGCAGTAACAGGTGAATCCACTCTGGCTTCAGCTAAGATTTCTGATTTGACTTCAGGTCGCGTTGTCTTGGCTGGTACTGATGGTGCTGTTGAAGACAATGGAAATCTTACATTTAATGGTACAACATTAGCTTTAACTGGTGCTGCAACAATTAGTTCAACACTTAGCGCAGGCGAGACCACACTATCCTCGGCAACTATCTCTGATCTGACTTCAGGTAGAGTTGTTTTAGCAGGCACTTCTGGTGCTGTTGAAGACAATGGAAATCTTACATTTAACGGTTCGACATTAGCAGTTACTGGCGCAGCTACAGTGAGCACAAATGCAACAGTCGGAGGAACATTAGGTGTGACTGGCGCATCTACGCTGGCTTCAGTTGGAGTGACTAATGATGCAACAGTTGGAGGAGCATTAGGCGTGACTGGAGAAGCTTCATTAGACGGAGGTATCGACGTCGATGAAAGTGGAAGCTCAGTATTTAGTGTAAATGGAACAACAGGTAACACCTCAGTTGGAGGTACGTTAGCTGTAACTAGTAATGCAACAGTTGGTGGAACGTTAGGAGTGACTAGTGAAGCTTCGTTGGACGGAGGCATCGACGTCGCGGAAAGTGCAAGTTCAGTATTTAGTGTAAATGGAACAACAGGTAATACAGCAATCGCTGGTACACTCGATGTAGATGGTGCTACAACTTTAGATGGCTTAACTGTTTCTGAAGCTGCGACTTTTGAATTAACACTTGATGTAGATGGTGCTACAACTTTAGATGCCTTAACTGTTTCTGAAGCTGCGACTTTTGAATCAACACTTAGTGCAGGTGAGACCACACTATCTTCAGCAACTATATCTGATCTGACTGATGGTCGCGTTGTCTTAGCAGGTACTTCTGGCGCAATTACAGACAATGGAAATCTTACGTTTAACGGTTCGACGTTAGCAGTGACTGGAGCAGCTACAGTAAGCACAAACTTAACAGTTTCTGGTAATCTAGATGTTGACGGAACAACTTCTTTAGATGGCGTTAGCGTTGACGGAAGTTCAACGTTGACAGGTACTGTTGGTATAACAGGGACAACAACACTCAATTCAGGTTCAGACTTAATTATTAAAGATAATTCTGGAACTCCGGTTACTGTATTTAGTGTTGCAGGTGCATCCGGTAACACAACAATTGCAGGTACATTAGGTGTAACAGGTAATACAACTATAGGCGGAAATCTAACTGTTAATGGAACAACAACAACAGTTAATTCAACTACAGTTACAATAGATGATCCTATCTTTACTCTTGGCGGCGATACAGCACCGGAGAATGAAACTACAACAGACCGTGGTATTGAGTTTAGATGGCATGACGGATCAAATGCTAAAGTTGGTTTCTTTGGCTATGACGATGATGCCGGTAGATTTACGTTTATTAAAGATGCAACAAACACTTCAGAGGTATTTAGCGGCACAGCTGGTGATGTTGCGTTTGGCGCTGGTCAATTCAGCAGCATGCTTGCTAGTAACGTTCAAATTGGAAATGCAGCAAATACAGTTGATACGCTTTCAGGCAATCTTGTTCTAAAATGTGCCTCTGGTCAAAAAGTTCAGATTGCTGATACTTTACAAGTAACAAGTGCAGCTACTTTGGACTCTACACTTCTTGTATCTGGAGAAGCTTCATTAGACGGTGGTATTGATGTTGATGAAAGTGGAAGCTCAGTATTTAGTGTAAATGGAACATCAGGAAATACAGCAATTGCTGGTACACTTGCAGTAACAGGTGAATCCACTCTGGCTTCAGCTAAGATTTCTGATCTGACTTCAGGTCGCGTTGTTTTGGCTGGTACATCGGGCGCTGTTGAAGACAGTGGTAACCTTACTTTTGATGGTACAGAGCTTGATTTGACAGGCAATTTAGCTGTTTCGGGTACTGCATCAATTGGATCAACGTTAGGCGTGACTGGTGCAGTTACACTTGCTTCAACACTGAGTGCTGGTGAGACCACACTATCCTCAGCAACTATTTCTGATCTGACTGATGGTCGCGTTGTTTTAGCTGGTACATCGGGCGCTGTTGAAGACAGTGGAAATCTTACATTTAACGGTTCGACATTAGCAGTTACTGGAGCAGCTACAGTGAGCACAAATGCAACAGTCGGAGGAACATTAGGTGTGACTGGAGCATCCACACTGGCTT
>Ga0163109_10004964_pt1 | contig 10061 bp, 8 predicted proteins | sample CRUFie1St13metaG_FD_108704 | JGI IMG/M metagenome (GOLD analysis project Ga0163109, IMG submission 108704) | Marine microbial communities from the Costa Rica Dome - CRUD Field 142mm St13 metaG | ecosystem: Environmental > Aquatic > Marine > Oceanic > Photic zone | place: Costa Rica: the Eastern... | reverse complement strand
CGTGAAACGGCGATCGCATCCCTGCTCGGTCCTGATGCCACTCCTGAGGCAATCAAGAGCGGTCTGATGACGGCAACCGCATGGATGATCCTCGGCTGGGCAACCGGTGGTATCATCTTTGGAATTCTCTCCGACAGATGGGGGCGGGTAAAAACCATGGCTACCACCCTACTCTTATATTCCATATTCACCGGACTCTCGGGGTTTTCGCAGGGAATCTTTGATTTTATGGTCTACCGTTTCTTGGTTGGACTGGGAGTGGGTGGTATGTTTGGAGCAGCCACCACATTGGTTGCGGAATCAGTTCCCTCCCGGCTGCGTGCACCCGCCCTGGGTGCCCTGCAGGCTCTGGCCACGGTTGGGAACATGATGGGCTCCGGCATTTCCCTTTTTGTACCTCCCGGCTCACCCGATGGATTATTTGGGTACGAGGGATGGCGATCCCTCTTCTTCTTCGGGATTATCCCGGCCGTTTTGGTGGTACCGATGGTCCTACTCCTCAAAGAACCCACGACCTGGTTAAACCTTAGAAACGAAAAAAAGAAATCTGAAAAAAATGCAAAAAGTGGATCGATGGCTGAGATGTTCGGGCATCCGACCTGGCGAAAAAATGCCATCATTGGGCTCCTGCTTGGAGTTTCCGGAATGATCGGACTTTGGGGAATCGGATTCTTTTCCCCGGAACTTATCTCTGAAGCTTTGAAGGGAGAGAAACAGGAGGTGATTGATCAGGTGCGTGGTCGTGGAACCATCCTTTTTGATATCGGTGCATTCCTTGGGATGAGTGCATTTACCTTCGTGGCGGCCCTAGTTAGCCGGCGCATGGCATTTCTGGTCTTTCTAATTCTTTCCATGGCGGCCACCATTTTTGTTTTCAACAGCCTAAACTCTGCAAGCGATGTCTACTGGATGCTTCCCATGATGGGTTTCGCTCAGCTATCCCTTTTTGCCGGCTATTCAATTTACTTTCCGGAGCTCTTCCCTACCCGGTTGCGCGGTACCGGAGTCGGTTTCTGCTACAACACGGTACGATACCTTGCTGCCCCCGCCCCAATTCTTCTGGCCTATTTGTCCACCACCCTCAGCTTCCGCGAAGGAGCCAGTCTAATGGCCTGCGTATATATTCTTGGAATCGTTGCCTTAATTTGGGCACCCGAAACCAAAGACAAAGAACTACCCCAGTAAGCTCAAGAATACATCATTATAATCAACGCCTAGCAATTAGTGCGTTTTAAAAATCCACATGAATTAATTCTTGTGATTAACCTAAGTAATAACTTAGGTTAACAATAGTTCAAAATAAAAGTCCCTGTAGCCCATTTTCTTTTGCCTGTTTCTTACAAGATCAATCTCAAAGTAATCTTTCTTTTTATAAGTTGGATTTCAATCTTAGGTGAGGTTAAATCGTCTGTAACAAAACCCAGTGAAATAGCAGTTCAAAGTCGGGGCATGTACATAGGTAAGCCTACTTTTCGCGCCGTCTTTGTGGACGAAGGGCCGAACATTGACGGTAACCTGAATGATGAAATTTGGCAACGAGCTATCCCCGCTGGTGATTTACTTAAAACCTTCCCGGAAGATAATGCTTCAGGTACGCAAGCAACGGAATTTCGGATTGTTTACGACAAGGAAAATCTGTACATCGGGATTTGGTGTTTTCAGGATAACCCTGCTGATATCACCGCCAATGCTGGAAATTTAGGGGATACCGGGAATGACGATCATGCACTTGTAGTCCTGGATACTTTTCGTGACCAGAGAAATGCTTATGCCTTCATCGTTACACCCAATAGTCTAAGAGCTGACTTACTCCTTGGCGATCAGGGAAGAATGCAAAACATGGATTGGGATACAATCTGGGATGCCAAGTGTGGTATTCATAATTGGGGATGGGGTGCAGAAATTATGATTCCATTTAAATCGATTTCCTTTGACGAAGATTCATCCACTTGGGGCATCAATTTAAGAAGAGTACTCAAAAAAATGGAGAAGTTCAGGATTGGGCAAATGCCCGCTCAGGAGTAGATCCAGCAAACCCTGCACAGGCTGGCACTATTACCGGACTGAAAAACCTGAAACAGGACCTTGGCTTGGATGTGCTTCCTTTCGTAACTGGAACTTACACGGATGACCGAACCACGGGAAATAATGAATTCAAAGCTGATGGCGGGATTGATTTGCGTTACAGAATAAATGCCAAGACCACCGCATACCTAAGTATCAATACTGACTTTGCTGATGTCGAAGCCGATGTCCGACAATTCAATTTTACCCGATTCAATCAATCCTTTCCTGAAAAAAGGGATTTCTTTCTAGAGGACGCAGGAATGTTTCATTTCCCATCCGATGGACTGAGTCCTTACTACAGTCGCAAGATTGGCTTAAGTGAAACAGGACAAATCGTACCCATTCACTTTGCGGCTAAAATTACGAGCAACCAAAAGAATTACAATTTCGGGCTTATGGATGTGTTAATTGACTCACCGGAAGGAGAACGAAATGTTTTTGTCGGAAGAGTCCGTAAAAATCTCGAAAATGGATCCACCATCGGGTTACTCTCAACTTTTGGAGATCCCCGTTCCAATGAAGACGGTTACAGTGTGGGTACGGATTATCAATTCATCAATGGTGAGTTCATGGGTGACAAATCATTGGGAACCAAGCTATGGGTTCTTGGAACCGCAAACGAAGCCCAAACCGATTCGGAAACAAAAATTTCCTACGGAGCAGAAACCATTTTTAAAGGTCGTGAACTTACTCTGGTAGGTGCATGTTCCGAAGTGCCCGAAAACTTCAATCCTCCGCTAGGTTATGTGATGCGGGAAGATTATAGAAAATACCGTTTTGCAGCATCTTATGTTCCAAGGCATGAAGATGTGGAGTGGCTTAATGTAAGTATACATGATTATGACCTGGAGATATACACGGACACCGGAAACACGCTTTCGGATATAACACATACAATCACTCCGATTGAATTCATTTTAGAATCGGGGGACAACCTCGGTTATGAGATTGCCCATAAACTGGATCGCCCCACTGAAACCTTTACCATCTTTGACACCTCGCTCCCCGCAGGAGAATACGATGGATTTTATCATATGTTTTTCTTCAACTCTCATTCCAAACGAAAAGTAGTAAGCAGACTTTCATACCTATACAACGACGGTTTTCTTGCTCCCGGACAAAGATATGAAGCTGCTTTTGACTATCTTCCCATGAAAGAATTTATGATCGGAGTTGGCTACTCATCCACGATTTTAAACTGGGACCATGCCCCCAAAACAGAACTCAACGTAGTTACCGGAACCTCCAGAATTAACTTCAATCCAGACTTGTCGATTAACAACCTCCTGCAATATGACAATTTCAGTAAATCACTGGGAATAAACAGCAGACTTCAATGGGAATACAAACCGGGAGCCAGATTTTATTTTGTGGTGAATCAGACTTATCTTGATGAAAGAACAGGACTTACCCTACAAGGACTTGGTACTGCAGTAAAGCTGGGAGGCATATTCCGTTTCTAATGGATTTTAGATCTTAAGCAAAAGAGCATCGTTTTCAGCTTAATTCTAGGTCGATCATATTTCCAGGTGCCTAGCACTAATTAAAAATTTTCACCTATTTTCTTAAAAGGTTGACATTACATGCGTCAATTATACAGAAAATACAACTATCCCTTTAAATATGTGCAAAAACCCCAAATTAGTCGCGTGCCTTAATCTTTTTTCTGTTCTGTTATCGAGTCTACTGTTACTCCTTTCAGGCTGCGTTTCTTCAACACCTAAAGTAGTTTCGCCACCACAAGCCACTCTCCCGGAAGACAACCGTATGCTTGTTTTTGCTGGTTTTACCATTTCGGCCATACAATCGGACATTGAAGCTAACTTCAAATACACTTCGATTGCGAACACACCCAATCAAGAGAAAACACCAGGAATTGTGGATCAGAAGGTAAAAAGCTTCTTTCAGGAAAACAGTAATTTACTACGCAATGAACTCCTTTTTGATGTCGCAAAAAGCCAACAGTATCCTCAATTATCCCTTTCGCTTACCTCTGAAACGATTGCCCAGGAAGAAATCGCAGGTAAGTACAAATTAACCATTGATCTTATTTTCCAGGTTTTGATCATCGATTTCAAATCGAAGGAGGTAATGGCTACCTATCCTTTTCGCATTGAGAGAAGCGAAATAAAAAATACCTCTGATGGGCTTTTCACTCAAAGTGAGATTGTCAATTTGATTAAGGATATTTACGACGGCACTGAAACCGTTCTATACGATCTTCTAAGAGACCGGCTTCAGGATGTGCGCATATCCAGTCGACTCGGATCAAATATGCGGATTTACAATGTAAAATTCGCAGAAAGATGTAAATCCGATCTACCCAACGATTTTCTCGAGAATGGTGAAATTCCAGAATCTTACCTTAATTCAACTGCCCAGAAACTATCCCTTTTCACACAGGCGGAATTAGGCGTTGCCGTCTTACCCTATGCCAAAGACAAAGCGAATTCTGAAATGGCTCTCAGATTTAGCGATCAATCCATTGTAAACTTCAGAATTCCCGATGCAACTTATGGAGTTGATCTCGAAGTTCAAGGTTTTAAGAAAGTTCTCGACAAATCGAAATCCAACTCTGCAAGGGAATGGTGGCTCTACGGCTCTTTTATCAAAATCAGGGTTTTCGATCCCGACTTCGGTGATGAATATTATTCAATAGAGATTAAGCCTACAACGGGAAAAGACTTGGCCGGCACATGGCTTACGAAAAACATCAAAGTTGACGAGGCTGCCCTCTATAACGTGGGCTTGGAAAACATTATCTTGACCGGCCTTTTAAAAATGAGAACTGACAAACGTGCAAATGAAATCATTTCAAAATGCAGTCATTAACTTTCCTAACACAAATATTTATCTAAACACAAAAACTTAACAATGAACAAAATAATCTCGCCCTCGTTTCTTTTACTTCTGCTTCTAAGCATTTCTCCTTCGTTTATCTTTTCTCAAGAAGGACTGGTAAGAGAAAAGGGAAAAGCAACCATCAAATATTCCGGCATCTTCAGGGCTGGAGCTGAGGAACGCCGAATTGCAATGGACAAGGCTTTGGTCAATTGCATTGACCGCTACATGGCACAATTACCCAAAGCGCGTTATGAGATTTTCCTTAAAAATGCTTTGTCAAAAGTAGAAGCGAATCCTGCCCCTTATGTTGGAAACGTAACTATAATAAAGGAACACACTGACAAAACCACTAAGACTTTTGACATTATTGTGGAGGCGGAACTGAATGTTGCCAAATTGAATGCTCTCCTTGAAGCGATGTTGCCGCAAGGAACCTTGTCCGAGGACGAAGCACTCATGGCATTCGTAGCTATGGGGAGATACCTCAAACAAAGAACAACCAATGAGGATCAAGTAAGATCTTTTGAACTTATAGAAGAGGCAAAGGAAACAACTCAGAAAGAAGCTAACAGGTTGGGACTTAAAGGCGAAGAATTAGAAGTCTTTCTCAAAGAGGGAATGAATAAAGCTTACGAAAAAATCAATGGAGGCAATACTACATCCACGGCATCTGTCGACATAAGAGATGTACAATCGGTCGGTTCTCTTGATGCAGCCATCAACAAGGTTTTTACGGAAGCGAAGTTCGAAGTGTTTGATGGTGGAGATTTGGAGTTGGATCTTGATCAATTTAAATCTGACTTTGCCGAAAATGGCGAAGCCTCTGCCGCTACGCGAAGAGCAGCCTATAAATTACTTGCCGAAGAAGAGATCAATTTTCTCTTTCTCGCATCGTTGGATGTTCACCTTCCCGAAATTGACAAGCAGACTGGTCAGCTTGCGGTTAGCTGTTTCGTTACCTCCAAAATCTTACAGCTTAGACCTTCAAAGTCGGGAAAGAGTGTTCTTGGACTAACCAAAGCCTCAATGTCAGGCATCCCTTTCATGGGGCTTGGATCCAATGAAGACCAAGCCCGCCAGAATGCTATTAACATAGCATCACAAAACACTGCTGAAATACTGCGTGATCAACTCCGAGCCAAAGGTCTCACTCCTTAAACATTAACCCTCCTTATAAAAATTAAACTCATCATTATGAAATTACTAGCACCCCTTTTTATCTCTATTGTTCTTTTCTTATTCTCAACTGGTTGCGGAACTCTCAACAAAGTTGCATGGCAAGCAATTGGCAAAGATGGTGACACCATCATGCAAGAACTCGGTCAAGCTCAGGCTGAATTCAAAGAAGCCCAAGTCATAGCAGCAGACGCACTAGGTATTAAAAATGAAATTGTAGCTGTTCATACAGAGAGCCAAAAGCAAACTGAAGCGGGTGTAAATGGGTTCGACCAAAGCTCGGCCACAAACTACAAAGAGAGTTCAAAAGGAACAGCAAAAGCCAGCGAACTTCTTAAAGAAGCGATGGCAAAGACTTCCAAACTCGATGAGAACGGAACGAAACTTATGGCTCAAGCTAACGCACTAATGTCATCCGCTACACTAAAGATGGGTAAGAACATAGCAGAAACGATTGCTGTTTGTGTAAGCATCAAGGATCTTTACGATTCAGGCGAACCTCAGAACAAAGCGGCTGCTGCTGTGCTCCTTTTACCCGCAGTCACCATGGGCTCCCATGTTCTCTCGGATGGAAAAGCATGCCACGAAACTGCAAAAGCCCTTCGCCAGTATGCAAAGGACCAAGATATAGAAGTAGACTCCGACGAGGAGATATCTACAGTTTTCGGCGATTTGGAAAATGTTGATGAGGGAGGATTACCTACCGAAGCGGACTCGGAAAAGGAAAATTCGGACAAAACAGATGATCAAAGTGAGAAGAGCTCTGATTCGAAGAATAAATTGGGGGGATTCCTTCCCAAGTTTGGTAATTGAACTATCGCAACCGACATAAAAGATGAAAAAATTGATACCACATACCTCGGCCATACTTCTTTTCTCATTCGCATCATTAGCTCAGGGATTATGGGCTGAAAAGCAGGTTCAATCAGATGATAAAAAGGCGGCTATCTTTGTTTTCAACCGTACGGCAAAGATACCGGACAGTCAGATAAAGGTATTGGAAGACTATGTGGGATCCCAAGTTTCTGACATTGGTTTCAAGGTAATCTCAAGGGATTTGGTTCTAAACTCCTTGAAAAGCGTCGCTCAAGGTAAGGCTGACCCGGACAGTCTTGAAGCCCAACTTAACAAAGCCTCAAGCGCTATGCGTCTTTCTCAGAACCTAGGTGCCAATCTAATTCTTTCGGTTACGATTAACTCTTATGGAACTGAAACACGGAATTTCAAAGGAAATGAACTTTTTCCCGTGCCATCAAAATGGCACTATCATCGGCTTCGTCTGACATATAGTCTTTCCTTTGGATCCGACGGGGCTTCGGTAATTGGAGAAAAATTCACCGTTGAGCGTAAGATCAAAGAAACCTCAGGGCTGGTCATAGAAGGAGACGATATTTTCAATGGTCTTCTGGAAGAGGCTTCTGAGAGGATGGCTGGTCATATTAGACAAGCTCAGAAATTAATCGATGCAAGTTCAATTCCAGACATTAAAACCGCTAAATTCATAGTGAATACTCGTTTGGTGATGCCTGGTGGCGGCCCACTAGTTTTGCCCGCAATTTACATAGACGGCGAGAAGCAGCAATTAAACGCTAATGTCTCAGCAGATGTAATCATAAATGGCGTTTCGATTGGCACAGCTCCAGCCGAACTACAGGCTCCAATGGGACTTTCCACAATCAAAGTGACGAGGCAAGGGTTTAAGCCACATGAAAAGATCGTTAATATTTTTCAAGGGCTTCAACTAGATCTTAATTTGGAAATGACTGACGAAGCGTACACTAAGTGGAAAGATCAAATCAAATTTTTTCAGGATTTGGAAACTGAACGAAAATATGCAGAAGCTGAAAGTGAACGCATCAAATTGGAGGCACAGGCTCTTCTTAAGCATGGAATTGTTTTACAAGTAAATTCGGATGAAGCTATCCGTGTACAGGAAAACAACATTTTCCCAAGATAATTAGCGCTTAATCTCAATAAATTCTTTAATCATGAAAAATAAAGTCATTTCGTCCATATTTGTCCTTATGTTTATTTTGACTAACCTAGTCAAATCATGGGCAGAAACAGGGGATAAACCAACCTTGATGATTGGAAGCGTCATCGCTAGCGAAGCAGTCAAAAGCCTAGCGGCAACTGACAACAAGACCAGGGACTTGGATCAACTGATACAGAGCCTTGACTCAGAATTTCAAAATCAAATTAATGCCACTAGAAAGTTTCAGATTGTAGGCGCCAAATCAGTCATGCAACAACTCAGTCAAGTGCAGGAGTTTCAAAACTCTGGGAATGTGGATCCCTCAACAGCTGCTCGCTTTGGAGAACTAGCTGGTGCCAGTCTCATTGCAATCCCAAGCATAACTGAATTTATCTACGCGAAAGACAGTAGAAATTTTGGAGGCCTTGGAAAAAGCGTAGATGTCACAGTGCTCCGCGTGCGATGCATACTAAATGTCTATGACACAACGAAAGGAACCTTAAAGGGAAGTGCCCGATTCGTTAGAGAGGAAAGGGATAATAACCTGAGAAGTGGACTTGGAGGTTCATTGGAAAAACAGGTAATTGGAAACATTGCAGAAGCCCTTTCAGGAGAAATGAGCAACCGATTGGTGGACTTTGAATTCCCTCCTCGGGTCGTACTTGCTCTTGGACCGAATGTAGCCTTTAATCGCGGAGACCAATCTGGTATAAAACTCGGTGAAATATATGAGGTTTACGCGACTCAAGTGGAAGAGATAGAAGGTGAGAAACTCGAAGTTGAATTCCCTGTTGGCATTATCAAAATTAACCGCATTACGCCAAAGCTTACTTACGGTCAAGTACAGGGTCAAAACTTGGGAATCGCTAAAGGTTGTACGGTCAGAAAAAAGCAGGAAATTCCAGAAAACCCTCCAGTATCCCTTCCGGATTCGAATCAAAATAATGCACCATCCTCCACTCAACCTGAGCAGCAATCTCTCAGAGATCGTCTTCGTAACCAGCTAAAATAACAGATCTCAATAGAATTAACCGCTCAATCATCATCATGATTAACAAAAAAGCCTTTTTTATACTTCTTTCTTCCATGATTTTAATCGCTTTTTCGGGTTGTGCTACTCAAAAAAGCCTTCGGGAAACCTCACGACCAGATTGGATCAAAAACAAACCTGGAGTTTTGGCTCCCGACGAATTGGTCTCACCTGAAAACCAGTAACTCTTCGGTTTTATTTTTCTTACATCTGCTATATTTTGAAGCAAAGCAAAGAATCTCTATTTGACGAACCTGAGCACCAGGTACGGAGTCACATTAAATAAAATCACCATGAGTTTATAGTAGCCCATCATGGTGTAATGGATTTCATTAAAGCGATCACGCGGGATATCGAACCAACAGGTATGTATCTGAAATACAAATTCATTGCCTAAGGTGAGAGCAAGGATCCAATAGATTAGGAAGCCAATGTTAATCACCGAGCACCAACCCAAAAATTTTCGTACATTCTCTTTAGTCAGACTCATAATTTATTTCTTATCATTCTCTTTCGATACAGTAGAGAAATTTATGCCCACGCAAGAAGAGTTGATCACCTACTACTGCAGGTGATGCGTCAAAGCGGTCGGTCAAAGTATTTGTGGTAACCAAGTCAAATTTCCCCTTTCTTTTTAGCACCGCCGTCTTACCATAGCGGCCGAGCACATAAAGATGATTTCCTGCTCCAACCAGAGAAGCATAGACATTTGACAATCCGGGTAATCGGGTTCGTTCCATGAGAACCTTGCCGGTTTTAGCATCGACACAGGAAAGAATGGCCTGATTGGACTGGGTAAAATAAAGCAGTCCATCATACAATATGGGAGAAGGGACATAAGGGGTGCCCAATTCTCTCCTCCACAAAATATTTTGCGACTGTTCCCCTTTTCCAGAAATCGGCACGGCGACTAAGGAAAAACCTAAGTAACCCGTCATACAGTATGCCACACCATTCTCAACGATCGGG
>Ga0163109_10004963_pt1 | contig 10064 bp, 7 predicted proteins | sample CRUFie1St13metaG_FD_108704 | JGI IMG/M metagenome (GOLD analysis project Ga0163109, IMG submission 108704) | Marine microbial communities from the Costa Rica Dome - CRUD Field 142mm St13 metaG | ecosystem: Environmental > Aquatic > Marine > Oceanic > Photic zone | place: Costa Rica: the Eastern... | reverse complement strand
TATTTGAATGTGTTACGTAGTATTCTAAACATACGTGTGTCAAATTTCTGTAATTTACACCATTGCTGTAGGTATTGTTGTAAAATTGTAGTTTCTGATGTTGTTGCTTTCTTTTTGAAGTCTAACACAAAAGGTGTTTTGTTTTGGCCATTTTTTTGTGAACAAAATTCTGCTAAAATATCAAGTGCGGCATTTACCTCACTGTCTAAATCCATTGTATTATACTGTCCGTAACGCTCAACTCTATTAGGAGCACCTACGTAAACATCTGGCAAATAAGAACTATAGTTTGTACGTGCCGGCCCTGCATTGCCACTACCCCCTCTACCACCACCTAGAGGACTATAGTTTCCTCCTGGATTGTCTCCTGTTGGTACTGGTGTAAAATATTTTTTCCAACTCATTTTATATCCTTAATATGCACTCTCTGGGTTCTTCTCAAGAAGAGCCTTAGTTAATCTATTGTTTTCACGCATAAGAGTGACAAGGGTTTGCATACTAACATTACTTAGCCCTCCACCACCATCTCCGCCGGTAAGAAAGGACCCTGCATTTGGTCCTGTACCTGATTTGAAGAATCCATTGTTATCTTTGGATAATTCAGCATTTAGATCTTTCATTTGATCTACTAATTTGTCTAGTGCTTCTGCAAAATCTTCAACATTTTTAGCATTTAGATCATCTGCAAAAGCCTTTAACCCTTGCAATCCACCTGATGATGCTGTTAAATTTTCAACTGCTGTTGCGTCAACACCAGCAAATTTATTAATACCGTCAACCATTTTATCAAATGGTGATGATGCACCAAAGAAACTAGCAATACTATCTAAAACTCCACCAGCGGCTAAACTTAACATAGCAGTACCTAATTGACCTAATGATTCTGCAACATTTGATAAATTTGCAGTGTCCTTGACAGCGGCCATTCTTTCAACACCAGCCGCCATTTTCTCAACACCATCTCCTGCCGCACTAATTCCTTCTCCTGCTAATCTTATTGCCGCGCCTGTACCTAATAATAATCCTGCTAATACTCCTGCACCTAATATAACTGTTGGACTAGAAAATCCTGACAGCAATGCTTGGAAGCCTTTGATAGCAACATATACAACACCACCTACTGCTACTAATCCTGCTAAAGTAGTAAGTGCTGTGTCGAGTCCAACAAATATACCACTACTTGATTTTTTCTTCTCGCCCGAACCTGCTCCGTCAGCCGCTTCTTCTTCGCCTCCACCGCCAAAAATACCTCCTATAATACTGCCAATCATTCCACCTAAGCCTGACAGTCCTGTTGCTAACATATCTTTAATATATTGCATTAGGTTTCCTGATTTGAAAGCATCTAATAGTTCCTTAAATTTTGTAGATAATGTATTTGTAAATTCTTCAATTCTCGCAATACCACCAGGGCTTCCTAACCATGCAGTAAAGTCTCCTAATATTCCTGCTACTTTATCAAACAATCCAGAACTAATAAGAGCGTCCATAATTTTGTTTTTTGTTTGTTGTAAAATACGTTCAAAATCTGCTGTTGCTTTTGATCTTGATTTTTCAGCATCTAATTGTGCTTGTTGTGCCGCAGAAAGTGCTTTACCTGCATTTTTCATTCCTATAATTTCAATTATAGCACTACCAACTTCACTGCCCATTGCCGCAAGTGTTGAATACTGTTGTTTCTGTGCATCACTTAGATTATCTGCCATCTCCGCAGTTTTTCTAATTTCAGCCATAAACTCTTCTTGGCTAACTGAACCGTCTTTTAATCCTGCGGACATTTTTGATAAATTTGGATTCAAACGTATTAAATCTTGTCCCATTGCATTTAGTGGAACACCACCTGTTGCAACCATTTCAGTAATTGCATCTTTTAAATCAGGACTTGCTGAATTCATCATTGTAAGAACACCATTTAGATTTTGCTGTGCCGCTTGATCCATTGTGTTAAAGATAAGTTTGAGACGTTTGTCTGCCTGATTATCTTTCATTTCTTCCATGATTTGATCACGCCGTTTGCCTGTTACTCTTGCAAGTTTATCAATTTCTAAAACTGTGTTTGCCACACCTGCACTTAATTGAGCATCCGTCATTCTTTGCGAACGACCTAATCTTGTTTGTAGTTCTAAATAGTCTGCTGTATATTCAGCAGTTTCTTCCATTGTCAAACCTAGTTTACTAAACTGTGGTCCAAAATTCTTTTGTATCATTCCGCTAATGTTTGCAAAACGCTTGGCTCCTTCACTTGCACCTCCTGCAAATAATGCCAGTGCTTCTGAGTTACCTGTAATAACTTGTTGGAAAGTTTCTAAACTTAATCCTGCTTGTGTAGCCGCTAATTTTGCACCAAATATACTATCTCCAAAGTCAGCACCTACTTGACTCATTTCTCTAAATGTTGCAATATTACTATCAACTACTCCTACTAATAGTTGTAATACACCTCCTAATACTGGACCAACTATTGGTATTGCTGATATTGCACCTGTAATATGTGATGAAAAGTCTGATATAGATGTAGCACCGCCCATAAATTCATGGGCTAATCCTTGTAGCATGCCAGTTATTTGGCCGAATCCTCTGGCTAATGCACTGCTGGTTTCTTCTACTTGATCTTCAAATTCCTCTAATTCTTTGGTAGTTTTGCCAGTTGCTTTGGCCATATCCATGAGGTTTTCTTCAGAACTTTTGGCTCCATCTCCGCCACTTCCGCCTCCGCCGCCGCCTTTTTTCATGGCCGCAAGTATTTTCAGTAGCGTAGTTTCCGTAGCCGCGTCATTTAGGGTTACTTCGTCTTGCCCTATAGTTCCTTTTACAGGTCCTGCCATATTACCTTAATTCCTATAAAGTGCGTACATAAATACAAACACTAATTACTAATGTATTTATACGGAGAAAAACATGCCAGAGTTCAACCCAGAACAATTTAAACAAAACGAAGGAAATAATATTAATCCTTTGTTGAATCAAAAAAAATCAAGTAAACCAAATCCTCTTGCAGGTCATTTTAGACAAGCAAAAATTTATATAACACTACCTAGTGGAGGAAAATATTATCCAGAAAATTCTTTGGAAATGACAGAAACAGGAGAACTTCCTGTTATGCCTATGACTGCTAAAGATGAACTAGCGTTGAAAACTCCGGACGCACTTCTTAGTGGACAGGCTACTGTTGACTTAATACATAGTTGTATTCCTAATATCAAAAATGCTTGGGGCATGCCAAGCCTTGATATTGATGCATGTTTAATTGCTATTAGAATGGCGTCTTATGGAGAGCATATGACTGTCTCTGCAACTGCACCTAATACTAAAACTCCAATAGACTATACAGTAGACTTAAGGCAAATATTAGATAGATATAGCAATGCTAAATTTATTGATACATTTGAAACACAAGATTTAGTTGTAACTATACGTCCTTTGACTTACAAAGAATTTAGTAAAGTATCAATGCAAACATTTGAAGAGCAAAGAATATTTGCACTTGTCAATAACGATAAAATTGACGAAGATGAAAAACTTAAACAGTTCAACACAACATTTAATAAATTAAGAGATATAACATTAGGTATGGTGATTAATAGTGTAGTGTCAATTAAAGTTGGTGATGATGTAGTAACAGATAGAAATCACATAGTTGAATTTTTAGAAAACACTGACAAAGCATTTTTCAAAGCACTAAGTGATCATATCGAAGAACAAAAGAAAGAATTTCAAGTTCCACCTATGGAAGTTAGATCAAACGAACAACAACTTGAAGAAGGTGCTCCAGAGACTTTTGAAGTTCCAATTGTTTTTGATCAATCAAATTTTTTCGCCTAAGGATCGTCAGTTGGCCGGTTGAACAGATCCTAGAAGAAGTTAATAACTTAGAAGGCCAAAGCAAACAGTTTAAATCTGAGATTTTTAAATTGATGTGGTACATGCGTGGTAGCATGACAATGGCTGAAGCATTTCAATTAGGACCTGAAGATAGAAGACTTATATCTGACTTAATCAAAGAAAATTTAGAAACTGCTAAGAAAACTCAAATGCCTTTTTTCTAAGCACCTACACCTTGTGCATCTAAAGGCTCTGTGCCTTTGACACCTGCTTGGGCGGCTTTCTGTGCTCCTGCTGTTCCTGCTTCAACACCTTTAGAACTAATCTGTGCCTTAATTGCTTTTGCCATTGCAGGATCTTTCTTAGCCGCGGCAATAATTGGATCTAGTTTTGGATTAGGTAATCCTTGTTGCATTGAAGGAATAATACCAATTGGTTTATTTGTTGCTGTGTTTACCCATAATGCACCCATCCATTCATACTCGTTGCCATCTTTGGCTTTCATCTTAGTACCTTTTTGAACTGCTTTAGTTTGTACTGGTGCGTCACCACCTGCTTGTGCTGGTGCATCGGCTTTAGCATCTATTGGCTTTCCTGTGTTATCATCTTTACCATCTTTGTTAGCATCAACTGGTGTTGCATCACCACCTGCTTGTGCTGGTGCATCTTTTGCTGGATCCTTAGTAGAAGTTGGTGCTGGTAATTCTACTTTACTTTCTGCACCAATTGCACCAATTTGCTCATCACTCAAACCGTTGTCGGCTAGTATGTTTACAATACTTGCAGTGTCTGTAGGTGAACCTGCCGCTTTGTGTGCTTTGGCAAGTTTTTCTTTAGTAACTTTAAGTCCAACTTGTCTGCCAGCGTCTTTAACACCTTTTACTACTTTACCTACTCCTGCTGAAGCGGCCGCGCCTGCTTTATCTAAACCTTTAGACACAGCACCGCCTACTGCTTTTGCACCTTTTTTAGCAAGGCCAGCAATATCAATTTCATCTAATTGCTGTTGCTTGTATTCTTCGTACAAATGTGCATATGCTTCTGCATAATCAAAAGATTCTTTCGCTGGTTCTTTTTCATCTTTTGGCTTAACTTCTGTTTGTGCTAAAGCACCACCTAGTGCAACTGCCGCCGCGGCTTTTGCAATATTTTGTGCCATGTCGTCAACTGCTGTTTCCATTGATCCTGAAACTGTTCTTGCAAACACTTGATCATATAATTCTTCTCTTACATCATCTGGTAAGTTTTCAAGAGCCTTGTCTAAGTTTTCTGAAAATGGATTAGGTTGCACAAAAACACTCTTAATTTGGTAAACAGGATTTCCATCTGCATCAACACCTTGAATCATTGTATCGGTCAAAGCAGTATATTCAGTTCCGTCTGGTAATGTTTTAGTAACTGTTGACTTGAATGTTTCACCAACTGTAACACTATCTGGTACACCTTCTACATCTATACTGTCTCCAACTTCAATTGCATCAGAAGCAGATATTTTCATACCTAAAAATTCTCTTTGCTCTAATGCTCTGTTAAAACCTTGTGCGTTTTGTAGTGCTTCAATGTCTTCTTCTGACAAGCCAGCATCTAATAATTTTTGTGTGTTGTTAGTGATCCATGCATTGTCAGGAAAATCTGCTGAATTTATTCCTGCATCATTTAACTGTTCTGCGTCAAGTTGAGAAACAACTTCGGTGTCTACTACTTCTTCTTGGCCAGTGCTTGATGTTGATGTAGTTTTTTCTATGTCAACATCAGTGCCCTTAATACCAAACTCGTCTTGCATAGCATCTACAGTATCATTTATAGATGCACCGCCACCTATTTCACGTATCTTATCATTTACCTGATCAAGTTGTCCTTGTAAAATTTTCTCTGCTTCTGCGTCTAGATCACCTCGTGCAACTAATTCTTCCATTGCACTTCTTGTTTGTATAAGTTCTTTGGCCGCATCAGCATCTAGATCAGCCATGCTTGTTGCATCCATGCCGTCTAGTTGCGTAATATCAATTTCGCCTGATGCATCATTAATAAATGTGTTTGTAACCTCTGCAGGTAATAACTTGTCTAAAGCATCTCCTAATGCACCTGCCGCCGCACCAATTGCCGCACCTTTTACAGATTTGCCAATTGCTGATGAAAGTTTATCACCTTTAAGTGTGTTACTTGCAAGTTTTAAGAAGAAACCAATTGTTGCACCTGATACAACACCGCCACTTGCAAATGCAAGCACCGAAGTCATTGCACCAATTACAAATGCCGCCTTGGCTGGATTTTCTTTTGCAAAGTCAGCATAACCGTCAACCATCTTGAGTATCTTCTGACCCATTGGGTTACCTTCAAGTTTTGTTTTCAGTTGTGCTTTTAATTTTTCAAATTGTTGGTCAAAGTTTTTTACAGGCCCTGAATTTTGAGCCGCTTTAAGAAGTTTATCAATTTCTGCTTGTAATTTTTTTGAAACGTCAGCAGTTACTTTGCCTGCTTTTCCTATTGCAGTTAGGTTTCCTCCATCTTTACCTGCTACTGTTTCTGCGTTTGCAAAAATAGTATTGATTTGATTGGTAGTAAGTTCTGCTTCGTACAAGCGATTAACTTGCTCCATTAATGGCCAAACATTTTTCTCCCAACGCCCTACATAGATACGTTGTGATTCTGTAAGTTGTTGCCAACTTTCATTTAATATTGCTTGTGATTTAAATTCGTATGCTGTAACTTCTTGCAGTTTCATTATATGGCTCCTGCTAACGCTTTTTTCTCTGTTGGTGTAAGTTTATCTATCATTGCTTGGATATCTGGTGTAATACCACCTTTGTTTTTTAGTTGTGCTACTTTAGGATCTGCTTTAGGATCTGCTCCAGCACCTGCATCGCCACCTGCGCCTGCACTTGTGTCTTTTTTATCTACACCTTTTACACCAGCACCTTTGGTCATAGCATCTAATGCTCCGCCTATTGCACCGCTTGCTTTTTGTGCGGCTCCTGCAACACCTCCGCCAGGAGCGGCATTGCCGCCGGTCATAGCGTTAGCGGCCGCTTTTTTTAGCGCCGCATCTATAGTTTTTTTAGGAAGTATACCATCAGGAAGATTCATTCCTCCTGCACTTAATTTATGTTGTTTCATGAATGCCGCTAAATCCTGTGCGGTCATGTTTTTATCATTTTTTTGATTAATACCTTGCCATCTAGCAAGATCTTTGTAAATTTCGTTTGCTTTAGAACCCATTTCAGCACTTCCGCCTAATCTAGCACTAGTTCCGCCAGTTGTTACCTTACTAGCCACTTTTTTAGCGAAGTTTCCAATACTACTTGTGGGTTTTTCGTCTAATTGTTGCTCTTTTAAAATAATATCATGAACGTTCATTGTAATATCCTTAATTGTTACTACTATTTAGTATATCTACTCCGTAGATATAAGTTTTCGCTAACGCTCAAACTGTACACTTCGTTTGTGTGATAGAAGTAATGAATATGAATTAAAGCAATGTTACGAAGTAACATTGTAATTGCTTCATGTAGATTGTTTCAGTCAGACGGAACCTGTTTACGGTTCCATCTAATCTTGAACTTCATGTGAGTCCGTCACAGCCAAGACTTGGAAGTAGGTGTTTATCTGCTGTACAATGGGCTCTGACCTTTCCCAACCTACGTCGACATCTTACGCTATACCGTATATTCTCAAAATATACGCTACACCGTAATATCCCTCGCTTCGTTCCTAGTGCTAAGGGTTTTTATGTACTTTGCAGTGTTTTGATCGCCAACATTCAATCTACGCCAATCAAACGCTCTACTACCGAACGCCGCTCAACGTGTACGAGTGCTCCTATACGGATGCTCTTTCTCAGCGGTATTACAAACTGGCCCGCTAACCTTATGTGTTGGAGTGTTTTGCCTTAATGCTATGTTCTAGTAATGCCTTTTTCAACTTGTCTGAACCTCCTACTCTTACATTAATAATGCCATTGTAGTAGTCGTCTTTTTCTAGAACCCGCCTATCAAATTGTTCTCTTGCCTCAATATAAGACATTTCGCCTCTACCTTTACATAGGTATAGTATTTCTCTAGTAAAATTTTCTGCGCCTAATTCTGCAACATCAGCAATCAGTCTATCAGAACTTCCCCAATAGTCACGCCAGTCGCTCTCTTTTTTTCCGCGTCTTTTATTTTTTTTGCCTTTTAATGGTGGTTTTGTAGTTTTAAATTTTGCTAGTTTCTTGCCTATGTACTTTTGCCCAGTTTTAGTATTGGTTATAAGGTAAACAAATCCTTCGTATTCTTCTGGTATTTCGTCTATTTGTTCACCCTGATAAGTCCATTGCATGAACGTACTTACCGGGTCTATTTTTTTTCGGTCTCGATTTTGGTTTTGAACTTGTCGTTGATTTCGTCCATGCGGATTTTTGCTAATTTTCTTATTTTTCGCAAACATGCTCTGCTTGCTCTATGTGTTCTATAAGACACACGGTCTTCAAAATTTTCATTTTCTTTGAAATACTCCATATATGCTTTTGTTAATAGGTCGTGCGTATCATCCATGTTTTGCTATACCTATAATTCTTTCAATTAAACTACCAAATCCTACTTGTCTTTGCATTGTTAGTAATTCTCTAATGCCTAATGGCTTAAAACTATCTAATGATAGGTTGGCTACTTCGCTTTTGCGTTCACCATTAACTAAATCAACAATTACTTTAGCAGTTCCTTTTGTAATCCAAGCGTCACCGTCGTGTTTGTATTCTACAGTACCATCTTTATTTTGTTTTCCAGTCACCCATAGATTACTTGCACATCCTCTTATCTTATTTTCTTCAGTTTTGTCCTTTTCATCCAAAGGTTCAACATCTCTTGCTAGATCAACCAAGTATTGTAGCCTATCATGTCCTTGTAACATAGCAAGTTCATCACCACGTGCTTTGATTTTATCTAATATCATTATTCTACTATCTCTATATCGTTTTCGTAAGATGTAAATCCATTTTCTTTTACAACTTTCATTAAATGATTTACTCTTCCAATCAATTCATCTTTATGAGATATCAAAAATACATTTTTGCTTCGTTCTCTACCCATTTTTTTAAGTACAGCCAATGCACCTTCAACTCCTGCGGTATCCATACCACTATCAATCATCTCGTCAATGAATAGTAAGTTAATATTTTGATACAAACTTTCCCAAACATCTCTAAATGCAAAACTCATACCAAGTATAAGTCTATTACGTTCACCTCTTGACAAGTTATCAAAGTCTAAGTCTTGTCCAAGTTGTGTAATTTCTACATTCAAATCGTTTTGAAACACAACTTGATGCGGCAATCCTAATTTATCTAAATAATATGTAAGTCTGTTGTTTAGATATGCAAGATTTTGATCAATTATTTTCTTACGTATAAATGAATCTTTGTTGGTTAGTAGTTTTAACAAAAACTCTTGATGGTCTTTGAAGTTTGTCAAGTCATTTATCGCACTATAGTCTAGTTCTTGCATTGCTGTGTTATTAAGTTCATCAATTTGTGTTTGGTAAGGATCAACTTCGTCTTGTTTGTTCTTTAATGCTGTTTTTAAACTGTCAACATTTTGCCTGTGTTCATATGCTTCTTTTGCAGTTTCATAAAATGTAGTCGGCTTGCCGTTGATATCACCAATGTCTTGCAGTCCCTGTTCTACATCTGTAATTTTATCTTTAATTTCAGTTTGATATGCAATAGCATCTTCAAGTTCTTTGTTTTTGCGTTCGCTGATTTCATCTTTCTTATCTGCATGTAGTTCCTGACCACATGTATAACACTTGGCGTTTTCTAGTTCTGCGATATCTTTATTGACTTTTTCAACAGTATTGTCTGCACGTTGTAGTGCTGGCTCTAATGTGCTTAATTCTTTTCTAAGAGCCAAAATAGCATTGTTATGTTCGTTCCAATGTGTAAGTTTTTCATGTGCATTAAGTTCTGAATCAATATCTAAATGTTCTAATTCGTCGATTGCTGTAATTAATTTGTCTGCATCTTGTTGTTTTTTAGCAAGCCAAGCACGTTGAGTACCTTTTAAGTTTGCAATAGTATCTTCTATTTTACTATTTGATGTTTGTATTGCTTCAATCTTAAGTGTTTCTTGTGTAATAGTTTCTTTGGTCTGTCTAATACCGTCTTTTAGTTTTTCTGCTTTTTCAGAAAGTATAGTAATACCTAACAACTGTTCAATAATAGCACGTTGATCGTTTTGACGCATACTTAGAAATGGTTCTGTATACGT
>Ga0163109_10004962_pt1 | contig 10065 bp, 10 predicted proteins | sample CRUFie1St13metaG_FD_108704 | JGI IMG/M metagenome (GOLD analysis project Ga0163109, IMG submission 108704) | Marine microbial communities from the Costa Rica Dome - CRUD Field 142mm St13 metaG | ecosystem: Environmental > Aquatic > Marine > Oceanic > Photic zone | place: Costa Rica: the Eastern... | reverse complement strand
TTGTTGCCAGAATTGTTAGTCCCGATTGCAAGTCCTCAGCTTCTCTAACTACAGCCACATCCATAGACCTATCTATACGTGCTTGTGCTCCGGCTATCATAACCCCGTCAGATCTATGACTTCTCTCCCACTCCACCATACCAGAAGCAAAAACGCGTGCTGTATGTCCACTTGGATCAGGCCCTAATTTCTCAAACAGCTCATCTAGTGGCTCTCCTGACCAGAAAGATTGATCAAAACTAGATGCTTCCGAACGTGCTGTTCTAAATGATATCAATTTTCTAAAGATAATCGACCACGACCAGAACGATGACCCAATTAACATAATCATCACGATTTTAACCGTAATCGTTGCACGCCCAAAAAGCGCCCAAAAAGTAAAAGCTTCGTTTTCCATTTTATCTGCTCATTTATTCGCCATCTTTGGCTTTAGCTAAGCATAGACGTTTTCCGAGATAAATCCAATTATTATCACCTAGAAAACTACTAAAATTTAAATTTTAGGTGAATTTGTCGTAAATAGTTTTTGGCAATTTCATCACATGACCTCTGACAGCCAGAGGTACTATTTCCAAAATAGCTGTAAATATGAGCTCATTACCTCGATAAACATGTTGGCAAAATTTTAATCTGACCCGTGTTTTGTCTTTTAGTTCAGTAGTGATTGTCAATAAATCATCAAATTTTGCCGACTTGAGATAGTCTGCTTCTACTTTGCGAACCGCAAAAACTATACCATGATCCTTGCGCAAAACATTCTGATCAATACCAATGCTTCGTACCCACTCACTTCGCGCTCTTTCAATAAATTTTAAATAGTTTGCATAATAGACGATACCCGCCAAATCAGTATCTTCATAATACACACGACATTGAAAGTTACTTTTTTTCATTAATTAGATACCATCATTTTTACTCTAGCTGACATTCGTACGGCCAAGGAGTTATCAGTGGAGGCGTTTGGCAATGTGGGATCATAAGCTACCTTAATTAGATTTGAAACAATTGGCTTCAACAAGGTATGATTATCTTCAGAGACTAATAATGGAGAGCTGTTTCTGAAAGCATTATCTGACCATAGTAAAACTGACTGCACAGCTTGTGATAACATAAGTGTTTGAGCTGTTACGTTCATTAGGTTCTCATCCATTCTAATAAATACAAAACAAGCGCGAATAGCTCCCTCTTTATCAAATCGAAAAATTCTATATTGATTAGCTTCTGCGTCTATTAGCTTATCAAGTAGTTTAGACATGTTCGGCACCAACTTGTTAAGATGCGGCACTTCTTTTAGCTCAAGCCAGTCTTTAAAAAAGAAGAAAATAAAATTTGCACCAAGCTCAGGGTCCGTTTCACTAATTTGTTGATTAGTGAGTGACATTACTGCTTCAACAGCATCTTTTAGAATAGATAAAGACTTGTCATCTAAACCAAATACTACGGGAGCAACCGACCTGCCCCACCTAGCAAATGAGAAAGAACCGTCATTTCTGATAAAATACTTTTCAACTTGCTCAGGGGTCAATTTGCTCAATCCAGAAATATCACTACTCAATGGAGTTAAATAGATCGGCAGATGATTCTGGCGGGCTTAGCCCAAGGTGCCTCCACCCACCATTCGCCAAGGTCCTCCCGCGAGGAGTACGTTGTATTAGACCCTGCTGCAATAGATATGGCTCTATAACCTCTTCCAATGAATCTCTACTCTCAGACAAAGCGGCACTGAGTGTTTCTATACCAACTGGCCCACCAGAATATTGCTCAGCGATGAGTTTCAAATATCTCCGGTCAGCCCCGTCCAGCCCAAGTGTGTCGACTTCTAGTCTATTCAGCGCGTGATCTGCAAGCTTTTTTGTTATTGTTCCATCTCCATCAACTAACGCAAAATCAGCTACTCTTCTTAGCAATCGACCAGCAATTCGAGGCGTCCCACGAGCGCGCTGAGCAATTTCCATTGCCCCAGATGCATCCGCTGGGGCTCCCAATTTCTCTGCATTTCGGGAGACAATCTCGAAAAGCTCTTCATTTGTATAAAACTGCAATCTAGTTGGAATTCCAAATCGATCTCTGAGAGGCGTTGTTAACAAACCAAGTCTCGTCGTGGCGCCAATCAGAGTGAACGGCTCCAGTTCAATTCTAACCGTTCTCGCAGCAGGACCCTCTCCGATAATCAGATCTAACTCAAAATCTTCCAATGCAGGATACAATACCTCTTCCACTGCAGGGTTTAGTCGATGCACTTCGTCAATAAAAAGTACATCCCTAGGTTCAAGATTACTTAATATTGCTGACAAATCCCCAGCTTTTGCCAATACAGGACCTGAGGTCATACGAAAATTGACACCCAACTCCCGGCTCATTATCTGCGCCAAAGTTGTTTTTCCTAGCCCGGGCGGACCATAAAAAAGAGTATGGTCCATCGCCTCACCACGCCTTTTGGCTGACTCAACAAATACCTTTAAATTTGCCCTTACTTCAGCCTGCCCAATAAACTCAGCCAAACTTTCTGGCCTTAATGCACGATCATTGTCATCAGAGTTTTTCTCAGGGCTTAAAATTGGTTCTTGCTCAATCATAGATTATTTTTCTTTCGGTGAAAGAAGCTTTAGCGCTTTTTTAATTATGTCTGGTAGCGATGATATATCTTCTAAATCAGATACAAGAGCAATCGCATTAGCTGCTTCAGACGGGCTAAATCCTAAATTTTTAAGAGCTGATAATGCCTCGGCTTGATTTTTTTGCATCTCTTCATACGAAGTGTCAACTGACTTAATTGGATCAGCCAGATTGACCCTCGTATATAAATCCATATTCTCACCACCATCGTTAAAGTTGGGGTTTTTATTTTCTGCAATTGACTGACCAGCAACAGCAGCCATTGCCATTATTTGGGGTGCCTTTTCCTTAAGCTCATTTACCACTCTTTGTGCCGTCTTCGGGCCAATACCTTTTGCTTCCTTTATGGCTGCCCAATCCCCAATTGAAATGGATCTATTTAGTCCGTCGGCACCCAAAGCTCCCATAATTGCTAATGCAGCTTTAGCGCCAATGCCTTGAACCGTCATTAAAAGCCTGTGCCACTCTTTTTCTACAATGCTAGTAAAACCAAAAAGCTGTAGTAAATCGTCGCGAACTAAAAGATCTGTATATAATAATGTATATTCACCAACTGCTGGTAAGGCTCTAAGGGTTCTTTCTGAACAATACACGATGTAGCCTACTCCTTGAACATCAAGCAGTAGGTGATCATCAGAGCGATATTCAATCTTTCCATAAAGCCGTCCTATCATCACAAGGCTTTCTCCAAAGCGAGCCTTAATTTGTCTTGAGAACAACCATAATGAGCATGACACAAAGCAATTGCTAAAGCGTCGGTAGCATCCACACCGTTCAGTAAGATGCCAGGCAATTGCAATTTCACCATATATGCAACCTGATTTTTATCTGCATGCCCGACACCTACTATAGCTTTTTTTACCTTATTAGGAGCATACTCCGAAACCGCCAAACCAGCCTTTGCAGGGACTAGCAAGGCTATTGCTCTCGCCTGACCAAGCTTTAGTGTGGCTGCTCCATCTTTATTTACAAATGTTGTTTCTACAGCAGCAGTATCAGGATTAAATGTTTGAAACACCCTTTCCAGCTCTGTAAACAAGTAGTAAAGTCTTTCTGCTAAATCTTTACCTCGTGATCTGCAAATACCATTTGCAACATGAGTAATGCGGCTCTGCTTTACATCTATTACACCCCAGCCCATATTTCTTAGGCCAGGGTCAATACCGATAACCCTCATTACGCTGCACCTCAATTTTGATAAACATTAGCACGAAACGTGAACAAAAGCCAAATAGAAATATTCGTATTCTTAAATACTGTAAGATTAAAACTTTAAATACTGGGTTATTAAAGGCAAAAAATATCTAGATTTTAAAAAAAATTAATGTCACCCACTCACCAATTTCGATCTGCCGGGACAGATAGAACCCAACTTTGGTATATCTATTGATCACCAATTCTGCTTGCTCACGTAAAATACCAGATAACACTACACATCCATTAGATAGAGAATACTTCGATATATCGGCTGCAAGAGATAGTAATGGCGTAATTAATATATTTGCAAAAATCAAATCAAAAGACCCAGTGGTTTTTATTTGATCATGGCTAAAACCACTTGCCTCAACGCACCGAATACGTTTATCCAAACCATTGGCAAACACATTCGTTTTGGCAACACTGAAGGCTATAGCGTCAATATCACTGGCTATAATATTGGCAGAAAAAACTCGTGCTGCAGCCATTGCTAGAACAGCTGTACCACAACCGACATCAATAACACTTTTTGCATCAAATCCATCGCTGATAATTTGCTCGAGAGCAAGCAAACAACCTTTGGTTGTGCCATGATGCCCGGTACCAAAAGCCATAGATGCTTCAATGAACAAAGGTTCACAGTTTGATGGAACCTTATCGCTGTCATGTGATCCATGAACAAAAAACCTGCCAGCAATTACTGGCTTGAGCGAACGCTGCACTTTCGAAACCCAATCAATCTGTGGCAATTCAGATATTTTAAATTCTTCAGCTTGAAAAGCAGCAGCAAGCAACGCCAAACTAACATCACTGGGTGGCTCAGAAAAATAGGCCCCTACTTCCCAAAAACCCGAACCGTCTTCCAATTCAAACACGCCAACTCCAATGGGTTCGGGTGAAAGCCTTTCTAAAGCATTGCCTAGATCAGTCGCGTTTCTTTTGCCGAGAAGCGTTGTTAAAGCAGTGAAAGTAGCCATGATTAAATATATGCCAATCTATTAAAATGGGTAACAAAAGATGATAAATTTTAAGAAACACAAAATATAGTCTCTTTTCCTATTCTAGGCTCTCTCGGAATTAGAAGCGCCAAAACAAAAGAAAAAATAGCCAAAGTCCCGGCTGTGCAAAAAACTAAAAAAGGAGATACAAGCCATAAGAAACCCAGACCGACGGGTAAGAAAATTGCTGCTATGTGATTTATTGTGAAGGCGACTGCCGCAGTCGCTGCTATATCTTGGGGATCAGCAATCTTTTGAAAATAAGTTTTAATTGCCAAGGCAAGAGCAAAGAAAAGATGATCAAGGATATAGAGGCTTGCGGCAATTAAAATACCCCAGCCAAATAAGTATATACCACCATAAGCAAAAAAAACTAAAGCAAGACCAAAGTATTCTACAGCAAGAGCATTACGCTCACCGTATCGTGCTACAGCGCGCCCCAATAATGGCGCCAGCGCAATATTTAATACCAAATTTAATAGGTAAAGTGTTGTTAATTGCTGCACATCCATACCAAATCTTTCTACCATCATAAAACCGGCGAAAACGACAAAAATCTGCCTTCGGGCTCCAGACATAAATTGTAGTAAATAATAAAGCCAATAGCGTTTGCGTATGACCATTTTTTTAGTTTGAGGAATTGGAGCTTTAAAATGTGGGAAAATAATATACGCAATTAACGCTAACGCAAAACAAGAAAGCCCAGCAAACATATATGCAGAATTAAAAGATAGATTTAGCATTTCCCAACCCAAAATTATAAAAATATAAGCAATCAGTGTTGCAGCAGATCCAAATGCCATTAGCTTACCAAGCTTACTTGGGGCCTCTTCTTTAGAAAACCATTGAAGTTGCAAGGACTGGTTGACAGTCTCAAAAAAATGAAAACCAACTGAACTTAAAAAGGTAATCGTCAATATACCACTTAAAAAAGGAAACCAAGCAGTAACAGCGGTAGCGAGACCTAGAAGGCCAAGCATTAAGAGCGCTAATGTCTGCTCTCTTACAAAGAGTAAAATGCTAATCACTCCTACCGCCAAAAATCCAGGTATTTCTCTGATAGTATGTAGAAGGCCAATGTCTAACCCATCAAACCGAATGACCTCTACGACAAAATTGTTTAAAAGAGCGGACCAAATTGAAAATGCTAACGGCAAAGCAACCGCCGTTAGTATCAGTAAGGCTTCGGGACGCCTCCATTTTGGCAAGTTAGATGCATTACTAATAGAAAAGTCTTCTTTCATAGTTTCCGTATAAATAGGATCCCTTAGCAAGACCACCTGATAAATCACAAAAAACTTTGAGGATCCACATCAATTGTTAGGCGGACATCTTTTTTTAAATTTACTCGCGATACCCATGATTTAACTGTACTTTGCATAGATACGCCTTTGGCCGCCTTAAGCAAAAGCCTTACCCGGTATCGACCCCTTACTCGGGTTATTGGCGCCGGTGCGGGGCCATAAAGGGTAATTCCTGCAGAATTTAGAATTTTTGCACTCTTTGCTAATTGAAGTCCAAGTTCAATTGCATCTTCAGATTTCTGCGCAGAAATTAAGACCCCAACTAGCCGACCGTAAGGAGGCATTTTTGCAAGCGCCCTACCTTCAGCTTCTGCTGTCCAAAATTGTTCATCTCGCCCCTCGGAAATTGCTTTTATAACGGGATGCAGTGGTTGGTATGTCTGTAAATATGCAGCTCCTTTTTTATCACTTCGCCCTGCACGACCCGAGACCTGCCTTAAAAGTTGAAAGGTTCGTTCCGCTGCTCGGAGATCTGACCCTTGTAAGCCCAAATCAGGATCAACAACTCCAACAACTGTTAGATCAGGAAAATTGTGTCCTTTAGCGATCAATTGGGTTCCAATAATTATATCACTGTTACCGCGCGAAATTCTTTCCAATTCATCCTTCAATGATCTAGCAGATTTATACAAGTCTGAGGACAATACAGTAATTGATGCCTCTGGAAAGGTTTTAGCGGCCTCCTCTGCTAGTCTTTCAACACCGGGCCCAATTGGAGCAAAATTGCCCGTCACTTTGCACGCTGGACAAGATGTGGGCATTGGCTTTGTTTCACCACACTGATGACACATCAACCGTTTTTGAAACCGGTGCTCGATCATTGCGGTATCACAAAAATCACATCCAATTCGCTCACCACAGGAACGGCAAAGGGTCACGGGAGCATAACCACGACGATTCAAAAACAATAATGCTTGTTCGTTATTATTTATAGCCCCATCAACTTTAGTCTTTAGGGTTTGCGAAATCCACTGATCAGAGCGTAACTCCTCTTCCCTCATATCAATGATCTGAATATCTGGCAGAACAGAGGAACCGTATCTTTTCGTCAAGTTGAAACGTTTATATTTGCCAGATTTAGCATTATTCCAAGTCTCTAAACTGGGGGTCGCCGATGCTAATATGACTTTTGCATTAGCCAAAGACGCTCTTAACACTGCCATATCTCGCGCATTATATAAAACGCCATCTTGCTGTTTGTAAGATGAGTCATGCTCTTCATCGACTACAATAAGCCCTAACGACTCAAATGGTAAAAAAAGTGCTGATCGAGCACCAACTACTATTTGAGCTTGTCCACGACCAACCATTTTCCAAACCCTGCGACGCTCAGATTGGGAGATACCAGAATGCCATTCTGCAGGATAAACTCCAAACCGAGCTTTAAGCCGTTCTGTAAATTCACCAGTTAATGCAATCTCCGGTAGAAGGACTAATGCTTGTCTGCCACTATCAATTACCTTCGCAATTGCCTCAAGGTAGACAGCAGTTTTTCCGGAACCAGTTACCCCACAAAGTAACATGGAGGAGTGAGTATTTTTATCCAAAACTTTACTTAATTCGGTAACTACACGTGCTTGATCTTCACTGAGCGGCCTTATTGAATGGTTAGTATCCACCGCTGGATACGGCGAGTTCTTTGGCTCCATTTTAGAAATTAGGCATCCAGATGGGATCATGGCATTTATTACGGAAGGTGAAACTTTTGCCAATTTAGCTAATTCTGAAATTGAAATGCCAGTACCATCTAATAGGTCAAAGCTTTCCAAAACACGGGCTCTAGCTGAGGTCATTTTAAATGAACTTGGTACTCTTCCTCTATATATAAGTCTTTTATGAGTCTCTTGGGCCGCAAGATCTCGCACCCGTGTAACCAGTCGAAAAACCGAATATAACGGTGAAATAGTATAATTTGCGACTCTCCAAATGAAATTTTGCAATTCGGGTTGTATTGGCCGATATTCCAAAACACTATCAATAGTTTTTATTTTCTCTGGCTCAATTTTTTCAGTACTAGCGCCCCATACCAACCCTATGACGATACGCTTTCCAAAAGGAACAAGAACAAACGCACCTTTAAAACAGCCTGCAATTGGAGCCTTATATGTAAATAACCTGTCAATTGGCTGTGTCGTCAACACTTCGACCAACATTCCATCAGCAAAAAATTCTTGATCTTGTCTCAAAGTTTTCCTTAAGGGGTTTTCCCAAGCTTAAAACTGAAGTAAATAATCTTCAACACTTCGCTAAGCTTAAGGGAGAAAAACAATGAAATTTTTTGTGGACACCGCAGAAATTGACCAGATTAAAGAACTCTACGATTTAGGCATGGTCGACGGTGTAACAACGAACCCATCACTAATAAAGAAATCGGGAAGAGATATCATTGAAGTTACAAAAGAAATTTGCTCAATTGTTGATGGCCCTGTCAGTGCTGAAGTGACTTCGACGAAAGCCGACACAATGATTGCTGAAGGTCGCAAACTTGTAACTATTGAAAAAAATATAGCTGTTAAAGTTCCTTTGACTTGGGATGGGCTAAGAGCATGCAAAACTCTAAGTGCTGAGGGTCACATGGTAAATGTGACGCTCTGTTTTTCGGCAAATCAAGCTTTGCTGGCAGCAAAAGCGGGCGCTACATTTATTTCACCATTTATAGGACGCCTTGATGATATTAATCTTGACGGGATGCAGCTGATTGAGGACATACGTGAAATCTATGATAACTACGGTTTCGAGACTCAAATCTTAGCTGCATCAATTCGTACAGTAAACCACGCATTAGAAAGTGCGCGAATAGGCGCCGACGTTATGACCGCACCACCAGCTGTTATAAAATCCATGATAAACCATCCACTTACCGACAAAGGCTTAGCAGCGTTTTTAGAAGATATAAAATTTACAAAACAAAAAATTCTGTAATTTTTTTAAATACCGTGCCATTATGTTGATAAAAACATACAGGCAACAATATGGAAGAAACTGTCCGAGCTGAGCTCCTTGCTGATCCCTCAATTATTCTGGATGACCAGGAGTTAATGGATAGCCTTTTAGCAGCAACAGACATCAAATTAGATACCAATGTGGTTGATCTACGTCATGTAGCAATGAACCGACTGTCTGATAAACTAGGTGATCTCGAAGGCACTCATCAATCGGTAGTTGCGGCAGCATATCAAAACCTTTTAGGAACAAAGCAAATTCATCAAGGAGTTATCCAGCTTTTGGATAAGAAAAACTTAGATGAGTTTGTTATCTCCTTAAAATCTGACTTGTTAAGAATTTTAAGCGTGGATTGCATATTCATTTTGTTTGAGAAACCAGATGGTTATATCGGCCCGCAAATCCCAACCGATTACGGACCTACCATACAAACAGTAATGCCAGGGTTCGTAAATACTTATATAACACAGGGAGGTCTAACTGAGTTATCAAAAGTAAAACTACGCAAAGCGACCAGTGTTACAAATCAGCTATTTGAAAGTGCACCGTTTAAGGTTCGGTCAGAAGCATGCGTTAAGTTAAATCTTAATGGAAATCAAATTGTAGGAATGATTGCTTTTGGATCAAACGACGAAAATTTCTTTGAACCCGGACAAGGCACGGACTTATTAAAATTTTTTGCGTGTGTATGTGAGAAAGTGTTAGAACGATGGTTAACTTAAGTCTTATGACGCCCGCCATAACAAATAGTATTGAAAACTGGTTAGAAATAAAAGCTGCTACAGGCAATCTAGCCAGCAGTACAAGGAGCGCATATTATACTGATTTAACTGATTTTTTTAATTTTTTAGCTGAGTACCAAAATGAGACCGCTAACTTATCAACTGTTGAAAATTTAAAAATTTCAGATATTAGAGCATGGCAAGCTAGGCTACGAACTATGAATTCTGGTGCAAGATCAAATGCTAGGAAATTATCAAGTTTAAAGTCATATATAAGGTGGCTCG
>Ga0163109_10004961_pt1 | contig 10069 bp, 5 predicted proteins | sample CRUFie1St13metaG_FD_108704 | JGI IMG/M metagenome (GOLD analysis project Ga0163109, IMG submission 108704) | Marine microbial communities from the Costa Rica Dome - CRUD Field 142mm St13 metaG | ecosystem: Environmental > Aquatic > Marine > Oceanic > Photic zone | place: Costa Rica: the Eastern... | reverse complement strand
GGGGGATGTGGCCGCGCCTTCAAGTTCGCGCCTCTGCTGGGCAAGCTGCTGGCAGAGAAGACGCTGGGGATGGCGCCGTCTCACGACATTGCGCCCTTCTCCGCCGCGAGGGAGTGCGTGCAGTGGCCAAAGGTGAAGGCCATGGCCTGACCAACCGCCGCAGCTGGCTGCCATTCTTATTCTTTTTATTCTTCTTATACAAATAAGTGCAAAACACTGCCGGGAATCTGGCAAAATATATTTAATATAGGAGAGAAAAATGATGAATCAATCAATCAATCCAAGCCAGCGATCCACACCGCATCGTGCCTCGCCTCTCCTCGCCTCATCGGGCGAGGAAGAAGGCGTCGATCCCGTCCGCTCTTCCCTCCGCCGAGGCCAGCACTCCGTCCATGAGGTCCTGCAGCAGCGGTGGCAGGGCCTCCCCACCCCACCAACCCGCCAGTTCCACGACCCTCTCGTCGTTTCCGTCCACCAGGCCCGCTTGTACCGCAGCCTGAGCCCGGCACAGGACCGCGTACGAGTGAAGAAAACCGTCGGGGTCGAAGGGGTCGGGCGGCGCCCGCCCCGCGCCCCGAGTGACGTTGTCGTCCTCACCCCAAAAGTCACGCAGATACGCCCTCAACTTGGTCTGGGCCTCGTCCCCTGCCAAGCGGACGATCTGCAGGAGCGCCAGCTGCAGCGACAGCAGCCTCTCCCGGCTCGGGTTGTCCTCCTCCCTGTCGAAGAGCCTCCTCGCCGCCGAGGGGGGGCAGGATCCCGAGGATCCCGCATTGGTGGCGGCACTCCAAAGCAGCCAGTCGCGGTACTCGGGGTCCTTGCCGTGCTCCAAGGTCAGGTGGTCGTGGAGCCTCGAGAGCACGACGGAGGCCTGGACCCCCCCGCATCCGATGGCGCCGCCCACCTCCTCCCCACACCACCCGCGCAGGGCGTCGTCCTCGTCCTGCAGCAGCGTGCACGCCGCGACCCAAGCACGGAGCCTCATAGAAAAGGAGGGAAGCCTTCTGGCGAGGCCGCTGGCAAAGAGGCACGAGCAGGCGGCCCGTCGAAGCGGTAGCCTCCTGCCCGGCTCCGCGAACTCAGACGCGAGGTCCACCAACGCGGAGAGGACCCCGAGGAACTCAAGATCCTGTTCCTGCTCGTCCTCTTTCTCCTTGTGGTGGGTGGCCTCTCCAAGGCGCAGGGCGGCCGAGGCCAGGTGGCCAGAGCAAGACAGAGCGTCCGATCTGAGGGCCTCGTGGGTTGGCTCAAGGGCGACGACAAGGGCGACGGCGGCGTCCTCCCGCAGCTGCGAGGGGGTCGAGTACTCGGCCAGAACCTCCTCGTCGTGCCGCGACAGGCGCCCGAGGAGCCTGAGCGCCACGGAGAGGGCGCCATGGTGCCCCTCCGCTGCGACCGCCTCGCGTAGCGCCCCGTGCAGGGCGGCCGGGTCAAGGCCGCCGCTGTGCAGGTCGTCCCACCTTGACTCAACCTCCTCGAGCGTCGCAAGGCGGACCTCGTACCTCTCGGACCTCAGGTTGGACAGGGCCGTGGCGCGCAGGCGGGAGGCGAGGTCGCCATGGAGGTCGGCCCCCACGCCGCGGGCGTGCCCCAGCAGCGCCACCACGAGCCTCGCCATCGCGGCCTCGAACTCGTACTCCCCCCTCCCGCCGCCCGTTACGCCCGTTACGGCATCCATGCCAGCGAAGGATTCCCAAAGCAAGATCTTTGATCTTTGATTTTTGCAAGCTCCGAGGGCGAACTTTGCGGCGTAATATGCGGCCTCCACGGCCTCGCTCCTGGCGAAGGGGCACGAAACAAGCCGCCTGGAGCAGCACTCCGCCAAGTCGCCTAAAGTCTCCGCGATCGCTTCCACCATGTCCTCCCTGTCCTGCAAGCGCAGGTCTGGGGCGTTCCTTTCACACAGCACCCGGAGCTGTCGCGCCGCGCCGTGCAGAGCGTTTGCCCCTCCTCTTTCCTCCCCCGAAGCCAGGGCTTTCGCCCTCTGCGCGAGGTCCCGCCAGCACGTCGGTGCCTCGGAGGGCGGCACGAGGGGCGAGAAGGAGTCCGCCGCGAGGTTCCGCAGCGCGAGGGATTGGGCGAGGCAGCACCTCTGCACGAGTGGGGCGAGCCTCCTGGGCGAAAGCGCGTCGTTCTCCCCCTCTTTCAGCGACCCACCGAGCCTGCTGAGCACCCCGAGGATCGGCAGGAGCGACGGGTGAACGAGCGTTGCAGGAAGAACCCGCGTGTCTCCTCCGTCGTCGTCGTCGTCATCTCCGCCGCCTTGGCATGCTCCCAGGGACTCCGTTGCCTCCTCGAGCTCCACGCGGAAGAAAGCGTGCAGGGCCCCAAACCTGTCGAAGAATTCGGACGAGGTGATGGCCTTCCTGCTGGTCTCCACGCGCCACACGTTCTTGAACCCGATCATCCTGACGACCAGCGTGGAGTACAGCTGGGAGGCGCCGTTCCGGACCTCCCACCTTTCGTCCGCAAAGCCACGGATGGCGAGTTTGAGGCCGTCAGCGTAAAACCCAGACGTGTCCGTGGCGAGCTCCGAGTCGTTGAAGACCTTGCTCAGCATGTTCAGGGCGTGGACCCTGGGGAAGTACGAAAGCACGTTCAGCACAATCCCGGCGTCACCGGCGGAGGGAAATGTGGTGATGAAGGCCCTGCCGCCCGGCCCGCCACCATCACCATCATCCCCCGCTCCTGCCCCCGGCCCCGCTGAGGCGATGTCGAGGAAGGTCCTCATGCCCAGGGGCAGCAGCTTCTTGGGCAGGCCCTTGGGCTCGGCCTTAGCGAGCGCCACGAGGGCGAAGGGTAGGCCGGCCGACCTCCTTACGATGTCGCTCCCGGTCTGGTGCGGCCTTAATGCGTGCCTGCGCAGCCTGGAGAGCCATGCGTAGGGCATCCCCTCCAGCTTTGGGTCACCGGTCTCAAGCAGCGGACCCACCAGGTCGGTCAGGCCAAGGTGGGCCTTCTCGCTCGCTCCGTTGTGCTTCACCTCCTCCAGGATCTCTAGAAGGTTGTCCCCGAGGCGCTCCAGAATGGCGGCGACTTCCTCGCGGGCTCTGCCACCGCCGTCCTCCCTCTGGGTGCCGGGGGTCAGAAGCATCCTGGCGAGCCTCCCAGTGACTGCACCGACCTCCTTGATGGTGAGCCACGATCCGTTGATGATGACCCGGGCGGCGGGGGCGATGCTCTCCTCCCCCTCCCCCTCCCCCGTCTCGGCGGAAAAGGTCTCAGTGGAAAAGTCGCCCTCGGCCTCGCCTGCGCCCACGTTCAGCTCGTCCTGCTGCGACACCGCCCACGCTGAGCACCGTGTGGCGGCTAGAACCCTGGGGAGGACCTCGCGCGCCAGAGCGAGACAGTCCACCCTTCGGAGAGTCTGGGCTCCCGCGGCGTGGAGGTCCTCAAGCAGATACCGGCACAGGAGGAGGCCGCCGTGGGCCAGGCCCTGCAGGCAGGACGAGTGCAGGTCCTGCTTGGCCTGAGAGACCTGGTCGTCCACCAGGAAGAGTGCGCTCCTCAACAGCGGAAGGGTCGCCTCCGCGCCGGCAGGCGATCCCAGCTTTGAATTTGTCACGGCCGTTACGCTGGCATCCGGATGGATCCTCATCTCCCAGCCGAGCTCCGCGGCGTATCGCTTGGCCAGCACGCGGGCAAGGGAGGCCCCCGCGTCGGACTCCCTGACCTGGGCGGAGACCAGGAGGGACTTAGCGAAGCACAGCGCCCTCGTGACCTCCACCTCGGTGTCAAGGCCCGGGAGCGGGAGCGGGAGGGCGCACAGGATTCCCGCGGCACTTGCCCTGACGTCGTCCCAGCTGTCGGCCACGTTAGAGACCAGCACCTTCGTCGTCCCCGCCCCGACCAGCGGGCCGCCTTCGAGAGGGTGGAACTCCCCCTCTCCCTCTTCCTCTCCCCCGCTGCCGCCGTCGACCCGGAAGACCCGCGCCATTGCGACCAGCAGGTCAAGCGCCAGCTGCCTGCGCGTCACGGGGGCCCCTGGGTACAGGCACCGCGAGAGGTGTCCCCTGAGCCAAATCAGGAAGGATATGCACTCCCTCAGCTCGGCCTCCTCATCCTCCGCCGCTTCTTTGGCCTCCCTGCCCTTGCCGTGCTCGGCCCTCCACCGGTCGTCCGCCCTACGCCGGCTCCTGGCGCTCCTGGTGGCGATCAGGATCCTCTCGAAGAACTTGCTGAGCAGCGTGACGAACCTTGACCGGAACCCCATCGATGCACAGGTCAGCTCTACGGGGATGGCCCTCCTGAGCAGGTCCAGCTCGCCCCTACCCGGCAGGGAGGTCTTCTTCCACGAGGCGCACAGCAGTTCTAGGGTCTCCACCCGGGTGGAGTCCAGCGAGGATACTATCGCGCTCCTTGGTACCTCTTTGTCGAGCCAGACACATTCCCCCTCCGGGCACTTCAGCTCCTCCTCGACCCTGGAGATCAGATCGAGCCCCTTAGCGCACTTAAGGACGGAAACGGCGGCCGCAACCTCACTCTGGCCCAGCCCCTCCTCGTTTTTCCTGCTCAGCAGGGAACTCAGCAGGACGGCAAGGCACCGGGGATCGGCTTCCAGGAAGATAGGCAGCAGGTACAGGGAGGCGTTTTGCCTCGCCCCCTGGCCCTGGTGGACGAGGGCTGCCGTCAGCGGGCCCTGCCACGTGTCCATCCATGCCCTGAGGTCGCTGCGAAGGCCCTCAGACAGCAGGGTGCGGGAAAAGTGCTTGAGGAAGCCGGCGGCGGCGGTGCAAGTGGCGTCATTGGCGTGCCCCGCCGTTCCGATGGACTCGCGGATGCAATTCGGGCAGAGCTCGAGCGTCCGCAGCGGCCCGAGCCTCTTACTCAGGTGCGTCAAAGGAGTGTAGATTCCCTTCTTGTGGAATCCCACCGCGGTGAGGCCGTCGCAAAGCTTCTTCAGCAAGGGTAAGGGGTCCACGCCGATGAGGCGGCACTGGAGGTCGTGGCACTCGAGCAGGGACCCGTAGCATGAGTGTGAGGTGCGGACGATGAGGGAGAGGGGGTCCTCCCACGAGGAGGACACCAGGGCGGCCAGGCCGAGGAGGTCAGAAGGCGCGAGAGCCCCGTGCATCCCGTCCAACCCCTCCCCCTCCCCCGCAGCAGCCTTTCCCTCTTCCCCAGCCTCCCCCTTCTCCTCTGTGTCATCCTCCTCGTCGTTTTCATCGGTGTCGTCCTCCGCATCCTCGTCGAAAATCCCCAGGTCTAGCCCCTCCTCCTCCTCGTCTCCTACTGCTGCGCCGGCGTCCTCCCTGCCGGCGTCCCCCCTGCCCCGTCCTGCAGTTGCCCCTGTCTTCCCGCCCTTGAGCCTTGACCTCAGGCACTGCGCCCAGCTCCTGAGTGCAACGTCCAGGACACAAAGGGCGTGGTACTTTGTGTGCGAATCGGGAGACTCCCTCACCTTGCGGCACGCTGTGGGCAGAACCCCTTGGAGCATCAAGGACCAGGGCTCCCCCCTTTTCTCTCCCTCCACTAGGAGGAGGTCGCTAGAGAAGGACGCAGTGGGGAGGGCAGAGAGCAAGCCGCGGAGGCTGCAGAGTGACCCAAATTCGCCCAGTCCGCCCACCTGTGCGGCGAGGGATGTCCCCCTCGCGGCGAGGACGCGATGAACCTCGGATGAGCTCTCGTCCCCCTGATCGCCCTCGTTCTGGCACCGGCCTGACATTGCAACCACCCTGGCGCCGCCCTCTGGCGGCAAAAATGCGGCCTCCGTGGCCCAAAGCGCACACACGTCGGGGTCCCCCCCGCAGCTGGGGTCCGCAAACACTAGAGTCCACAGCGCAACCGCCGCGGTGGTCATCACGTCCCTGGGCATGGCCTGGCAGTGCAGCACTCCCAACGCCGAGAGGGCAACCTGACCGACCGCGCTTTCTTCGCCATCGCCACCCAAAGACGATGACATCGATGGTGCCATTGAGTCGCGGTGGTTCTGCACCACAGAGACCAGGACGTTGGCGGCCTCCTGGCAGAGCTCCGCGATGCTTGGGGACACGATGCCCCCGTCCTCCGCGTTGCGGCACACCCTGCCGAGGGCCAGGGCTAAGGCCATCGCGATGTTCAAGCACTCTCCCCCCAGGACGTCCCTGAAGGCGGGGTAGCACTGCAGCGACATGAGCGTCTTGGAGATCGAGAGGACTTCCCTGGCCAACCCCAGAGTGTCGTCTCCCTCCCCACGCCCAACCACTTTTGCGTCTCGTCTCAGAGCGCCACCGCGGGACCTATCGCAAGCCTCGCGAATTCTGAGCGCGGTGGCCTCCTTCCAGTGCCCCAGAAACGGTGACGGGAGCCTCGAGGCGTTGGACAGCAGCTGCCGGTGCAGGGCCCTGGAGTTGTCGAAGAAGGCGATCTGGGCCACAAGGCCCACCAGCCTCCTCAGGAGGTCGCCGTGGGCGCCGCCGCCGCCATCGCGGACGGCAGACCCGATCGCCGCCCAAAGCGTCTTGAGCGCCGCGACCTCGCCATAAGTGTTGCCAATCCCACAAAAGTGGGAGAGCGTGCGCGCCAGCGAGGCGACGCGGTCATCGCCCTTTGGGAGTTCCTCAGCCTCCTGCGCCGCTCGCCTCACCTCGCTGAGGTATTCATCCGTGAACCGCGTCCCCTGCTCCTTCCACAGGCGCCTCTTGATGTGATGGTTCAGCCTCGCCGCACACATCCTGCCTGCCTGCCCTCCTCTTTTCTCAGAACTCTACTCTACTTTGCCTTTGCCTCCTCTCTTGTCTCTCTCTCGTCTCTCCCGCTCGTTGCTTCCAAACCAGGCTGGCTCCTAATCCTCCCACTGTTTTGGGCTTGGTTCAGGTACTCCAGGACCAGGCCTATCGCGATCGCGACCGTTCCCGCCAGCGTCAGCACCTGTTTGAAGAATACAGTGGACTGGTTGTGATCCTGATGGCTGTTTTGCCCTTGAATCAAGGTGTTCGTTGTAAACCCCAACACACCCAACACGCTCCCCAAACCCGGTAAATAACAATACAAACACTGCCCGCAGCCAAAGACCATCGCACTATCTTTTGTATATAAGTGTGCGTGCGTGTGGTGTTTGTGAACTCCAACGAGACTTGCGAGTTGGTGTTGCGGGTGGTTGGTTGTCAATCGTGCTTGGTTGTCGTCCTTCCTCAACCCGATCGGTGGCTCCACTATGGGATACCCCCCTCCCCTCCCCCCTTCCGCGTGTTCCAGGGCGGCGGTCTGATGGTCTGGCGTGCACTTGTGCACTCGAGCTCGATCTTCTTCTTCTGGGAAATGTCCTAGTTTTTAGGTTTTTAGGTTTTTTTATTGTTTTTAGAACGTCTCACACCGAATTATGTCTTTTTTTATTGTTTTTAGAACGTCGCACACCGAATAGTGACCGTCCCCAAATTACTCATTCGGCAATTTCTATTGCGGGAAAACTGCACTCCCTTTTTTCCGGAATCGCTGAAGATCTGGCCAGAAGATCTAGATGGGGCTTGAGGCAGCAGAGCCACGAGAGCAACCCAGGAGGATGGCGGTGTATAGGATGGATGCAATGATGCAAAGGTACGTTAGGGTTGGGCGGGGAGCGACACCACAGGCATGGAGTCATGATGATCGCCTCAGGAACCAAACGACTTCGACTTCTTCTTCGAGTTCTTCGGGGACAAAGAACGACGACGAGAGAAAGTGGAAAAAAGCTTGTTGTGTCGTGGCGCGGGGAACCAGGAGGGCCCTGGTCTCCGGCTCTGCGATGGCGGGCCTCTCCTTCACGCTCGTGTCCTTTCCCGAAATGGCGAATGCGGCGAATGCGTCAGGGTCCGTAGGTTCCAACTCAGAGGAGGCCACGATAGCAAAGCTCCTCAAGTACGGCAGGCTCGAAGGAGACCCATTCACCGCGCTGGACTTTCTGGACGACGCAGTGAAGAGGGCGGAAAGGATGGTCGCCGCTTCCGAAGACGGTGGGGACGGCGACGGGGGCCGTGCCTTTGGGGTCCTCGCCTCCTGCCTGGTGGCGCGCGGGAACGCTCTGCTCGGCGCTCAGGACTGGGACGCAGCGGATGCCGACCTCACCCGCGCGGCGTCGATGCTCTCGTCGCTCCCGGAGCCCTCGACCTCCGAGCAACAAGGCCAGGTATTCTCGTACTACGAGGCTTCCGCAAACTGCACCGTCTGCAACTCGAGGCAGATGGCCCTATCCCTCGCCTACGACGGCATCGGCCACTCCCTGTCCCAAAGGGGCAGGTTCGAGGAGGCGGTGATGGCCTTCGAGGCGTGCTCTGGGGTCCTGGCGTCCAACGCCTCGATCGGGTTGGACGTTGAGGAGGTCCCCCGAGGGTGGTTCGTGGCGGGTCTGAGGGGCGGCCCGCCCACCATGCTACAGCGCGCCAGGCTCAACGTCGCGCTCGCCAAGTACGGTGCCGGTGACACCGTTGGGTCCCTCTCGATCTTACAGGTGGGTGGGGGTTGAAGGCTGTTGGAGGGACTTTCTCACCATCTCTCTCTCTCTCTCTCTCTCTCTCTCTCTCTCTCCCTTGAAGGGTGGCACTGACTCCTCCATCTCGCCTCCTCAAATCTCCTCCTCCCGCGGGCAGGAAACGGACAAGGGCCCCGACCCCCTGGACAAGGGCTTTCCCCAGTTCTGGGACGCGAGGGCCGCCCAGGTCGCCGCCCTCTTTGGCAACGGCTACGGTGGTAAGGCCGAGCTGGAGTGGCAGCAGCTGTGCACCTCCCATCCCCCGCCCCCTCCCTCCGTGCCCAAGAGCAAGGTGAAGCAGTACGTCAACAGGGCGGCGCAGAGGATGCTCGACGCGGAGAGGCTGGTGACCGCGAACGACTGCGAGGATTACGACACCGGGGTCGCCATCCCGTGCGACGCGGCCGGGATCCCCGGCCTGGGCGGGAGCTCCTCGCCCTGCGCTCTGTACACCGCCCAAGAGGTGAGGGCCAGGCTCTGGCCACCCGCCCTAGCGGACGCCCTCGCCGAGTTCAGGGGGGCGAGGTGAACCCATTTTTGTTCGAGGGGGATCGAGTCGAGTCGTCTAGTCGGAAGTGGTGTTATATAAAAAATGCCCCCCCCCCAAAGACCTAAGAATAGAAACGCCCCTATGCAGCTACGCGAGCTCAGGCCTCGCTCATCCTGCTCTTGTGGAGCATCTGCGCGATGGTTTTCAGGTCCAGGTCGACGTCCTTGAGGTCCCCGTCCCCGAGGCCCCCCATCTCCTTCAGCTTCTTCATCTCCTCCTGCGTGAAGTCGGAGAGCTGGGAGAGGTCCAGAATTCTGGGACCCTCCTTGGCCCTCTTGACGGCGTCCAGGGCGTCCTCCTCCACCTTCTTCAGGTGCGCAGCGGCCTCGTAGTAAGACAGGTTCTTCAGCACCTCCTCCCCGCTCACCCCGGTCTTCTCCTTGACTGAGTCGAGGTACTGCTTGGCGATCGCGTTGGTCTTCTTCTGGAAGGCCGCAAAGTTCTTGGCGTCCGAGTACAGCAGCGGTCCGCCGATCTCCTTCTCCTGCTCGTCCAAAGCAAGCATTGCCCCGGAGGCGTTCTCAGGGGACATGAGAGGGGCGGCGAGGTTGTAGAACTCCCTCACGCTATCCCCGGCCTGCCACTTGAAAAAACCCAAAAGTTGCTTCTGCCTCTCCTCGGTCGTTGGCACCTTGGCCTTCTGCCTCGCGGCCTCGAGGTCCTTGGCAAACTTAGTGACCTTATTCTTATCGTTTGACTCTCCCAAAGGATAATAAACCTTCCGGCACTCCTCCAGATAAGTCTCGTACGCCGCGAGGTCCTCCTTGAGAAAGTCAAGCACGAAGTCACCGCCAGCGGGGGCGGCCGAGTACTGCCGGGCGGCGGGCACTCCTGCCTGCCTGGCGAGGGCGGCGACGACCTGTTGTCTCCCCCTAGGAAACAAGGTTCTAAGCATAGCGGTACTCATCATACTCATCACGGGACGATTGAAAATTGATTGGCTTCCTCTCCCACCCTAAGGGCCGCTCTGCTCAGCTTCAGGAAGACAGACGCTTTCGCCCGCCCGCGTGCTCCTGATTCCACACACACACACACACACCTCCCTCCGTGCTTCACTGCCTGCCTGCTGATTACCCTAATTCCGCACCTCGTGT
>Ga0163109_10004960_pt1 | contig 10069 bp, 8 predicted proteins | sample CRUFie1St13metaG_FD_108704 | JGI IMG/M metagenome (GOLD analysis project Ga0163109, IMG submission 108704) | Marine microbial communities from the Costa Rica Dome - CRUD Field 142mm St13 metaG | ecosystem: Environmental > Aquatic > Marine > Oceanic > Photic zone | place: Costa Rica: the Eastern... | reverse complement strand
TCCATTGCAATTGAACAAGGGCATAGCAAATATGAAAATCCGGAGGTAAAGGAAGACGAAATCATCTATGCCATCGAGGACAGAGTAAAAAAACAGGCACTCACTGACCCTGGACGAAAATTGAGGCTATTACTCATGGCTATGTTTCAGGACATTGAGAGATAGTAAAACACCAACCTAATTTTTACTGATTAGATTACACTTCAAAGAGCTTCAGTTACCGCTTCTCTGCTTTAATGCTTCAACAGCGAGTACGCTGATTGCTACTTGAAGATTGTAGGATGGAACAAATCCATTCATTGGCAATCGGACAACTTCATCGCATGCTTCGAGAACTTCTTGAGATACGCCTTCACGTTCAGCTCCGACTACCAAGAGAACATTTCCAGTCAGATCCGTATCCCAAGGCTCAACAGTCCCTATGTCCTCGGCTGCGATGATTCTGAAATCGTTCTTTCTTGCTTCGTTAATGATGGATGTTGTATCGCTGTAAACCACAGGAATGAATCGATCTGCCCGCATGCTTGACCGTCGTATTGTACGTCGATCCTGATGTGTTCTTGAGATGTTGAGAACAACCGCATCAGCTCCGCTGACTTCGATGGTGCGGATTCCAAATCCGAGATTTGTTGGATATTGGACACCATCGAGAAGCCAAATAGAACCGCCTCGTTGAAACACTTCCTTGAGTGTACCATGCGGCGCTCTTCCTAACAATGCAAGTGCATCCGTGTGACCAACCGCTGACATTCGCCACAGATCGTTTGTTGACCCTTCTTCAAGAGGAATCCCTTGTTCTGCACACGCTTGTCGTAGGGAGTCCGTTTCTATTTCACGATCGACAAGAACGAGTCGAATATCATGGTCCGTTTGGAGCATGGAAAGAATCGTTTCCGAACCTTGCACCTGGTTGGCCATGACTTATGGTGGCGGGTCGTGGTGTTTGATTTTACGGGGAATCGGGCTGAAATTGGAAACGATGGTGAAAGCATCATAAACGACGTGTAGCGGTGGAATCACGAATGCGACTTCCACGTGTAGCCATCGTCGCATTTGTGATGGTGGCTCTTTTCTGCTTGCCCTCTCTCCTCTACACGGGCTCTTACATTGTTTCGGATATGCCTGTGCCGATGGAAGGAGTCGAACCTTCTCCGTATCCTGATGAACCACTCACTGAGGGATTTCTGTTCTTGGTCTTGGATGGTGGTCGCAAGGATATGATGAGTGATCCAAACCTCATGCCAAATTTGAATCGGAGGGTAGCAGACGGAGCCTATCTTGAAGTCCGAACAAATCCATTGACGATGACTGCAATGTGTGTTAAAGAAATGGCTACTGGTGTACCTTCAAGACCAAATGAAGCACTCCAAAACTTCCGTCCACAACATCCTGGGAGTATGGATGGATTCAATTTAGCTTCAACATTCGATGGAGATGGAAATGGCGAGCCAGACAATCATGTTGGCGTCATTGGAGATTACGTTTGGAAACATCTGATCTTCGACCGAGAGAAGGCTCCCTTCTACGAGGCTCGCTATGGTCATGCAGATTACTACAAAGGTGATGAAGAAGGATTTGAAGAATTGAAACGATGGGCGAGAGGTGCTCCGCCTGAAGGCCATTCCATACCTCGCAACCTCATTGTTGCCCACCTTTCTGGACTGGACAGTGTTGGCCATCGATATGGTGCGTTGGATTCTCAAGAATATGAAGAAAAACTTACCTGGATCGATACAAATTTGGAAGAGGTGTTTCAAGAATTGCCAGATGATTGGACGGTTGTTGTCACATCAGATCATGGATTAACTGATTCAGGACAGCACGGCTCGGATCTTGACATTCTTCGCGATGTTGCTGCATTCATGTGGGGTCCAAATGTCAAAGAAGGCGCAGTTGTCAAAGGTGTTCAACAACGTGATTTGGCCACGCTTCCTTCTGTTTTATTCTCCTTGCCGTTGCCTCATGCTATCCATGGACGTATTCCGCTCGATGCCTTTGATATCAGTGAAGCAAAACGACAGCAACTTGACCAATGGAACTGGGATGCAGCCGTTGCCCGCAACGATTGGTTAATCGAACAAGGCCACCCCCATATCGAAGGATTGACTACAGAGAAGATTGAGTGGGAACGCCTGAATGTGGATGAAATTGGCTTGCGTATATCCGATTTTTTGCTGAGCGGCCTTGCATATCTTGGCATTTCAGGTGCACTCATTTATGCATTAAGAGAACTGAAACAATCGAAAAAGTTCATATTCTGGTCAACAGTTTCATTTTTCGCAACTGCAGCCTTTTCAATGACATTGTCGTACAATCGCGACACGCTTGCTTTGTTTTACTATCCAGTTGGATTATGGCTTCCAGTAGGACTTTTCGTTGGAGGTTTGCTGATTCTGCAATATGAAAAATGGAAGCACTATGATTTTTCACATCTTCAAATTGTTGCCTTGTGCAGTGTATTGTCTGCAACCATCATGTTCCCAGAAACGAGATTGTCGATTATAGGTGTCTGTGTTTTTGTATACATACTGCTAGAACGATTTTATTTCAAATCAGCCGAAACAAGATTACCGACACAACTCTTTCTTCCTTTCATTTTGATTTGTTTCGTGACTTTCTTCTTTAGCGAGCATCGGGTTCTTGGAAGATCACTGACTCGATTCTACATCGTAACCATACAACAAGAACATCTCTCCATGCTCCTACTGTCCATTCTTCTTATTATGGGTGCGTCACTTCTCTATCTGATTTATGTCGAAAACATACAATCGAGAAAGGTCTTATTCACCGTTTCAACAATGTATGGACTTCTGCCTGTTGCAATGTGGTTCAAGCGCAATGCAATCGATTGGGTAGTAATTTCAATTTTACTGATGTTTCTCTTTGCGTGGTTTGCAGAATTAATCTCAAAGAAAAGGAGGATTGGAATTTCTCCAATTCATTTCGTTGGATTTGCCTGGGTGACCATCAGTTGGGGGTGTTATGCAGGAGCGACCACGATGATTCTCTATTCAGGATTTTACTACCTTTCTCAAAGGGAATTCAACTTCCTTCTAGAACAACAGCGTGAGCCTATTGTTGAAGCAACACGCTACGTTCTCGTCGCACTCATACCGATTGTTGTTTGGTTCACGTGGTGGGCTACCATGGGCCAATTGGATGGATTTACCCATCCTCGTGATATCGATCCAGGAAATCTCTACTTGACTGGTGGCTACATTGGCGACCGAGATTCACCGAGTAACAGTTGGGTCGGATTCATGGGCGGTGGCCCAATGGCCTTGATGACGGTGCTTATTTTCCATATGTTCAAATCAATCAATTGGCCGTTGCATCTCACTGTTTGGTTTTGCGTCTTGCGGGTCGCTTTCCTCGGCATTCATCTTTCAGTTTCGCCAAATCTCCCACGACTTGTATTCAAGATTTCATGGGATATTGTGCTTTATGTGATGATTGCCGTAGTGGTTCTTTCAATGACCGGTATGGAACGATTGTACAATCAAGGTGATGACGCAACGTTGGTTGAATCATCATAGAGGGGTCTTGATACCGATTGCTCGAACAACGCACCATCCCTTGCGTGCTTCAAAAATGGCGAAGGCACCGCCGAAGATGCTACCTGCAACTGCCATCCAGCCGAGTGTTGCTGGAATGACGCTAACATAGGTGAGAAGAGCAAGTGCAATGCCAAACACGATGGCGATAATGCCTGTGTACAATCGGGCGAGTCGACCTTTTTGATCGATGTTGCACTCCATAGTTAAATCTTGAAGCACTGCATATTTCAAGTCCTGTTTTGGAAACAACGCATATTTTCAAATGTGAAGGTGCTTTAATCAATGCATGGGAAAGAAACACAGCCAGAAATTTCTCGCTACTGTAGAACAGTCACGCAAGGTCATCGACGAATGCGATATCGATGGGTTTTCAGCCATGTTAAACGACGGTAACCCGCTTACTGTCATCGATGTACGAGAACAACATGAATTCGACGCTGGGTGCTTTGAGGGAGCGCTTCATCTAAGCAAAGGTGTCATCGAGCGTGATATCGAAAAACATCCCATTTCTGAAAACGATCGAATCGTGCTGTACTGTGGAGGCGGTTTCCGTTCCGCCATTGCAGCAGAATCCTTGACTCGAATGGGCTACAGCAACGTATACTCGCTTTGGGGTGGTTGGAGAAGTCTGGTTGTTGCGGGTCTTGCATCTTCGAATCAATAGATTATGACGGACTCTATAGTCTGACAAAAAGAACAGGTATCTCTGAGGACAATCTCAGTTCATGGATCTGATAACGACCCTTGGATTGATGATACTCGTGCCTATGACCGTCTGGTCAGTATTTGCCTTACTTTTTCACTTGGGAGTCTCTGAAACGTTCAAGTGATTCAGACCTTTTCATGAACTATTCGTAATGGACAGACTCATAAAGGGGTTCAAAGTCGGCAAGTTGCTCCCATTGAGGTGTTACCATGGCAAAAGGACTCCACCACTATGTTCGTGAAACTTGGAAGAAGCCAAAAGAGGCTCTCCCGCACATGTTCCGACAGACGCGTATGGCACAATGGCGTCGTGAGCCTGTCAACTGCCGCATCGAGCGACCAACACGTCTCGATGCAGCTCGCCGATTGGGCTACAAGGCTAAGCAAGGTGTTGTTCTCATACGTACCCGTGTCCGCCGTGGTGGACTCCGCAAGGGTAAGATTCACATGAAGCGTAAGCCGTCCAAGGCTGGTATCTCCAAAATTACCATGGCCAAGAACACACAGCGTATCGCTGAAGAGCGTGTTGCTCGTCACTTCCCGAACCTCGAAGTTCTCAACTCGTATTGGGTTGGCGAAGATGGTAAGCACAAGTTCTTCGAAGTCATCATGATCGATACACACCACCCTGCAATCATCAACGACAAGCAACTCGGCGTCTTTTGCCAAGCAAACGGCAACAACAGCCATCGGGGACGTGCCTACCGTGGAAAGACATCTGCTGGAAAGCGTGGACGTGGTCTCTTTAACAAGGGCAAGGGTGCGGAAAAATTGCGACCTTCACTCAAGGCAAACCTCAACCGAGGAAAGTGAAATCAAGCGTTTGTTTGATGGTCTTGTTCTTCTTGCGTTCATCAAGGAGGGCTGAGCATGAGCAAAGGTGAGCGAAATTTATCGCAACTTTCTGGCTTACAGGTTTACCTTCCAAACGGTAGGCTGCTTGGCACTGTTCACGATGCTGTGGTTGAACATGCAAGTCTCTCATGTACGCATCTCTTCGTTACAGATACGCCAGAAGATCTTGTCGAAGGCTCCATTCATGTTGCTATCCCATGGCGATGGGTTCGCTCCATCGGTGATGTGGTCCTTCTTCGATGGTTTCCTCCAACACCAATCCCGCGCAACTGAGGTGCATTGTTGATGGAAGTACACATCCTAGGCACGGCTTCTGCTCGACCAACCTCGTCAAGAGATGTGAGTGGGAACGTTTTCGCTTGTCATGAGGGTCTTGTCATCATCGATGCTGGCGAGGGATTCCAGATACGTTATGCTCAACAGCGAGGCCGACTGAAGCGAGCTGGAGAACCTTCGCTTCTGCGGCCGAATCGAATCGTTGCGGTCGCCTTAACGCACGGACATTTGGATCACACTTGGGGCCTTCTACCATTCTTGCAGACACTTTCCCTCGACGGTCGCCAACAGCCAATCATGGTCTACGGACCAACATCAAGTGAAATTCTTGATGCTCTCAACGATGGAGGCATTGATGCAACTATTCCCTTAGATACTGCATCTGCAGAACTTCTCAATCAATATCGAGCATGGTTTAAGCTTGGGGGCACATCAAGCCAACTTGGCTATCCAATCAGATGGTTGCTCGGAAATCCTCAGTCCGGCCGCTGGGTCGAATTTGTGGACAATGCGACAAATCTCCTATGGCATGATGCAATGCCACAACCTGACACATTCCAATTGTTTCGAATGGAGTCGATACCAACGCACCACAGTATTCCATCATGCGCATGGCAGTTCTGCCGAAAGGAACGTAAGGGATCGTTTGAGCGTGATAAGGCAGCAATTGCAGGTCTGTCTCAGGAGCAGAGGAAAAGTCTCTCCGAAGGAAATGATATCACGCTCCCAAATGGAGAAATCTTGCAAGCATCACAATTCCGCGGACCAACAAAACCCGGAACGAGCATCGTTCTTTCAGGAGATACTGCGGAGCAATCCATCGAACCGGTTGTGCCAGTTACAGTCCTCATTCATGAGGCAACCTTCCTCGATGAGGCACATGATAAGGCAGAGAATCACCTCCACAGCACCGCTTCTGGGGCGGCTCGAACGGCCTTGCAATGCAAGGCCGAACATCTCATTCTGACCCACTTCTCGGCACGTCTACGCGATGCTGATAAAGCGCTTTCAGAGGCTGGAAACGTTTTGCAGCAGTCTTGTAGTGTCACGGCTGCAAACGATGGTGATCGTGTACGTATTGATGAGGCTGGGCACGCGACCTTCCTAAAATTAGCAGAGAATGATTGGACGCAACACAATCTGTCGCATCATTGAAAGAGTATGAAAGAAAGGACAGCATATGCAATCCAGACATGTCATTGCAGTCCTGCTCATCATGCTCTGTGTACCACTCGCTCCATTCGCATCGAGTACATCTGGTCGAGCAGCACCATCGTGCACCTCTGAATCAGCATCGACGTTTGCTTCACAAGTTCCAGTTGATGATGGGGAATGTGTCGAGTTATTGCTTGGCCTCTTGACACCGGGCGATGTTTACGAAATCACAATTCTTGTTATCGATGATGCGCTTGACGTCCTCGTTTTTGACGAGGCAGGACTTCAACCGTATCTGCTTGGACAATCGTATCGTTCTGCGTATCAACAAGTACCATCAACAGAATCTGCCAACGGATCCTATACATTCCACTGGAAGGTTCCACTGTCAATTTCTGAGAAATCGTGGACCATCGTTGTCGACAATTTAGCGCATGATGGCGATCAAGGTAATGGCGATCAAGGAGGCGATATCGGTCGTGCCTCAATTTCGGTCACAAAACTCATAGATGGACAATGGACCATGTATCATGACCTTGTTGGTGTCGTTCCAAACGGCCATATCACGTTGCTTGAAGGCGATGAATTGCAACTTGAAGAGGGCACGACTGTTTCTGTCACTGCATGGTCGCTGGAAGGGAATGGCGATGTGTATCTGCAGACGGAATCGATGAATGCGAATTACCTCTCAGGGCAATCCAATGTGGCGTTAACGGGCGCATCCTTGCTCGGTGTTGACGGAACTGCCTCATTCAATTGGATTGTATCGGAAGCATTGGCCAACCAACCGCTCAAACTCGTTGTCGATAACTCGAACGATCCTGATGGCCAAGGCGACGGTTCTTCCAACCTACGAATTACAATGCGCGTCGAACTCGTACCCGTTATGCAGTCCTCATTTACAGCAGAAAATCAATCCGTTGTGCTCAATGCACCATTGAATTTTGATGCTTCATCATCACCGAACAATCTCCAACAAATCGAGCAGTACGTATGGGATTTTGATGCATCTGTTGATTCAAACAACGATGGTGATGCCATCAACGATGTTGATGCAGTGGGTATGACGGCTTCATCATCGTGGGCAATTCCTGGTGAAAAGACCGTTACACTCACGGTTTCAGGCCAACTTGGATTTGATCGTTCACAGACCAACATCACGGTTGTTGATGAAACCAATCCAGTTGCTCGGATTTCAGGTGCCCCCTCTTCATCAGGCACATTCATCTCAGGTGGGTGGGAAGTCGAATATGATCAGACGATTTCCTTGTCGCGTGGTACTAGTACCGACAATCATGCCATCGATGCCTGTTCATGGTCCATCGATGGTACGCCATTTGGCCAACAATCCACAGCATCATTCAATTGGTCCGATATTGGCGTTCATGAAATTGGGCTTATTGTCCTCGATCCGAGTGGAAACAGTGCTTCGATTTCTACCCAGATTCGCGTTACTGATTCGACGATCCCGAGTCTTGATCAAGCCTTGTTAAATGCATTCGAAAATCAGGCGGTTGAAGGTGAGGCAACAACGTATCTCATCAGTGCATCCGATGGTTATGATGCGACAACCGATCTTCGATTCCATTGGGATTTGGATTCGGGAGAGGATACGGATGGGAATGGCGATCGGCTTGATGACCCAGATTATATCGGCTCACGAGTTGATCTTGTATTCGATAAGGTCGGCACAAACACCGTTGTGGTGACCGTATTCGATGCATCCAACAACACTGATAGCCACACCTTTTCGGTTATTGTAAGCGAGGTAGAGGTTGCTGAGACCGACTATGCGCTCTTCGGAATCATCCTTCTCATCGGTGTGGTGACAATGGGAGTTGCTATGGTTGGTTATCGGCGCTGGCAATCGGGAATTGCGCTCAAACTCCTGACCGACAGAGGATTGCCAAAGGATGAAGCTGTCAACCACCTATCAATGGTTAAACGAACACAACGTCTTCCCGTGTTTGCAAGTGCTGTGCAACTCGCAGGTCTTGATTTGAGCGCAGATATCGCCTCAGAACAAGAGAAAGAGCAAGCCAGAAAAGAAGCTGAACTTCAATCGATTTACGGTTCATCGGACGAACAAGTGGTTGCGCCTCAAGCCCAATTTGCGCCACGTATGCAACTTTCTCAAGCATCAAGTCAAGCAGCAAATGAAGCTGCAGCCTTGTTCTTTGATGATGAACCGAAACCGACGACAGCACCACCGAAAGACGATGACTTTACAGCCTTACTCAACTCGGAGTCAACTGAACCTCAAACTAGTGCTAAACCATCGGCGGCGGGTATTGCCTTGCCTCAACAAATAGCATCAGCTCCGGACTTGCCTGTGAAAGAGGAAGATCCAGTACCGCCTCCAGAAGATGTGAATATGCTGAAAGGGACGTGTTCCAACTGTTCACTGCAATTCCAAGTACCAATGCCAATCGGAGTCAAGGAAGCCATTGTCATCTGTCCAGCATGCTCTTCAGAACAATTGTTCCAGCGGTAAATTTGCCTGAAAGAACCAACCATTGTTCACACATGATGGGGATGGGTTCAGATATGAGTTCCTCAACCTAGATATATGGTCGAAGATGCTATTCGTTTGATTCGGCCAGGATTGCATCGTCCAAAACGAACACGACTTGCTACATTTTTGGTCTTGGTCTTGCTTCTTCCAATCTTCCAACCCGTTCAGGCAGATGTATCGGTTGAGCGAGACGATTTTGGCTTAATGGAGAAGTTAACCGATCTCATGGATTTGCAAGAAGCGAGCGATGATTCAATTGTTGCTGCTGGTGCATCGACCTCCTCGTTAGCGCTCGTTGAAGCAGCGAAAAGAGAGAGTCGTGATGGTGATCCACTCAACGATTCAACCGGTTATTTAACTCAAGCAGAACTTCGTGATACGACACCACCAGCACCCGATCATCCACGTCCATATGAGGTCCTATTGGATACGAGCACGCAACCAGAAGGCTGGCCGAACAATCTCGTTCAGACATTGTTTTCACTCGAATCATGGGACATTACCGACCCGCTTGCTGTAGGAATCAATACGTACGCATTATACATCAATTTCTCAAGTCGTGATAATGGCCCACAATACGAGGCTTGGGAATATGGGACGTTTACTGGTGAATTGTTCGTAGGAACAAACCTCGTCTTGTTTGAAAACTACATCGATATTGACGGCGACTCTGTCGACGATGTCTCGATTTCATTGACCGCACTAGGGCTGCTCACGCTCAACGAAGGGTTTGGATTTGAACCACCGTTGAATCCATTGCAAATTCCACCTAGTATACCCGATACCCTTTGGCTTAGGCCAACATTCCAATGGAAAATTGATTATTTGAATGAAAACGATCCGATATGGGATGAGCTCGAACATATGGAAGTTTCACTACTCAAAGGACTTGCATTCGACTCAGCTATTCAAGAATCGCAATCCTATGCAATCGTTCTCGATACTCGCTTGACACAGCCACCTAACAATTTCAGAGTTGAGGTCGGAATCCAAGAATTCCGATTTA
>Ga0163109_10004959_pt1 | contig 10069 bp, 5 predicted proteins | sample CRUFie1St13metaG_FD_108704 | JGI IMG/M metagenome (GOLD analysis project Ga0163109, IMG submission 108704) | Marine microbial communities from the Costa Rica Dome - CRUD Field 142mm St13 metaG | ecosystem: Environmental > Aquatic > Marine > Oceanic > Photic zone | place: Costa Rica: the Eastern... | reverse complement strand
GCGTTTGCCACCCATTTGAGCATGACAGACCTCGAGCCTGGCACCGCGTACGAAGTGTCTTTTTTGATGGGAGGAGCGGAAACGAGTGAATCCATTGCCGTCACGACCCAGGTGCTCTGGGACTACCGCATGGATCCTCCACCGTTTTCGTTTGTGACCGGGAGCTGCGCGTACATCAACGAGGCCAAATACGACCGCCCCGGCAAGCCGTATGGAGGAGGGTACGAGATCTTTGAGAGCATGGCGGCGGACGACCCAGATATGATGCTGTGGCTTGGCGACAATGTCTATTTGAGAGAAGTGGACTTCCAGTCGTACAGCGGATTTTTGCACCGTTACTCGCACGCGAGACAGACCGAGGAGATGGCCAACCTTCTCAAAACGTGCCCCAACTACGCCATCTGGGACGACCACGATTTTGGCCCCAACGACAGCGATGGCAGTTGGATTCATGCCGATTGGTCTCGGGATGCGTTCAAGGCTTTTTGGAGCAATCCGAGTTACGGCCTGCCGGAGGCGCCGCGCTGTGTGTCCACGGCCTTCAGGTTCGTGGACATGGAGTTTTTCTTGCTGGACAACCGAACCTACAGGGTCAACCACTACAATGAAACCAATGAACCTCAAGTTCTGGGACAGAAGCAAATCGATTGGTTGATCCAGGCACTTCGAAAGTCGAGGGCCCCCTACAAATTTGTGTGTGTTGGGGGTCAAGTCTTGAACGATGCAGCCGTGTATGAGAATGTGTCTCAATTCCCGACAGAGCGGCAGCAGATTTTGGACCGCTTGGAGGAAGAGGACATTCGCGGCGTGGTGTTCTTGTCTGGAGACCGCCACACCACAGAGCTTTCTGAGCTGACCTTGGGGAACGGTCGAAAGGTGTACGACTTGACGGTCAGTCCCCTGACATCGGGCCCTGGCCACGCCCGCGAAGAAGGAAATTCGTTGAGGGTGGAAGGCACGTACGTGGAGCAACGCAACTACGCAGTGCTGTCCTTTGACGGGCCTCGGAAAAACCGTCAATGCACTGTGGAGATCAAGGACACCCAAGGAGCCTTGCTCTGGACCCAAACCCTCGATTGATGGACCTGCATTCGCGGACAGATTACACGAAAGGCTCGCTTGACATCCATGAGATTGAAGCCAATCCTTGGAGGGTGCTGGAACGATGGGTGAAGGAGGCCGTGGAGGCTGGAATCTCGGACCCCACGGCGTTCACATTGTCCACCTTGGATGCCGACGGATTTCCACATGGCCGTGTCGTGCTGCTCAGAGAGACCCGCAACGGCCAGTTGGTGTTTTTCACCAATTACAGAAGCGAAAAGGGAAAGAATCTGGAGCGGACAGGTCGGGCGGGCGCCACGTTTTTTTGGCCCCACGCGGAACGTCAAATTCGGGCAAGGGGCACGGTCACCAGAATTTCAACAGAAGAGTCAGATGCGTATTTCGCATCACGTCCGCGCGCAAGTCAACTCGGAGCTTGGTCTTCGTTGCAAAGTGAACCTGTGGCATCGAGAACCGACTTGGAGTCCCAGTTCCAGAAGCAGAAGGAGGTGTTCGACGGCAAGGATGTCGGTCGTCCACCCCATTGGGGAGGGTATGCGTTGACGCCTGTGACCTTGGAGTTTTGGCAAGGGCGTGCCTCCAGGATGCACGACCGCATTGTCTGCCATCGCAAGGAAGATGGCGGATGGACTTTCACAAGGCTCCAGCCTTGAAGTCAGTCGTCAATCCGCACAACAAGTCCCTTGAGGTACGACCCTTCCGGGTGAAAGGCATTGACCGGGTGGTCCGGGGGTTGATGGAGCCGGTGTAGAATCCGTACGTTTCTCCCGGCCTGGATGGCGGCAGCCACAATGGTGTTGGTGAACAGAAGGTCATCCACGGCTTGGCTGCATGAGAACGTGAAGAGCAAGCTTCCTGCCTTCATTCCTTGCAAGGCACGCAGGTTGATGCGTTTGTACCCTTGAACCGCGGCGTGTCTTGCCGAAGCACGTTTGGCAAATGCTGGAGGATCGAGTACGACAATGTCGTAGTCGCCCATCTTGTCCGCTTTCAAGTACTCCAAAGCATCGGCTTGGATGGACCGATGTTGGTCCGCCGACAGGCCGTTCAGGGCCACGTTTTGTTCACACACGTCCAAGGCACGCTGAGAGCTGTCCAAGCTGTGCACCTCGGTGGCGCCTGCTTTCAAAGCGTAAATGCTGAATCCTCCGGTGTAACTGAACACGTTCAACACCTTCTTGCCTTGGGACAATCGACCGAGGAGCGCCCGGTTTTCACGCTGGTCCAAGAAAAAACCCGTCTTTTGGCCCTGTTCCCAATCGATGTCGAAACAATGTCCATGCTCAATGGCAACATGGTTGTCCGGTGCTTGGCCCCAAATCCATCCATCTTCGCTCGCCTCACCTCCATTTTTGGCGAGGGTCTTGGAGCTCTTGTCGTAAATGCCAATCAGCATGTCGCCCAAAGCCATTTGGAAGGACTGAGCCAAAATGGGCAATGCACGGTGCATGCCTGGCGTATGGCATTGCAGAACCAAGACGCCGTTGTAGAAGTCGGCAATCAGTCCAGGCAGTCCGTCTCCTTCGGCATGGACCAAACGACAGGCGTTTTGTTTGTCCGATTGAAACAGCGACAAGTCCCGTCTGACGGCAACGGCATTGGCGATCCGTTGATGCCACCAGGCCTCGTCGGGACACGCTTCATCGAAAGACAACATCCGCACTGCAATGCTTGCGTTGGGTGCGAAATGTCCCCATCCCAAAACAGCGCCTTTGTTGGCACACACACGAACCCAGTCACCAGCTTCAGGTGCACCTTGAATGTGCTTGATGCCGCCACTGAAGATCCATGGATGTTTGCGCCGAATGCTCACATCTCGTTTTGCTTTGAGGGTGACCGTGGCCAGAGGGGAAGCGTGCTCGTCCATGCGGCAAAATTAGTCGGGCTTGGCGTTGTTGGACCAACGGATGGTCTGGGTGTTCGCAACAATGGCGCCCGATTTGTACCAATTTGCCATCAGGTCTCGGATGAAAGAACGGTGGCCAGGGCGCATGGTCAGCAGAAAATCGGTGGGGTTGACTTCGCCTGCGTTGAGCGCTTCTTTCAAGGCGATGCGCATTTGGTCACGCTGCGACGTGCAGATGTCGCAGATGCCACAAGGCACGGGATTTTTTTCGCCAAAAGCCGTCTCGAGCATGGCTGCTCGGCATGTCGAACCCTTGTGTTCGACATAGCGTTGCACGTCTTCTGTTTTTTGGAGCAGGACGTTCAATCGGCTCCGGTCCACAGAGACCGTTGAGGTGGCTTGCCGTGGGCGTTTCCATCGGAGCACAACGCCCTGTGGTTCTGGGGTCCAATCGATCCAGCCACGGGCATCCAGCACCTCGAGGCATTGCAAGACGTCCATGGGGCCCCAAGTCGTCATCGCTTCTCCGAGGGCATTGAGCTGAATTGTCAAGTCCTTCACATTGGCAGGAGTTGGCGCTTCAGCCGCAAATCGATGCACCCAGGTCATCAACAGGGATTCGAGGGAATCCGGGGCCGTTTCAACCCGCACAGAGGTCAGCATCAACGTTCCACGAATGCCCGGCTGTTCCGGAGTCTCTTGGAGATCGAAATGGCCTGCTGCGGCCAACAGCTTGAGGGCAGGCATGTGGGTGCGGTTGACGATGTCAATGGGCGACTCTGGACACTCACCCACGGCGGCGTACGACACATTGGCTACCCATTGATAGGCCTTTTGGACAGCTTGGTTGTCGGGGAATTGACGCTCGATGTGGGCAGTCAGTTCTTTGAAATCTTTCGTTTCTGCGTACAAAACGCAACGGGAAGGTTGACCGTCTCGTCCTGCGCGTCCCGATTCCTGGATGTACGATTCGAGGTTGGGCGGTGGCCCAGCGTGAAAGACCCATCGGACGTGCGGGGCGTCAATGCCCATGCCAAATGCGCTCGTGCAGGCCAACGCTTGGAGTTCGCCGTTCCGCCACCGCCGTTGACGCTTTCGTTTTTCTGCTTCCGGCAACCCCGCGTGGTACGAGGCCACGGCCATGCCCGCATCCTGCAAGCGTTGGCTCCAACGCTCGCTCTCGTGTCTGGTTTGGACATAGACCAAGCCTTGACCTTGTTGTTCGAGCGCATCGTGGATCAACGTGGCGTGCTTGTCGCCCCAATTGGACACGTCAAATGACAGGTTTGAACGGCGCATGGGGGACCGGTGGAGTCGGGGCTCCCCGGGCATTTGTTGGGCCACGTCTTCCAACACCTCCAATGTGGCAGTGGCCGTAAATGCACCCCAAACCGCATTGGGAAACATCACTTGCAGGCGGGCAATTTCTTTGAAGGCAGGCCGAAAATCGTGTCCCCATTGGCTGATGCAATGTGCTTCATCGATGACCACGGTGGTCACGTTCCAAAAGGTGTGCCGCGCGAGAAACACGGGATGGCGGAGACGTTCGGGTGAGAGGTACAAGAATTGAGTGTGGCCAAACCGCACGTTGTCCAACACCCTGTCCCCATTGTTTCCAACCCAGGCTTCGGCGCGGATGCCACGTCGACGCAAGTCTTCGCATTGGTCTTCCATCAAGGCGATCAGCGGAGTCACCACCAAGCACAATCCGCCGCGAACGAGTGCGGGCAATTGAAAGCAAAGGCTCTTCCCTCCACCCGTGGGCAACAAGGCCACCACATGGCGGCCCTCGCTCAAATCGTGCACAGGCCCCCTTTGGTGGTCACGCAACGATTCAAATCCCCAGTGTTGCGTGAGGAATTCCCTGATTTCAGGCGATGTGGATGTTGAAGATTTGTGCGTCGTCATGAGGAGAAGACGTTGCAGTTGCCGAATTTTGGCCTTTCAAATGACAAGAACAAAAGTGATGAGGAACATCGTAGCAGGAAACTGGAAAAGCAACAAATTGATGGACGAGGCCATGGAATGGATGCAGGGCATGGAATCTTGGTTGCAACGCAACGATGGTGTGGAGGTGATGGTTGCCGTGCCGGCGCCGTTTTTGGCGGTCTGTGCTGAAAAAGCGCCTGCGGGACTCGTGGTTCTCGCTCAAAACGTGAGTGCCGAGGGTTTTGGCGCCCACACGGGTGAGTACACCGCCCAGATGCTCAAGTCATGCGGGGCCGACGGAGCCATTGTGGGTCACAGCGAGCGCCGTGCGCGTTTTGGCGACACCGACGCCGCGGTGGCGTCCAAGGTCGATGCGCTGCTCGAAGCCGGTTTGACGGCGGTGTTCTGTTGCGGAGAAACGCTCCAGGAACGAGAGGCTGGGCGCGCTGAAGATGTGGTCTTGCAACAGTTGCAAGCCGGTGTCTTGCGTTTGCCCGCGGACCAAATTTCGGATGTCGTCGTGGCCTACGAGCCTGTCTGGGCCATTGGCACAGGGGTGACGGCCACCTCGCAACAAGCACAGGACATGCACGGCAACATCCGCAGCTGGTTGTCCGAGGCCTTCGACGGGGAGACCGCCGCAGGAATTCCCATTTTGTATGGCGGATCGTGCAAGCCACAAAACGCCGCTGAGTTGTTCTCCCAAGACGACATCAACGGCGGTTTGATCGGAGGCGCCTCCTTGAACCCAGCAGATTTCCAAGGCGTCATCGAAGGGCACCCGGCCTTGAATGTGTGACTTGTGGCCAAGGAGTTTCACACCTGGAGCATCAAATTCACCCCTGTGCTTCCTGCACGGGAGGTGGCTGTGGCTTACTTGAATGAATGTGGGTTTTCCATGTTTGAACCCAACGACAGCGGTGTGGTGGCCCATGGCGAGGTCGAAGAGGTGGACGTGGCCGAGGCCGAGTTGAGACTCGCTGAGATTGGACAGTTTGCCGAGGTTGAATGCGAAAAGCGCATCGTGCCCCAAGAGAATTGGAATGCCCAATGGGAGTCGTCGTACCCCAAAGTGGATGTGCTGGACGCCAACGGAAGCCCAAGGTGCACCATCCGTGCCCCATTCCATGTGCCTCCCGAGGCTGGCATCGACGTGGTGGTGGCGCCCCAAATGAGTTTTGGCACAGGTCACCATGCCACGACGCATCTGATGACCGAGGCGTTGTTGGGGTTGGACTTGAAAGGCAGAACGGTGCTGGACATGGGCTGTGGCACGGGCGTTTTGGCCATTGTGGCCGCAAAAACGGGGGCTTCACATGTCATGGGCATCGACATTGAGCATGACGCGGTGGTGAATTCCCAAGACAACGTGGCCTTGAATCCCGACGTGTCAGATGTCGAATTGACATTTGCGCAAGGCGATGGCACTGCGTTTGAGGCGATGGATGCCGAGAGCTGGGATGTGTTGTGTGCCAACATCCACAAGAATGTCTTGATGGACGACATGCACCATTATGCGAGAACACTCAGGTGCGGGGGCAGCCTCTTGCTGAGCGGTTTTTTCGAAGGCGACGTGGTGGGGTTGGAGGAGTGCGTTGTCGATGCTGGATTGTCCGTTGTCGAGGTGAATCTCTTGGACGGTTGGGCGTGCATGCATTGTGGGAAACCTTCGATGTGATTTTGGCCTGAACGACCCAGCGTCCTTCTACCTTCGATGCATGAGAAGGGCTTTTTGCGTTGTCTTTGGTTTGCTTTGGGTGGCCATGGTTGGCTTTGCCCAAAACGACACTTCCACAGAGGATGTTCCAACATTTTTGAAGGACATGGAGCGGAAGGCCGCAGAGGTGGATTCGGACTTGGCCAAATGGGTCCGTCGGGACTTTTCGTACGCTTTTGAAGATGACGCTGTGGGGGAGGCGAGGAGACAGCAGCTGATCGCAGTGGTTCGATTTCTTGAAGAAAACAGAACCAAGTTCAGTGTCGCCGTCATGGGTTACCTCAAAGGCGCGAAAGTCCTTTTGGCCCAAAAGGATTGGAACAATTGGGCCGACTGGCATAGGCAGATTGACCATTTCATCAGTCACCCGAAGGAGCGGAAAGCGTCAGAATCATTCATGGCTCAATCGCAGGGCTTGTTTTCGCAGGGTCTTCTGTTGCAATCGAACGCGGCCACTTGGTTCATGCGCACAGGCAGCATTCAATTGGCAACCAATGGCGAGGGTGAGCCTGTGGTGCATTGTGCAGATGGCATGATGGTGTGTTTGTCCAAGGGGGACAGCATGAGGATGCACGATGTGACAGGCACGTATCGCTTTCTCGACAACCGATTCTACGGCACCAAGGCCAAGATCGATTGGGAGCGAACCACCAATGAGGGCCAGTTTGAAGCTGAATTGGGCGAGTTTGAAATTCGGATGAGGGGCAGTTCGTTCACCACAGAAAACGCCCGTTTGAGGAGCTCGTTGTTCGATTTGCCCCTCGAAGGGGTGCTGGGCATGAAAGTCCAAGGAGAAGCCAAGGTTCATCGCCGCACCTACCCGAGGTTTGAATCAAGGTCTGGGCGCGTGCTGTTGGAGGATGTCTTTCCCGGTGTGACCTATGAAGGCGGTCTTCAAGTGCGTGGATCCAAATTGGCGGGGATGTCGTCGGACGATCGTTCGGCGGAAATCTCGGTGTTCAACCACGACACGTTGTTCATCCGTTGCCTGTCCGACGAGGTGCTGTTTTCGGATGAGTCCTTGGACGCCACGCACGCAAGGATGTCCATTTTGCTGGGGAAAGACAGCATTTACCATCCCGACATCAAAATCAAGTACCTCGACAACCTCAAAACCTTCCGTGCCACGCGCCAGCTGGAAGGGGTTGGTCAGCAACCATTTCTGGACACCTATCACGCAGTGGAAATGGAGGTCGAGGCGGTTGAATGGCCTTTGGATGGTCCTGCTGTCACGTTCAGAAGACTGACAAGCGACCGTCCTGAACCAGCTGCTTTTCGGAGCTTGGATTGTTTTGAGAGCGACGTGTACGACCAAATGATGGGCATCGACCCCATTCATCCGCTGGCTGAATTGGCGCGGTTCATGGCGCGCACAGAATTGACTTCGTTTTCCTCGGACCAATACGCCGATTTCTTGGGTTTGCAGGAGGAGCAGGCGCGCATGCTCCTCATTGGATTGACCAATGCGGGGTACGTGGATTTGGACATCTCCACAAGGATGTGCGAAGTCAAGCCCAGGGCAGAACGCCACATCAAAGCGCGGAAAGGGGTCATCGACCACGACGTGTTGGCGTTTTATTCCAATCCGCTCCATTCGCCCACCAATGCCGTTTTGAGTCTGAACAACAAACGTCTCGCGTTGAAGGGCATCGGTCGATTTGGGGTCAGCGAGGCGCAGGACGTGAAAATCATTCCTTCCGATGGGGAGCTCACCCTTGGCGAGAACCGAAGCTTTGAGTTTGACGGGGTCATTCAGGCTGGGAAGTTCGAATTGTCAGGGGCGAGTTTTGCGTTTGACTACGATTCGTTCAAGTTGGAGGTGAAGATGGCTGAGTCCCTCAGAATCAAAGCGGAAGTCGATGGGAAATTTGACGCGTATGGTAAGCCACTGCTGCGTTGGGTTGAAAGCACCATTGAAGAGGTGACGGGCACGCTGGAGATCGACCACCCCAACAACAAGTCGGGATGGAAAAGCGATCGGTACACCCAGTATCCCATTCTCACGAGTCGGGAGGTTTCTCATGTGTACTACGATGCTGACATGATTTGTCGTGGCGCATACCACCGAGACGATTTCAACTACGCTGTGGATCCTTTTGTGATTGACAGCTTGGACAATTTCAAGAAGGAAGACCTCGTGTTTGAGGGGGAACTGCTGGCCGGTGGCATCGTGCCAGACCTGGTTGAGCCCCTTCGCTTGATGGAGGATTACAGCCTCGGATTCACCCGAACGACGCCCGAGACAGGATATCCTCTGTACCAAGGTTTGGGCACGGTGACTGGCGACTTGACGTTGAACCTTGGGGGGCTTCACGGTCCGGGAAGCATTGACTTTTTGACTTCCCGAATGGTGGGAGACGACAACACGCTTGTGCCGGATTCCGCTTACGGCCGCACGACGTCCTACGACAACGTGGCCAAGGCGGGCCAAATTCCATTGGTGAGGGCGGACGTGGCGGATTTTGGCTTGCATTCCTACGGCAAGCGACTTTACGTTCGGTCTACACCCATCGATTCCCTTCAGTTCTTTGGAGAAGAGGTGTATCTGAAAGGGGAACTGGAGTTGTCCGAACCACAGATGACAGGGCGTGGGGCGTTCCATTTTGAACGGGCGGAGCTTGCCTCGCAGGGATTCTTGATGAAAGAGCGAACCATCGATGCCGATGTGGCAGCTTTTGAGCTTCAGGGATCTGATTTGAACGACGTGGCCTTTGAGACCGACAATGTGACCGCGCATGTGGACTTTGACGAACGGCGGGGCGATTTCAAGGCCATCGATGGCGCGACCCTCATCGACCTTCCCGCCATTCGCTACCAGTGCATGATGGATGAGTTCTCCTGGTTCATGGATGAAGAAAGGCTCGATTTGTTCAACACCCTCATCGATCCGGCTGCCATGACCTTTCAAGAATTGGCGGACCGTGACCAAAGCAATTTCTTCTCCCAACACTCGGACCAAGATGGACTGCACTTTCTCAGCCCAAGGGCCACCTACAAAGTCGATGAGGGATTTGTCCATTGCCAAGGGGTCAAGTCCATCGCCGTTGCAGATGCTGAAATCAAGCCAGACGAAGGGCTGATTACGGTGCGAAGGGATGCCGTGATGGATCCGTTGTACGACGCCGAGATTTTTGCCAACGACGTCACGCGCTACCATCGTCTGTACAACGCCAATGTCCAAATCAAGGGGCGGCTGGACTACGAGGGTGCCGCCACCAAGGATTACGTGGACGCCATTGGCAAAGAATGGCCCATCCGGCTCAACGAGTTGGCTGTGGACACGGCGAAACGCACCTACGGACGTGGATTGGTCCGGGCTGGAGAAGAGTTGTTTTTGAGTCCTGAATTCGCGTATCGGGGTCGGGTTCGTTTGGAGGCGGGCCGCAAAGACCTCGAATTTGAGGGTGGGGCACAAATGCAATTTGAATGTGACGATTACGACAACGAGTGGGTGGAGTTCGTTGGTGTCATCAACCCACAAGACGTGGCCATTCCGATTGACTCCTTGGTCACAG
>Ga0163109_10004958_pt1 | contig 10070 bp, 7 predicted proteins | sample CRUFie1St13metaG_FD_108704 | JGI IMG/M metagenome (GOLD analysis project Ga0163109, IMG submission 108704) | Marine microbial communities from the Costa Rica Dome - CRUD Field 142mm St13 metaG | ecosystem: Environmental > Aquatic > Marine > Oceanic > Photic zone | place: Costa Rica: the Eastern... | reverse complement strand
TCGTTTCTTGTTTTACTTATTATTGTGATTTTGGTCTTGTAACTTCAAGTGGTGGTAAAATTAGAGCTCTAAACTGTAATAACTCTTATGGTACATATGGTGCGGTTGCTGAAGGATTTGATTCAAACGAAACTGCTATAACAGGTAATATTAGAGGTCAATCGCTTCACTACGATGGTAATACACTTACAGGTGGAACTGAGTTTTCTGCTGGATCAACAATTACTGGTGCAGCAAACGATAACAGTATTAATAGAATGACACGTGCTGCTAACGTGTCTTTCCATTCGCCTAATCACGGTTTATTAACAGGTGAGAAAATTTCTATCTCAGGTGTGGCGCCTGCAACATGGGCCTCATTATTTACAGCAGATAGTTATTGGGTAACAGTCACTGACTCTTCTAACTTTATTCCTTACACCGATTCAGCTAGATCAACAGGGATTGATACGCAATTAGCTGGTGGAAGAAACACAGTTACAGCAACGATTACAGATATCGCTCGACAGAATCCTGCTAGAATAACTGTTACAACAGCTGCTAACGTTGATTCATATGCTCCACACTATATTCAAAGTGTTGGCGGTATGACACAAATTAATAACATTTGGGCTACATTTGATAGTGGTGCTCAAACTGCTGCTACTACTTTGTATGCAAGAGAAGCTGAAAATGAAAAGATTTTTGTTCAGAATGATCCAACTGGAAATAACTCTCCTGGTCCAAGCTTTTTAGCAACAGTCGGTGGACAATCAGCGGTTGGATTCAGTGATATAAAACCAACACTTACGCTTTACAGAGGTTCAAGATATAGGTTCGTTCCTAGAACAGTTGGTACTACTCCTTTTGCTATGGCAGGTGGTCGTTTTTATCTATCAACATCTACTAACTGGGATTCAAGTAATTTTCAAGATGAATATACAACTGGAATTTTAAATAGTAGAAACTCACTGGATGGTGATTCAACTCTTGATAGTATTGTAGACGGACTGATCTTCGAAGTTGGACCTACAACTCCATCAACATTGTATTATAACTATGATAGTGCTGACTCTGCTTCACAAATGAGAGGACAAATTAATATTGTTAATCCTCCATTTATAAATGCTCAGTCATATAACGTTTATACTTCTGGTGGTCAAATCAGATTGATGGACTCAGGAGATTACTTTGACTCTGCTCATTGGAATGCTGAAGCACCAAGTGCTACTGTAATTAATACACAACCATCTGAAGATAAAATCTATGTTGAAAATACAACATTCCCTGGATTTGTTGGCGGTGAAACAATTACTCAAGGCGCAGTAAGTGCAAATCTTGTAAATAGTAATTTTGTTAGAGGTCAATATGGATATATTGTTACAGTCGACGGATTAACAGCTGAGCCAAAACCTGGTCAGTCTATATCATTTGCTGATGATACAGATAGCGCCGGCGGATATAGAGCTTATGTGATTTCTACTGTAAGCGGATACGGTGGCGGACAAGCAACATTGACGCTGTCACAACAAAAATTAGAAACTAATGCTTCAGCTGATGATGCTGCTGTAACAATTAGAACTAATTATTCACAAGTACGATTAACCGGTCACGATTTCTTAAGTGTGGGTACTGGCGGGATAACTACAACAAATTATCCTGGAACTCCAACTCAACCTGCTGCTCAAGGTAACGAAGTTATTGAGACAGCTCCAGGTCGAGTTTATTATATTTCGACTGACCAAGATGGTAACTTTAGAGTTGGTAATTATTTCAGAATCGATCAGGCTACTGGACGAGCAACATTAGATGCATCAGCATTTGATCTCTCTGGTTTGACTAGCTTGAGACTTGGTTCAATTGGTGCACAAATTGGTGAATCAATTAACGAATTCTCATCAGACGGAACAATGTCTGGTAATTCAAACCTTGCTGTTCCAACGGAAAAAGCAACAAAAACGTTTGTTGAAACTCAAACTACAATCATAGCACAAAATTTCTTAACTGGCGCCTATGACTCTGATAATACAACCAGACAGCCTGCAACTTATGTAGGGTCTGATTCAAATGTTTTCTTTATAGATTCTGCTAGAGATTCTGGTGGACTGAGACCGCTGTCATTTACTTCAGGTAATTTTGGTTATTCAAATATTACATATGACAGTAATTCTGGTCAGATAAATAGCTATAGAGAAACAACTACTATTGGAGACGTTACCGTGACACAAGATGTAGCAATTGTATATAACAGTGACGGAACGATATCAACCGTCACGACAACGGGAGTATAACGATGGCAGTAGACGTATTACAGTTTAATGCGATAGCTAAAAAGGTAGAGATTAAAAGAAATCTCTTAAAAGAAAAAACAAAATGTAGAGATTCTGCCGCTGCTGCTCAAATTGCGTATGACCCTCTAATTGCGTGTTACGATGCACTTATCGATAGTGCTGATTCATACATACAAAATGCCGTACAAAATTATGGATTTACTCCAGACTCAGATTATTATACATTTTATAACCATATGTGTCATTGTCGTGGATATGCATCTATTAAAGATTTAGATGATTATGCTACTTCAACTACTACAATTTGTGTATGGGATAATGACGGAAATAGGTTTACAGGCGGTTGTTCTTGTCAGATTAATAATGGTGGTCTTCCTGCAGGAACTACTAGATTAGGTATTGAAATCATAGCTCCTGGTGGACCTTCTAGAGGTGTTAATTGTTGTGGTGGAACTGGCTTTGCACCAAATGGTGCTTTTATGGCTATTCAGTTTGTTATAACTGATCCAGCAAATACTTGTTTGATTGCTTGTAGCGGATGCGCATGTTGTTGTAATCCGTATTGTTCTATATGTGGTTCGGGACTTTATACTCCAGATCCAGCATATATATGTGGAACTTTGAATGGTAATACTTTTTGTATAAGAGCAAATTCACCATATGCAGTCTCATGCGGAGAAATGAAATCTAGAAGACGTCAATCTATGGGTCAAACAAGCTATGGTTGGTGTAAACAAGATATGTGTAGCATAAATCGTACTGTTTATCCTAGCGGCAACTGTTCTGGTTGGGACAATTGGTGTATGCAGTGTGACCCTGGAAATTCAAAACAAAAATATTGGTATAGTCAATGTGCTTGCGGATCGGGAGCATACAGTTGTGGTAGTTCGATATGTAATGAGAGTTATAATACTTGTTACTTAATTCAATGTCGACATAATCAATGGGGAGTTAGTTCAGTATTTTCCATGGATATGCCACATGTTTTTAACTGTGATGAAAACCAGCCAAATTTCTGTTTACATTATAATGGAACTACCACATATCAAGAAGGTGAAAGTCCTTTCGGAAGTGCTGGCATGGTAGCAGGATCATGTTTTGCAGTTCCAGGATTATATCCTGGTGGTAAAGGTTCAAATAACTGTTATTGGATGTGTACTCCTGGTTCTCCTTTCTGTAGAGGCGAAGGTATGTGTTGTAAATGTGTAGAGCAGTGTTGCCCTGCATATCTATTTAATCCAAATAACTGTTCTACTAGAAGAATACCAGGACTTGGAGCAGATCCACATATGACATGTGGCGGATATACTAATATGACAGGTGGCCGAGGTAGAACTGGCGCCGTAAGAGTAAAATATTGTTAGGAGATAACTAAAAATGCCGAATGTTACCGTAGAATTTTCGTACAAAAGGGCCGACGAAGATTTCTTATTGGAGCCAACTTTTGTAAATAACAACACGTTGTCTCTTAAATATAAAGGTCCAGATGAAATAAAATGCTGGATTAATCCAATGTATGGAGAAGTTGTCTTTACAGACGTTTCACATCCTACTGAAGAAGATCGAGCTCAACAGATGAAAATTATAGGAGATCTAAATCCTTCTGAATTAAAGGAAATGACTGTAACTCCTCAAACTGATGACATGCATGCAATGGCAGCATGGTTTCTAATGTTGAATCACTCAGGCGGAGATGCTAGAACGGCCCTTATGGCAGACGCAGAGCAGTATAATACATTAGAATACGAAGATAAATCAATGACAGTTGAAGGTCATGGTGTTGCTTGGAAAAACTGTACAAATCCAAATCCTAATGAATTTTTAAATTTTTATTGTAGAGAAAAAGAAGATAATACTTGGGAATTTGATTTTGAATATGTAACAAAAGGCAACGATACTGCAGGCGAAATTATAGCCAAAGACAGAAAAGCTAAAATAGCATATTATTTTAAAGAATATGATATGGGCGCAGAAGCTGATTCAGATGCTGCAGCATATCTCACAAGGGTTGATGAATTTTTAACAAACATTGATCCGCTAAGACCTTGGTATATAACTGATCATGATACTGGTACATGGGCACCAAAAATGCCAATATCAGTAGCTACTGCAGTAGCTTCGGCTAAAGAATCTGGAATGTCTCCAGTATATAACTCTGATACGGATGGATTTGACCCTGCAACCGGGCATGAAAATCCAGTAAGTTATAAGGATATTCACAGTGACTAATCCATTACTGTATAACGCAATAGATCAATATCTCTATATTGATACTCAGCTGGATGCCAGAACAGCTCAGGCAGCCAGAGAGGAATGTCGGAGAACACAAAAGGCACAAACAGTTGCTTGTTGCTTATGTTGTCTATGTTGTTGTAACGCTGCTGTAGCTCAGGCCAAAGAACCAAAAGCGGCCGATCTGCAAAATAAGATTAATCGATCGCCGTTTTGTTTAAAATATTGGGAAGAAATTCCTAATATGAATGGTACAGAAATCCACTGTAATGGTGGAGTAATGGCTAATATACCGCCTTCTACTGTAAAAACAATTTGGGTATGTGATTTTACTGGACCTCAGGGTCGTAATCACCCTAGTGGTTGTGGTTCATCATGTTCTGATCGTTCTGGATATACTGGTTGTTATTATCGTTGTGGTAGTTGCTGTAATTTTACTGTTCCAGCTGGTGTCACAAAAGTTCAGTTCGATGCATGGGGTCCTGGAGCGTTTACGGCAGGATCAAATTGTTGTGGTGGTAACCCCTTTGGAAGTACTGGTGCCTTTTTAAGTATGCAAATAGAAGTTACTCCTGGTGATTCATATTGTATATGCGCAGGTTGTGCTATATGCTGTAGTGCGCAAAATTACCCTAACTGGAGTTGTATGAATCAGGAATGGAGTTATCCTACTTGTATTGAAGGTCCGGGATTATGTAATGTTCGTATTGAAGCAGGTAATGAAAAAGCTGTGTCTCAAATATGGCTTCGAGGTACTAACCCTGGTTCTTTTATGGTTAACCAGTGTTATGGTAATGCACAAGGTGGAAGTGGACAATGTTGGTGTAATGCAAAGTATCACTGTTATGATAATAGTTGTTCTACATGTGGTGTTATGGGCGGTGTCACAAGTTTATCACAAGCATTTGGTTGTACATGTAAAGGATTCATGTATAAAATACCTGGAATGTGGGGACCATATTGTCTAGACACAAATAACTATGGTTATTATCAAGCTGCTCCAGTTCCATTATTTCAGTCTTGCTCTCAAGTATGTTTTCCATTTACCTCTAGTACATGTGGTGGCTGTAACTGTTCACAAACAACGAGCCCATTCTTGAAAATGCCAGGCGCTGGTGGACATGCCTCTAAAGCTATGGGTGGTGGATGTATTTGTGGTGCACGAGGTAATATGGGTGCGGTTAGAATCACATACGATACTGCATAAAAAAGACTTATATATAATTACATAATATTTTAAATAATTTCTTCAGTGAGGTGAACATGAAGACTGCCGTATTTATTAACGGTGGAGCTGGACGTGTACTATGTGCAATTCCAGCTCTAGAAGCATATCTTGAAAATAATCCAGATACAATCATAGTTACAGAAGCTTGGGCTGAATTATTTTTAGCATCCAAGAAGCTTAGAGATATATGCTTTGTTCCAAATACAAAAAATCTTTTCGAAAATTATTTAAAAGAAAGAAAAATACTTTCGCCTGAGCCGTATAGGCAGCATGAGTATTTTAATCAAAAGTGTAATTTAATGCAAGCTTTTGATATGCAAATTAATAATTTAGAAGAAGTTCGTACTCCTCCAAAATTAGAATTATCTCTTTCAAGACAACAACAAGTTCAAGGATATAATTTCTTAGAACAAGCTAAGAATAATTTTAAAAAAGATAAAGTTGTAGTTTTTCAACCATTTGGTCAAGGTGCTCATATAGATGGAAGATTTATTGTAGATGGAAGTGGTAGAAGCTTTGAACTTAAGCAAGTATTAGAAATTATTGAAGAGCTTAATAAAGAAGCTGTTGTAGTAATGATGAGTTCGTTTCAAATTCCAACAGAAAAAAATCTAGGAGTTGTGTATCCAGAAAATATGGATTTACTTGGATGGATGGGAGTGATAAATGCCGCAGACTATGTGCTTGCATGTGATTCTGTTGCTCAACATATGGCAAACGCATTTAATAAAAAATGTACGGTAGTAATAGGTGCTACATTTCCTGAAAATATAACATATGAAAATAATCCAAATTTTACTGTTATAGATAATGGAAAGAACGAAAGAAAATATAGTCCAATAAGATTAGTTTATGAAGTTTGTGACGACCTAAATAATGAAGACTTAATGTTATTAGATGATAAAACACTAAAGCAAGTGATTGATAGCGTGAAAAAAGGATTAAAGAATGAGTGATGATGTATGGATTTTAGCCATTACTAGAGGGCATAACGGTGGTGGATGTCTTTTAAAAAATGGTGAAATTGTATTCTCTTCTGAAGAAGAACGTTTTTCTAGACAAAAATACGATGGTGGCCCATTAGCAACTATTGCAAAAGCTAAAGAATTCGTCGACAGAGTAGATTATCTTGTAATCAGCCACACAGTAAACCTATCTGAACATGATGCAGCTATAGATTATACAGGAGATAATTTATACGTTGGTTTTGCACGGAAAATAGGTTTGATCGATCGTATTCCTAGCAGAGGCGATGATCATCCTCAAGTAATTGATCTTGGACATATTCATCATAAAATGCATGCGGCTTGTGCTTTTTATAAATCGGGGTTCGAGGATGCAACTGTAATTATTGTAGACGGAGCTGGAAGCTTTACTAATTTACATTCTCCACAAGTAGGTAACGTTGCATGTTTTGAAACAGAATCTGTTATAGAAGCTTCTTATCCAGATAATTTTAAAAATATCTATAAACACATGGGAACAAATCAAACTATTGGAACAGTCCGCGTACCGTTTGAGTTTAAAGATCATGTTTTTGGTTGGGATGAAAACTATGAGATGATATTAACGGATCGAGCTGGTATTGTAAAGGCATATGAAGCTATTACAGAATATTGTGGTTTTAGTGCCATTGAAGCTGGTAAGACAATGGGTTTATTTCCATATGGAGAAGACGGATCATATTGTCCTAGTTTTTATGAGCAATATGATAATGGATATTTCTTAACTAATAGAAACTCAATTGTGCCGAATTTTCCTTCTAGTGCAATTTTTAATAAAGAGCTATGGTCTGATTATGGGTTTAGTTCACCTGGAACTAATTTATATGATTTACAAAATAGAAAAAATGCTGCTCATGGAATACAGACACAATCTCAAAGAGCTGTGGCTGAATTAATTCGAAGAGTATACAAAACCACAGGAAATAAAAATATTGTGTTATCCGGAGGATATGGTTTAAATTGCGTAGCTAATTATCATTATAGAGATGTATTACAAGATCTATTTGCTGAAGGAGTAAACTTATATGTTGAGCCTATATCATCTGATGCTGGAACAGCAATAGGAGCAGCACTATTATGGTGGTATCATAAAACTCAATCAGAAAAAATATATGGCGAACAATCTCTATATTTAGGTATTGATTATAAAATTACGAATCAAGATGTGCATGATGCTCAAAGTAAATATCATGTAGGTGTTGAGGTTAAAGAAAACGTAGAGTTTGATGAAGCAGTTGATTTAGTTAAAGATAGAAATATTGTTGCTTTATTTCAAGGTAGATCTGAAAGTGGACCAAGAGCTTTAGGTAATAGATCTCTTATCTATGATCCAACAGATCTTGATGGTAAAGATCATGTTAATATGGTAAAAAATAGAGAATTTTTTAGACCATTTGCTGGAACAATTTTAAAAGAAGATGTTCATGATTGGTTTGATATGAAGGGATTAGATGAATCTCCTCATATGATGTATGCTGTGAATTGTAAAAAAGGTATTGAAGAAAAAATTCCTTCAATTATACATGAAGACGGTACATGTCGTATTCAAACAGTAACAGAAGAACAAAATCCTAATTACTATAATTTTATTAAAAAGTTTAAAGAAAAAACAGGTATACCTATTGTATTTAATACATCATTTAATCTAGGAGGAGAGCCTCTAGTAGAAACAGTAGATGATGCAGTGAGAACACTTGTTAATTCGCAAATAGAATATCTCTACTTTCCTGAATTAAAAACTTTGGTTACTGCGAAGAATCAAGATCTGACTGACCTGGATTAGCTTCAGTGATCCCATGAGGTTTTGGATTACTTTCTAAAATATTTTTAAAGCTGTATTTACCAATTGCGCCTATCAGTTTATTATTATCTGAACAGGTTTTATATTGATATTGCGGCTTTAAAATATCAGGCATATCCATATATTCTATAGATTTATCATAACATTTTGATAAGTGTTGGCCTAAATCCTCAAATGTAGTTGCTACTCCTGTACCAACATTAAATATGCCAGACCTATCTGTTTCTAACAATTTCATGTGAATATTACATACATCATCTACATGTATAAAATCTCTTTTTATTTTATCACTGCCATGAAATAATCTAATAGTCTGAGTGTCTTTCCATTTAGTATATGGACTGGCCTGATCACCTTTAGAGATTTCCCAGTTATCTCCATATACGTTAAAATATCTCAGTCCTTGTACTTTAATTGGAAGTCCTGCATGTTGTCTTTCTACTTCATAATCAAATAAAGTTTTACTCCAAGCATACGGACTTGCCGGTTGATAATTGTCAGTTTCAGTATTTTTCCGTTTTGGAGTATTTCCATATACTGATGCCGATGAAGAATATTGTAGATCTACACCCTTTTCGCAACAAGCTTTTAATAGTGCCATACTAAAACTAAAGTTATAATCTAATATTTTTCGTACATCTCTTTCAATAGTACTTGATATTGCTCCTAGATGTATAACGGTATCTATACCTTCTAAGTCTGGAAATCCACCCATACGCTCATTAAGTTGGAATGTATCAGCTATTTCGTATTTTTCTTGCATCTCGTCAGTATTTAGATAATCTATTAGATTGCTACCGATAAATCCTCTATTTCCTGTTATCAATAATTTTTTCTTCATAGTCCTTCAACCCATGCTACTAAAGCTCTCCTAGTTCCATCAGTCACGGGAGTTACCCTATGCAATTTATTACTAGGAAATACAATTATAGTTCCTTTTTGCTTTGATTCCATTCCTAATTCTACATTTTTAATTTCTAAATTTCCACCTTTGTATTCACTATAATCAGATAATTGTATAGACATACTCAATTTTCTCTCATAAAAATGATTTGTTCCGTCTTCACTAATATCTAGATGCCAATCATAATGGCCTTTATATTTAGCATCATACTCTGAGTATTGTATATCAAATATATCTTTAATATCAAATCCAAAACATTGTCTATTTACCTGAGAGAATTGCTCCATTAAAAAAGATTTTATATTAGGATTATTTTGAATCCAATATATTTCGCTCCTTCGAACATTAGATATACTAGATGATCCAGTATTTTCAGTTCCGCCTACACTACCTGAATGTAATTCTTTAACAGATTCTTTTAGCTCTTCTTCTAACCATTTTAATTTTTCTTTAGGTAATTTTGAAGATACATATGGTGGTCTAATTGGCATTATTCCAATCTCCTTTTGTTATTGCATAAGTTCCTTTATGTGATACTGATATTCCAGCTAATTTATTTGCGATAATTGTAGATTTAGATATATTATACCCTAAACTTAAACTTAGTGCAAGTCCTGCCATAAAAGTATCG
>Ga0163109_10004955_pt1 | contig 10073 bp, 7 predicted proteins | sample CRUFie1St13metaG_FD_108704 | JGI IMG/M metagenome (GOLD analysis project Ga0163109, IMG submission 108704) | Marine microbial communities from the Costa Rica Dome - CRUD Field 142mm St13 metaG | ecosystem: Environmental > Aquatic > Marine > Oceanic > Photic zone | place: Costa Rica: the Eastern... | reverse complement strand
GCGTCCTGTGCGGCCAATGCGGTGCACGTACGTTTCGCTGATGTTGGGGATTTCAAAGTTGATGACGTGGCTGACGCCTTCCACATCAATGCCCCTGGCAGCGATGTCGGTGGCCACAAGCACATGGATTTTGCCCTTGCGAAAGGCATTCATGGCTTTTTCTCGCTGTGGCTGACTTTTGTTGCCATGGATGGCTTCTCCTCGGATGTTGTTCTTGCGGAGGTACCGGACCACTTTGTCTGCGCCGTATTTCGTCCGGGTGAAGACCAGCGCCGTTTCAACTTCGGGTCGGTTCAAAATCTCCACGAGCAAATCGCGCTTTGCGCCTTGGCTCACAAACAGCATGCGCTGGTCCACGGTTTCTGCGGCGCTGCTGACACGTGCGACCTCCACGCGAACTGGGTCGGTCAGGATGGTTTTGGACAACTTCACAATGCTGTCAGGCATGGTGGCGCTGAAAAACAAGCTTTGTCGCTTCTCGGGGAGCATGGCAATGACCCTTCGGATGTCGTGGATGAATCCCATGTCGAGCATGGTGTCAGCCTCGTCCAAGACCAAAAACTCAATCCACTCCAGCGACAAGAGTCCCTGGTTGCACAGGTCGAGCAGCCGGCCTGGTGTCGCCACCAAGACGTCCGCGCCTTTTCGGAGTTGGTTCACTTGTCGGTGTTGGCTCACGCCACCAAAAATCAAGGCCGTCCTGACCTTGACATTTTTCGCGTAGGCCTTGACGTTGTCGTCTATTTGGGCTGCGAGTTCCCGGGTGGGCGTGAGCACCAAGACCCGCGGCACTGCCCGGCCGTGCATCATGTTGTGGGCGAGGTGGTGCACAAGAGGCAGCGAGAATGCAGCAGTTTTGCCGGTGCCGGTTTGTGCGATGCCCATGACGTCACGTCCGTTGAGCACGTGCGGGATGGCTTGTTCTTGAATGGGAGTGGGGCGCTCGTAACCGAGCGGAATGAGGGCGTTGAGCACGTCGGGGTGCAGGCCCATGTCAGAAAATGTCATGTAAAAATGGAATGGCCACGCATCAAGCGTTGTGGCTTACGCACCAGATCTGTCAAGCCTTCGTTCTGCCTCGTGCAATGTCAAAGGGGGCGTGCCGATCTCGGTGAAACACGCACGCAGACGCAATGGCGTCGCGTGGTGCAAAGATACGAATCAGGATTTGACCGTGAAGACACGGCTGAGATTGAATCCAAAATACACGTTGCCATCGCGCCATGTGCCCAAGGGCTCCGCGAGAAAAGAGCGTTCAAACATCCCGCGTGCGTTGGTGATGTGCAGCTGAAAGACGTGTCCTCCCGTTTCGATGTCCACCCCGAGCGACAGGCTGGGGGAGAAGGCATCTCCAAACGTGGGTGTCAGGAAGTGGTGGTATTCCCCGTTCAAACTGAACCGGGGTCCAAGTTTGTAGCGGCCTCCAAAGCCCACCAAGAACAGATCGTGCGCCTCTCCGCTGGATTCCACAAAATTCCGGTGGACAAACGACGGAATCACGGCAATGCTGAGGTCTTCGCTCATTTTCCTGGCCAGCACGGCCTGGTGAACGTAACTCATGCGCCTCGTGAAGGGATAGGGTTCTTCCAACGCTGAAACGCGAAGCCCGTTGGCCATCGCCACGCTGTACCATGTCACACTCAGGGGAAACGCATCCGGGCCTGTGCTTTGGCGAAGCAACCGTGCCTTGACGTTCGCTTCGTACGTTTTTTGGTAGGTGTTCCGCGCGACGCCCACAGCGAACCTGTCTGTGATGCCGTAATCGAAGGCCATCCTCATTTGGGCATTGTCCAAACCCCAAAGGTCGTAGGCTCCGGAACTCAAGGTGCCAAACCGATGGGCAATGACAAAGTGCAGCACCCCTTCGGCTGGGGTTTCGTTGCTCTGGACGTTGACGATGCGGGTGTCTTTGAACGTGGCCGAGACCGGAAGTGTCGGCTCCTCAACGGCTTCGTTCAGGGCATCCAGAAGGCCTTGGCTGGATGCATCGTGCGCCCACATCAGCCCCAAGCTCCAGCACAGGACCTGGCTCCAGAGAAACGTATGTCGGCGATATTTCATCGTGGAAGGAGTGTGGCGTGGACGTCAACGTCGATGCGTTCGGCAATGTTGTCGCGCACGACCGCTGGCACGTCGATGCTGTGGTCGGCCAAGGCCACCTCGAATTCGGCCTCAATGCGCCAAGCTTCGTCTGACCATGAGATTTTGCCGCGGATTTCTTGGGCTTGCGCGATGCCGTGGCATTCGAACGTCCCTTTGGCCACCACGTCGTGGGACTCGCCATTTTTCAAGTCGGGATCCCATGGTTCGATCGTTCCTTGGAAGGTGGCCGAAGGATGCGATTCAGATTCGACGTAATTCTCGTTGAAATGTTCCTCCATCAGGGCTTTCTCGAAGTGGAAGGCCCGCATTTGGACTTGAAAGGCAAATTCGCCAGTCGAGGCATCGAGCAGTCCACTCATCTGATGGTTGTCTGCCTCAATGTCCTCAATGGGAGTGGAGGAGAAAAAGTGCACATGCCCGTCGCGCGTCATGAATTGTTGGGCGCAACACGCGGTTGAAATGAAGATCAAGAGTGCAGAAATGAGGTGTCTCATGGAAAGGTGATGTCAGTTGTTGGGCGCCCCGTTGTTGGCCCATGCTTCAAACAGTGCAATGTCGCATTCTGGCAAAGGGGGACCGCCTTGTGGCATGAGTTGAATGTTGTTTTCAGGCAATTTCAGCCGCTCAATCAAGCTTCCCTCGAGCGCGCTTTCCGCCACGTCATCGTAGGCCGTCAGATTCAACCCCGACCCCCCAGAAGCTGAATGACACGCGTTGCAATGGGAGTCCAGGAGGGGCAAAATGTCACCGGCAAAGGACACCACCTCCAATTCCGCACAGGGCGATTGGGGTAGGCCTGTCTCATACGTGCATCCCACGAGCACGGCCAGCCCAGCGAAGGTTGAAACGGATGCAATCCGAGCTCGAATGGTTAGGAAAGCCGCGGGATTTGGCGTATATTCTAGCATGGGTCTTGTCGAAGGAACAGAAATACTGCTACAAAGACAAGAACAGAAAGCGAAGCGGATTGGTTCTCTTCTCAGGCAACGTTGAAGAGGACTGCGCGTCTTAACAATGTCTAGGTATGGAAAATTCCACGAAATACACCGCGTTTTTGGCCAAGCTCCAAGAGGAGCTGATGACGGCGGCCACACAGCATTCTGTGGCATGGCGTTTTGGCAATTGGACAGCCCGTCAGCGGCTGCTGCTGGTGCACGAGAGGTTGCTTCGTGACGTGCGAAGGAATTTGCAACGACTGAACAACCAAGTCCTTCAAGAGGACGTGGAATTCCGCCGGGCATTTGGCATGGAATTCCAGCGTTGGTCTCATCAATTGCCCGATCCAGCCAAAGAACAACTGACTCTCCTGAAGGAATACACTGAAGTGTTTGCGCATTCGAAACGCAAGTGATTCGGATTCCTTCTTCTCTCAAACCAAAACCCTGTCGACATGTTGCTCAAGTTTTCTCTGCCCATGGCGGTTGTGGCATTGACCACCTTCGCCCTTTCTCCACTTTGCAAGGCGCAATCGGTGTTTTGGTCTGAAGTCCAAATCTCGCGAAGCGATGCCCCCACCATCGAGGTCTCTGAATTTGAACCTTGGGCGTTGGATGTGGAGAACCTCGAGTCGTACCTCGCCAAGGCTCCTGCCGGAAAGGCCTTCGATGCCAAGGCATCGACCTTCATCCTTGACCTTCCCATGCCAGACGGACGCTTGGAGCGCTTCAGCGTGGTCAACAGCCCCGTGATGGCCCCGGGTTTGGCACGACAATACCCAGAAATCCAAGTGTTCGCAGGCCAAGGCATCGATTCTCCAGAAGCCACGGTGAGGTTTGACCTCACGCCACAGGGATTCCATGGAATGATTCTTGGTGCAGGTGAAACGGTGTACATCGATCCGTACCACCCTGGCGAAAGGAATTTGGTCATTGCCTACACAAGGTTGGCCTTCTACAGGTCCACAACCAAAAAGGCAGAGGGCTGTCAAGCTCTTGAACACGACGGCTACAAGCCTTTGTTGGAGGAGGCCGGTCCTCAGAAGGGCAAGAAAGAGGTCAAAACCATGGGGCGGATGCCCGTCGCGTCCAACCGTGCCGACAACGGCACGCAGTTGAGGACGTACCGCTTGGCGTTGGCCTGCACGGGAGAATATGCCCAATTCCATGGCGGCACTGTGTCCAATGTGCTCGCGGCGATGAACACATCGATGGCCCGTGTCAACGGCATTTATGAGCGCGACGCGTGTTTGACCATGGAGATCATTGCCAACAACGACGACCTCATTTTCCTCAATGGCAATACAGATCCTTACAACAATGGCAACGGCAGTGCGATGTTGTCACAAAACATCAGCACCTGCAACAGCATCATTGGGTCCAGCAATTACGACATCGGCCACGTGTACTCGACAGGGGGCGGTGGCGTGGCGTACCTCCAATCCCCATGCGGAAGCTTGAAAGCTGGCGGTGTGACGGGACAAGGGTCGCCGGTCGGCGATCCGTTTGATGTGGATTACGTGGCGCACGAGATGGGCCACCAGTACGGCGGAAACCACACCCAAAACAACAGCTGCAACCGGGCCTCCTCGGCCGCGTACGAGCCAGGCTCTGCGACGACCATCATGGGGTATGCGGGCATCTGTCCGCCCAACCTTCAGAGCAACTCGGACGACCACTTTCACAACCACAGCATCAACGAGATGATTGCGTTCACGGTCAATGGAGGCGGAAACTCCTGTGCAGTCAAAACCTCCACGGGAAACACCATCCCAACAGTGAGTGCAGGACCCGACGGTCTGGTTGTGCCCATTTCCACTCCGCTTGAATTGACGGCGTCGGGGTCCGATGCCGACGGCGATGCCTTGACCTACAATTGGGAGCAGTACGACCTGGGACCGGCCACCGCTTCGGGGGACAACAACCTTACCAACCCGTCGGGGAACCAACCCATTTTCAGGTCGTTTTCGTCGACGTCTTCACCCACGCGCACGTTGCCTAGGATTCCGGATTTGGTCAACAACACGTCCACCATCGGCGAATACCTCCCCGATTACAGCAGGAACCTGAAGTTCAAGTGTTCGGTCCGCGACAACCGCGCAGGGGGAGGTGGCTTTGCGGACGACCTCAAAACCCTGAGCGTGACCGCCGATGCAGGTCCTTTTCTCGTCCAATCTCCCAACGGCGGAAGCACGGTGACAGGCAACAGCATTTTGTCGGTTTCTTGGGATGTGGCGGGCACCAATGGCAACGGCGTGAATTGCAGCACTGTGGACATTTACCTGAGCACGGACGGGGGATACACCTTCCCAACACTGTTGTTGGCTGGGACGCCCAACAATGGCAATGCATCGGTGTCGTTGCCCAATGTGGAGACATCCAATGCGAGAATCAAAGTCAAGGCAAGCAACAACATCTTCTTTGACATCAGCAACGGAAACTTCAGCATTGAGCCGGGCATTGCCGTGGACTACGATTTGGCCGTGACAAGCATCCAAGGTTTGGATGCAGGCGCATGTGGAAGCAGCACCCTCGATCCCGTTGTGGAGGTGACCAATTTGGGCATTCAGTCTGTCAGTGCCTTCAATGTCACCTTCACCATTGACGATGGAGATGCCCAAACAATTGCGTGGACAGGCAACCTCGGCAGTGGAGAGAGCGTGGACGTCATGACGTGTGAAGGAGGGCCATGTGTGCTTTTGGCCGATGGCGCTCATGTTGCAGATGCCACAGTCACATTGGTTGGCGCCACAGACGAAAACGCCTCGAACAACAGTGTAAGTGCGTCGTTTGACACGAGCGCGGGCACCGAAGTGACGTGGACCATTTTGACCGACCTGTACCCTGACGAGACCACATGGTCTGTGACCAACGACGGGGGAGAGGTGGTCTGGTCTGGCGGCCCTTACGCGGACACTGAAACCACATATTCGGAGTCTTTGTGTCTGCCCTATGGTTGTTACACGCTTGAGGTTGTGGACAGCTACGGAGACGGCATTTGCTGCGGTCAATACGGCGATGGAAACTACACGTTGACCGCAGGCGGGGAGGTGTTGGCCAGTGGTGACGATTGGGGAACTGACAATGGATCCACGCCCAACGCGACTTCCGAAAACAGCTTTTGTTTGGAGGCTCCTGCCATTCCTGGATGCACCAACCCTGACGCGACCAACTACAACCCTTTGGCGACTGTGGACGACGGTTCGTGCATTGTCGACATCCCGGGTTGCACAGACCCCAATGCGTGCAATTACAACACGGAGGCCACCTCAGACGATGGGTCGTGCACCTATCCCGATTCGTTCGAGACCAGCTGTGGAACATGCACGTACGATTGCGATGGAACTTGCCTGGCAGACGCCGATGGAGACGGAATCTGTGACACCTGTGAGTGCCCCGGTTGCCAGGACGAGTCGGCGTGCAATTATGACGCCACGGCCACCGATCCAGGAGCCTGCTTTTATCCCGATCCCGGGTTCAATTGCGACGGAACGTCTCTGTGTTTGGAAGACTTGAATGGCAACGGTTCCATTGATGTGGGCGATGTGCTTTTGATTCTCTCAGAGTTCGGATGTGACGTGGACTGTACGGTCGACGTGACGGGCGATGGGTTTGTCACAGTCGACGATGTTCTGCTCGTTCTCTCTTTGTTTGGAGAAGATTGTAACTAATTTCCTGCCTTGCATGGCAGCTTCGAAAACGAGAGAATGGCAATGTACACTCGCTGTGCACAAGCCCAGTGACTTGCCTTTGGAAGATCAAGAACTTCTGCGTGCCGCCCACGAAGCGGCCGCAAAGGCCTATGCTCCGTACAGCAACTTCCATGTGGGAGGGGCCGTGCGTTTGGCAGACGGCGCGATTGTCAAGGGCAGCAACCAAGAGAACATGGCATACCCTTCGGGGATGTGCGGTGAACGAGTGGCTGTGTTTGCCGCCGGCGCGCAGCATCCAGGCCAAACCATGACGACGCTCGCCATCGTGTCGCCCTCCATGCAGGCGATTTCAGAGGCGTTCATGCCTTGTGGCGGGTGTCGTCAGGTGTTGGTTGAAGCAGAGCGACGCCAAGAAGCGCCATTGCGCATTCTGCTTCAGGTCCGCGACGAAGAAGTGATGGAATCTGAGAGTGCATTGAACCTCATGCCTTTTGCGTTTGAAGCGCATGGATTGGGTCAAGCACCGTCGGAAAGCCAGTGAAGTCAAGGTGGGCTCTACGCCGCACCGTCGGCGCTGTATCCATCCTCGTGGATGTCGACCACGGCGCGGCCTGATGGGTCAACCACGTTTTGCAAGCGGGCGTCCCACTCCAGTGCCTTTTCCGTGCTGCACGCCACAGATTTGCCTCCTGGGACGGTGGACGCTGCGGAAGCCGATGGAAAGTGCTGCTCAAACATCTCCCTGTACCAGTAACCTTCCTTGGTGGTGGGTGGATTGATGGGGAACCGGGATGCCGCATTCGCCATGTCCTTGTCCGAAACGCGGGCCTCGGCCTGGGTTTTCAGTGTGTCGATCCAGAGGTAGCCCACGCCATCTGAAAACTGCTCTTTTTGACGGCGGAGGATGTGGGATGGCAGAAGGCCTTCAAAGGCAGTGCGGATGGCTTCTTTTTCCAGCTTGCCTTGGCCTGCCATTTTGGCTTCGGGGTCCAAACGCATCGCGTAGTCAATGAATGACTTGTCCAGGAAAGGCACCCGGGCCTCGATGCCCCAAGCCATCATGCTTTTGTTGGCCCGGGCACAATCGTATTTGTGCAGGTCGAGGACTTTGCGGACGGTCTCTTCATGGAATTCTCTGGCATCCGGGGCCATGTGGAAATAGAGGTACCCACCAAACAGTTCGTCGGCACCCTCGCCACTGAGCACCATTTTGATGCCCATGGTCCGAATTCTGCGCGCCATGAGGTACATCGGGGTGGAAGCGCGGATGGTGGTCACGTCGTACGTTTCGATGTGTTTGATGACGTCACTGAGGGCATCGATGCCCTCCTGAACGGTGTAGGTCAATCCATGGTGGGTGGTGCCTATGCTCTTCGCCACATCTGCGGCCGCGGCCAAATCGGGACTGCCTTCGAGGCCGATGGCGAAACTGTGCACGTTGGGCCACCACGCTTGGGAGGCATTGTCGTCGTCGACCCGTCGGTTGGCATGTCTCATGGCCAAGGCGGCCACCACGGAGGAGTCGAGCCCACCTGAGATGAGCAATCCGTAGGGGACGTCGCCCATCAAGTGCGATTGCACGGCGCGGTCGAGGGCATCGTGCAATTCCTGAGGCTTGTACGGGGTTTTGGGATGTGACTCCCAACGCATCCAATCCCGGGTGTAGCGGTTGACCGGTGCATTGTCCGAGTCCGACATTGTGTGGCCAGGAGGGAAGGGACGCACTTCAATGCAGACATCCTCGATGGCCTTCATTTCAGAGGCGACCCAGGTGTGGCCGTCGGCATCGCGGCCGTAGTACAAGGGGATGATTCCAATGGGGTCACGTCCCACCAGCCATTTGCCCGTGGAGGGTTCGTGAAGGACAAACGCATACATCCCCTCCAAATGATCCGCGAGGTCTGCCCCGTGAGATGCATACAGCGGAAGGATGACCTCGCAGTCCGATGCCGTGGTGAAGGTGGCGTCTTTGAGTGCGCTGCGCTTCAGGTCCCGGTGGTTGTAGATTTCTCCATTCACGGCCAACAGGTTGCCGTTGTTGGGGTCCTTCAAGGGTTGGGAGCCGCTGGCGACATCCACAATGGCCAAGCGTTCGTGTGCCAAAATGGCGCTGGGGGTTTGAACGACACCTGACCAATCGGGTCCGCGGTGATGTTGTCGCGAAGACGCGCGAAGCACAGCGTCACGATGGGACTCGGTGCTTTGTTCGATGCCAAGAAGGGCGGTGATGGAACACATGGTAGTACAAGAGATTGATCACGCCCGGCTCATTTCCTGTGGCGAACACTTTAAGATACGAATTCAGCGTTAGCTTGCCAGCATGTTGATGAGTTTTGTGGGCATGGCGGTGCTTCTAGGCATCGCGTATGGATTTTCGAGAAATCGCAAGGCGATTTCGTGGAGGACGGTGCTGGGTGCGTTTGGCATCCAGTTTGGGTTGGGTGCATTTGTGCTCAAAGTGCCATGGGGACAGGCGCTGTTGGCTTCCATGACGGAAGGCGTCAATCAACTGTTGTCCTATGGCGACGCCGGCATCAGCTTCCTGTTTGGCGGATTGGTTGCGGAAGGCATCGGATTCACGTTTGCGTTGAAGGTGCTCCCCATCATTGTGTTTTTTGCATCGCTCATTGCCGTGCTGTACCACGTGGGCATCATGAAGTGGATCATCCGGATCATTGGGGGTGGCCTGCAACGCGTGCTCGGCACCTCTCGGGCGGAATCCATGAGTGCCACTGCGAACATCTTCGTGGGACAAACGGAGGCCCCCCTGGTGGTCAAGCCGTTCATTGCGACGATGACCCAGTCGGAGCTCTTTGCCGTGATGGTCGGGGGGTTGGCGTCCGTCGCGGGTTCAGCCCTGGCAGGCTACGCGTTGATTGGGGTGCCCGTCGAGTACTTGATTGCAGCTTGTTTCATGTCCGCACCAGGCGGGTTGATGTTTGCCAAGATGCTCATGCCGGAGACGGAGGAGCCCCAAACGGAATTGCCCGACGTCGACGATGAGGATGCGCCTGTTAACGTGATCGACGCTGCTGCCAATGGCGCATCGTCGGGGTTGTACTTGGCCTTGAATGTGGGCGCCATGTTGTTGGCCTTTGTGGCCCTGATTGCCGTGCTCAATGGCGTGCTGGGTGGCATTGGAGGGTGGCTTGGCATGCCGGATTTGACCTTGGAATTGATCCTCGGCTGGGTGTTCAGTCCTTTGGCTTTCCTGCTGGGCGTGCCTTGGAATGAGGCCGTGATTGCAGGATCGTTCATCGGCCAAAAATTGGTGGTCAATGAATTCGTGGCCTACTTGAACTTTGCACCATACCTCGCGGAAGGTGCGGCCGTGGTGCTTTCCCCCAAAACGACGGCCATCGTGTCTTTTGCATTGTGCGGC